>Ga0102944_1001191_pt1 | contig 17879 bp, 20 predicted proteins | sample SalPonD_shore_MG_FD_78172 | JGI IMG/M metagenome (GOLD analysis project Ga0102944, IMG submission 78172) | Salt pond soil microbial communities from South San Francisco under conditions of wetland restoration - Salt Pond MetaG... | ecosystem: Environmental > Aquatic > Marine > Intertidal zone >...
CGACGACCGCCGAGACGCCCCGGGCCCCGGCGACGGCGAGCCCGTAGACGTAGGGTCGGCCCACGAGGACCGCGTCGGCCCCCAAGGCGAGCGCCTTGAAGGCGTCCGACCCGCTGCGGACGCCGCTGTCGAGGAGGACGGGCACCTCGCCGTCGACGGCGTCGACGACTGCCGGCAGCTGGTCCAGCGCCGCCACCTCGCCGTCGATCTGCCGGCCGCCGTGGTTCGAGACGACGAGGCCGTCGGCGCCCCAGTCGACGGCCCGCCGGGCGTCGGTCGCCGAGAGGACGCCCTTCAGGACGACCGGGCGGTCCGTCCACCCGCGGAGCGCGTCGAGGTCGTCCCAGGTGAGGCTCGCGTCCTTGCGCACGGCCGGCGACTCGCGGACGAACGCCTCGACGGGCTGGCCCGCCGCTTCGGCCAGCTCCCCGACCACGGGGTCGCTCTCCAGCGTCCCACGGGGGGAGGCGCGGCCCGTCCCGTGGCGGAGGAAGCGTCGCCGCCAGGTCGGGACCTGCGAGTCGACGGTGAGGACGACGGCGTCGCAGCCGGCCGCGTCGGCCCGCCGCACGAGGCTCTCCGCGACGGTCCAATCCCGGGGCCAGTAGAGCTGGAAGTACCACGGGCCGTCGCCGACGGCCGCCGCGATGGCCTCGACCGGCTGGGTCGTGACGGTGCTCACCGCCATCGGCACGCCCAGCTCGGCGGCCGCTCGCGCCGTCGCCAGCTCGGCCTCGTCGTGGTAGCGGCCCTGGCCGCCGATGGGGGCCAGCACGACCGGCGCCGCCACCGTGCGGCCGAACAGGTCGACGCCGAGGTCCCGCTCGGCGACGTCGCGCAGGACGCGGGTGACGATGCGGTGGCGGTCGAAGGCCGCCCGGTTGGTCGCGAGGGTCCCCTCGGCCCCCGCGCCCGAGGCGGCGTAGTCGAACGGGGCCGGCTCGAGGGCGTCACGGGCGGCCGCCCGGAGGGCCTCGAACCCGAGCGGCACGGCCCGGTCACCCGCCCGGAGCGCCGCGAGTCGGCGGGCCAGGAACGACTCGTCCATGCCGGGGCCAGCCCGGGCGGTCACATAACGTTGGGCGCCGGCGGGTGTGGGGCGCCGGCCGGTTCGAGTCACGCCGTTCATGCCCGCGAGCGGCGAACGGGACGAGGTGAGCGCCACCGAGGTCCGGTCGTCCATCACCGAGGGCGGGCTGGTCCGGCCGCTCTTCCAGCTCGCGTGGCCGGTCGTCGTCATCCAGCTGCTGCAGGTGGCCTACAACGTCGCCGACACGGTCTGGCTCGGCCGGCTGTCCGCCGACGCCGTCGGCGCGCTGAGCCTCGCGTTCCCCCTGGTGTTCCTCACCATCTCCGTCGCCGGCGGCTTCACCACGGCGGGCGCCATCCTGGTGGCCCAGCACACCGGCGCGGGCGGCGAGGCGTCGGCCGGCCGGGCGGCCGGCCAGACCGTCTCGTTCGTCGGCATCGTGTCCATCGCCCTCGGCCTCGTCGGGTTCGTCCTGACCGACTGGATGCTGGGCCTCCTCCCGAGCTCGGCGGCCACCGCGGCCCAGGTCGTGCCGCTCGCGGGGCAGTACATGTCGGTCTACTTCCTCGGGATGCCGTTCCTGTTCGGCTTCTTCGTCTTCGCGTCGCTCATGCGCGGCTACGGCGACACGCAGACCCCGATGCGGGTCATGGCCATCTCGGTCGCGCTGAACGTCGTGCTCGACCCCGTGCTCATCTTCGGCTGGTTCGGCGCGCCGGCCATGGGCATCCAGGGGGCGGCCATCGCCACCGTCTTCTCGCGGGGCGTCGCCTCGGCGATGGGCTTCTACGTCCTGTTCGGCACGTCCGTCGGCCCGGCCATCTCGGCCCGCGACCTCGTCCCCGACCTCTCCGTCATCGCGGACCTCCTCCGGCTCGGCATCCCGACGTCGCTCGAGCAGTCGATGAGCGCGGCCGCCATGCTCTCGCTCACGGCGATGGTCGTCACGTTCGCGCCGCCCGTCGTCGCGGCCTACGGGCTCGGCAACCGGCTCGTCTCCCTCGTCTTCCTCCCGGCCATGGGGCTCGGCCAGGCGACGAACACGATGGTGGGCCAGAACCTCGGCGCCCGGCTCCCCGACCGGGCCGAGCGGGCGGTCTACCTCGCCGGGCTGACCGCGGGCGGCGTCCTCCTGGTGGCGGCCGTGGTCGCCGCGGCGTTCCCACAACCCATCGTCGGCGTCTTCATGGCCACCGGGACGCCGGAGGCCGCCAGGACCGTCCACTTCGGGGCCGAGTACCTGCGCATCCGCAGCGTCGAGTTCGTCTTCATCGGGTTCATGCAGGTGCTCCTCGGCGCCTACCGCGGGGCGGGGAACACCAAGACGGCGCTCGCCTTCTCGGTGCTGACCCTCTGGATCGCCCGGGTGCCCCTGGTCTACTGGCTCTCGTTCGTCGTCGGGCTCGGCCCGGCCGGCATCTGGTGGGGCATGGCCGCCGGGAACGTCATCGGGGCCATCGGCGCCGGGCTCTGGTTCACCCGCGGCACCTGGAAGGAGGCCGTCGTCGACGTGGGCCCGCGGGGCGACGTGGCGGCCGCCGAGGACTGAGGCCTCGTGGTCACCGGGGGTCGATGGTGACCGTCACCGGCTCTCCCACCGCCGCTGGCGGCCCGTCCCACGAGACGAGCTTCGCGCCGAGCCGCTCGCGGTGGACGCCCATCGAGAGGCCGGTCACGGGCTGCCCGTTAGCCCGGACCTCGACGTCGGCCCACGACACCTGCCCGTCGAGGGCCTCGCCGACGGTCGTTCCAAGGAGGCTGATTGGCCCGCTGTCCCCGCCCAGCCACCCCGCGCCCGGATAGTGGGGGAGCCCGCCGTCGAGCGGCGCGCCCGACCCCCCGTTCGATCCCCCGCCCGACGTTCCAGCGCCGCCATCCGGCGCGGACGCGGCGATGCCGGCGAACCGCTCCCCGGGAGCCGGGTGGCCTGGCGCGTCGAGCACGGCGTAGGTGTCCCCGGTCTCGACGACCGTGCCCGTACCGTTCCAGGCGACCGGCTCGACGTCGACGTCCAGCTCGACCGGCAGCGAGCCCGAGGCCCGGACGGGGTCCGCTCCGCGGGGGCGGAAGCCGAGGTGCAGGTGGTCGTCGACCCACGGCGCGAAGTAGCCCGACCGAACGAGGCGCCCGAGGTCGTCCCCCACCTCGACCCGGTCGCCGTCCGCGACGCGCGGCTCGACGTGGAGCAGCCGGGCGAGGTGCTCGCCCGTGTCGACGACGACCAGGTGGTCGTGGGGCTCGGCCCAGGGCCGGCTCGGCGCCCGGACCCGACGACGGACCACGACCTCGCCGGCCACGGGGCTCGGGGCACCCTCGGCGGGATACAGGTCGACGGCGCAGCCGCGGTCGTGGGCCGGGTACGGCGAGTTGAACCGGGAGCAGGCCACGTACTGGTGGCAGACGGCGGCGGGCACGTGCACCACGTCACCCGGAGCGTCAGGATCGACCGCGCCGCGCCCGTCCATGCACACCCCTCGGAGCGGTACGGTTTAGCCGCGTCGGCGGGTAGCGGCGGCCGATGCGCGTCCTCCACGGGCGGCTCGCGGACCCGGCGGCCGACGACGAGCCCACCGCGGCGCTACTCGCGCGGGCCGTCGCGGCCGGAGAGCCGGGGCTGCGGGTCTGGCGACCGCCCCGACAGTGCTCGTTCGGCCGCCGGGACGCCCGCGCGGCGGGCTACGACGACGCCCGGCGGCTCGCCGACGAGGCGGGGTTCCCCCCACGGGAGCGCCGCACCGGCGGCCGGCCCGTCGCCTACACGGGGACGACGGTGGCCTTCGCCCTCGCGACGCCCATCGACGACGTCCGGGTCGGCCTCGGCGAGCGCTACGACGACGCCGCGATGGCCGTCCAGCGCGCGCTCTGGCGGCTCGGCGTCCCCGCCCAGCAGGGCGAGCCGCCGGGGGCGTTCTGCCCGGGAAACCACTCGCTGTCGTGGCGGGGCAAGCTGGTCGGGCTGGCCCAGCGCGTCACGCGGGGGGCCGCGCTGGTCGGCGGCGTGGTGATCGTCGACGACCACGTGGCCATCGCCGAGGTCCTCGAGCCGGTCTACGAGCGCCTCGAGCTACCGTTCGACCCCGACGCGGTCGGGAGCATCGAGCGGGCCGGGGGCCGGGCTGACCCCGACGAGGTCGTCGAGGCGGTGACGGCGGCCCTGCTCGGGGAGCGCGAGGCCGAGGTCGAGCGGGTCGGTGGGTGACACCGGCCGACCGCCTGTCGAGCACGGCGCTGCCGTGGGGGCTATCTCAGTCGCGTTCAGGCCGCGCCGAGCAGGTCGGCCAGGCGCTCCCAGGCGGCCATCGTGCCCGCCGCCGCACCGAACGAGAGCATGTCGTCACGCTGCTCCGTCGACGCGCAGCGGTTGGTCAGCGTGAGGTGAGTGCCGCCGGTTACGGGCTCCAGCTCGACGATGGCCAGGATCTCCTCGTCCGTGCCCTCGCCGGTGTTGTAGGTGTAGCTGAGTCGGGTCACGGGGTCGACCTCGCGGTACTCGCCGTGCATGACCAGCTCCTCGCCGTCGGCGAGGAGGTGGGTGAACCGCCACGTGCCACCTGGGCGGACGTCCATCTCGTCGACGCGGAGGGTCTGACCGGGGGTCGCCCACCACTGGGCGACGAGATCCGGTTCGGTGTACGCCTCGAAGATGCGTTCGGGGGTGGTCTCGATGGTGTGTTCGACGACGAATGCTCGGTTGGACAGTTCGTACAGGTCGGGGTGTTCGTCGGTCATTGGGGTTCCTCCGGGTCGTCGCGCTCCTCGACGAAGGCGGCCAACCGCTCGACGCGGTCGACCTCTTCGGCGGCGTAGCGGCGCATCCAGGTGGCGAGCACCTGGAAGGGTTCGGGCCGAAGCGAGTACAGCCGCCGACGGCCGTCGGGCCGGACGTTCACGAACCCCGCTTCGTTGAGGATGCGGAGGTGACGCGACACGCCGGGCTGCTCGATGTCGACGCGCTCGACGAGGTCGGAGACGGAGCACTCGCCCTCGTGCATGACCTCGACGAGCCGACGCCGCGTCGGGTCCGCGAGGACGCCGAAGACGTTCGTTTCAGCTGCAGACATCGGTTCCGGCCACCGGATAACATATTGTTGTATGCGTATATATACATATCGCAATAGGTCGAGCGGACGAGCGAGCCCTCACTCGACGCCGGGGAACGGCTGCCACGACCGCAACGCGTAGGGCCCCCCGACGCGCAGCCCGGAGCGATGCTGGTCATCGCCGACGCGACGCTGGCCGACGGCCGCCGGGTCGACGTCCGCGTCGACCGGGCGCGCGGGACCATCGACGCCGTCGGCGAGGGGCTGACCGGCGACGAGCAGCTCGACGCGGCCGGCCGACTCCTCCTGCCGGGGATGGTCGACGCCCACGTCCACTTCCGCGAGCCGGGGTTCCCGCACAAGGAGACCTGGACGACGGGCAGCCGGAGCGCGGCGGCCGGGGGCGTCACGACCGTCGTCGACCAGCCCAACACCGACCCGCCGACGGTCACGGGCGCCGCGTTCGACGAGAAGGCGGCGCTGGCCCACGCCTCGCTCGTCGACTGGGGCGTCAACGGCGGCGTCACCCCCGACTGGGACCCCGACGGGCTGCTCGACCGTCCGCTGTTCGCCCTCGGCGAGGTGTTCCTCGCGGATTCCACGGGCGACATGGGCATCGACGCGGGGCTGTTCGAGGACGCGGTCGCGCGGGCGGCCGAAGCCGGCGTGCCCGTCACGGTCCACGCCGAGGCGGCCGAGCGCTTCGACGAGTCGGCCCGCGGCCGCGACGACGTCGACGCCTGGAGCGACTACCGGACTCCCGAGGCGGAGGTCGTGGCCGTCGAACGAGCGGGCGCCGTCGCCGCCCGGCAGGGCGTCCCGCTCCACGTCGCCCACGTCTCGACGCCCGAGGGCGTGGACGCGGCCGCCGCCGCGGGGATGACCTGCGAGGTCACGCCCCACCACCTACTGCTGTCCCGCGACGACCTCGACGACCTCGGCACGCTCGGGAAGATGAACCCGCCCCTGCGGGACGAGGCGCGCCGGGCGGCGCTCTTCGACCGGGTGGTCGACGGCACGGTGGACCTCGTGGCGACCGACCACGCCCCCCACACGCTCGCCGAGAAGGACGCGAGCGTCTGGGACGCCCCGAGCGGCGTCCCCGGGGTCGAGACGGCGCTCCCCCTGCTCCTCGAGGTAGCCCGGCGGGGAGGGCTCACCTACGAGCGGGTCCGCGACCTGACGGCCGCCACCCCGGCCGCCGTCTTCGACCTGCCGCGGAAGGGCCGCGTCGAGGCCGGCCGCGACGCCGACCTCGTGCTGGTGGAGCCGGACGCGTCGCGGGCCATCCGGGGCGAGGACCTGCATTCGAAGTGCGGCTGGACGCCGTTCGAGGGCCGTCGGGGGGTGTTCCCCGAGTGGACGATGGTCCGCGGACGGTTCGTCTGGCGGGAGGGCGCGTTCGGCACGGCGGCGGGGGAGAACGTTCGGGGCTGAAGCAACCGAGCGAACGCCTATGGGGGCGACCGGCCATCCGGCCGCATGGCGCTCCTGATATCGAACGACGTCACGAGGCGGGTGCTGGAGACGGCCGACGCGGTCGACGTGATGGCGGACGCGCTGACCCAGCTGGCGGCGGGCGAGGCGGCGTTCCAGCCGCGGACCGACCTCGTCTCGCCCATCACGGCCTCGGGCGACGACTACGGCTGGGACGACGCGCCGGAGTGGTACGGCTGGGGCTCGATGCTGGGCGCCATCAGCGACCCGCCCCGGCTCGCGCTCCGGTTCAAGTCCGACGTCCTGTCCTGGAAGACGGTCGACGACACGGTCATCCAGTCGAAGTACAACGTCGAGCCCGGGACGTTCATGGGGTTCGTCCTCCTGTTCGACACCTCGACCGGGGCGCTCATCGGGCTGCTCAACGACGGCGAGCTCCAGCACGTCCGCGTGGGGGCCACGGCGGGGGTCGCCGCCGACTACCTCGCGCGTGCGGACGCCTCGACGGTCGGGATGCTCGGCTCCGGCGGGATGGCCCGGACGTACCTCGAGGCGTTCGCCACGGTCCGCGACCTCGAGTCCGCCCGGGTCTTCAGCCCGACGCCGGCCCACCGCGAGGCGTACGCCGCCGAGATGGGCGAGGCGCTCGACCTCGACGTCGAGGCCGTCGATTCGCCCGAGGCTGCTGTGGTGGGCGCGGACGTCGTGGCCACCTGCACCGACACCCGCACGGCCGTGTTCCAGGCGGACTGGCTCGCCCCGGGGACGTTCGTGACGAACACCACGCCGAACGAGCTCGCCGACGGCGTCTTCGAGCGGGCCGACCGGGTCGTGACGACCGACAACCGGCCGTTCCTCCGCTACGTCATCGGCTCCGACGAGGACGACCGGCGGTACACGCAGCGGTCCCCCGAGTGGTTCGAGACGCGGGACTTCGAGCCCATCGGCTCGGTACTGACCGGCGACGCGCCCGGGCGCCGGGACCCGGAAGAGAGCATCGTCTTCGACAACATCTCCTCGGGCATCCAGTTCGCGGCCGTCGGGAACCTCGTCTACGAGCGGGCCCGCGAGCGGGGGCTCGGCGTCGAGGTCCCGCTCGAGTGGTTCCAGCAGGACGTCCGGAACTGACCACGCGCCCCCCACGCGCCGTCGACGCCGGCGGTGAGCGTCCGTGCTACTCGTCGACGGGCCCGCCGGCCAGCGAGATGTGGTGGCCGCACTCGGGGCACTCCACGCCCTCGTGGCGCAGCTGGTCCGACGCCCGGCGGACGTCGCGCATCACGCTCGAGATGCGCTCCTCGGCCGCCAGCTCCTCGTCGACGGTGAGGTCGACGCCCTCGACCTCGAGGAGGAACTTGGCCACCTCCGTGACCTCGTACATCACGTCGTCGAGCTCGTCGGCGGTGAAGAAGCCGCTCATGGCGCCGTAGAGGAACGTCGCCCCGGCCTTGCGGACCTTGCCCTCGAACGCCGACCGGGCCTGGTTGACCGCCTGGGGGCTGTAGGTGTCCGTCATGAACGGCACCAGCTCCGGCAGGTGCTGGCCGATCTTCGTCATCTCGACGCCGGTGGCGGTCCGGAAGTCGGCGCACAGCCGCGCGATGGCCCACTCCCGGGCCGTGACGTACGTCCGGTCGCGCAGGAACTCGTTGACCCGGTCGTACGACGACCGGTCCATCTTGCTGAACCGGTCGTACGCCCGGACGTCGGCGGGGATCGAGGGGTCCATCCCCGCGGGGGCGGCGGCCCCGCTCGCCCCCTCCGCCGCCCGGGCCAGGGCCTCGGCCCCCGCGGCGGCGTCCGACAGGGCGGCCTGGAGCGCCTCGCCGACGAGCGCCGCGCCGTCCGTCGAGGGGCCGTCCGTCGGCTGGCCGCGGCCCTCGCGAGCCGCGTCACCCTCGGCCGGCTCGCGACCGACCGACTCGAGCGCCTCGACGGCCTCGTCCACGGAGAGGGCGGGGGCGTACGACGCGTCCGTCGTCCCGATGGCGTCGGATTCGGGGTCCGGCGTCGCGTCGGGGGGCTCCTCGTCGGCCGTCGGCTCCCGGCTCGTCGTCGACTCCCGGCCGGTCGTCGGGCCGTCGGCTGGCCGCGACGGGTCCGACTCGCCAGCCCCCTCGGTGGCGGTCTCCTCGGTCGTCGGTTCCCCGTCGGCCGCGGCGGAATCGTCAGCCGGCGTCGGGTCCGACTCGTCGGCCATGGCGGCCCTTCCCCGGGTGGGCCGAAAAGGGTATCGCCGGCGACGACGCCAGGCTCGGGCGCCACCGGGCGGTCGGTGACAACGGTTTTTGGGGCTGGCGCGCGGAGGGACCCACGATGCAGGTACTCCTCGGCCTCGGCGGGAGCGACGACGGCTTCCGGGCGCTCGAGCGGACCGTCGCGCGGGTGGCCGGCGCCGGCGACGACCTCGTGGTGGCCGTCCTGGACAACCCGACCACCGGGGTCTCCCCGGCCGACGTCGAGGCCCGGGTCGAGGCGACGCTCGAGGACGCGGGGGTCGAGGCGGCGGTGCGCCGACTCGAGGGCGACGCGGGCCCGTCCCTCGTCGAGCTGGCCGAGACCGAGGGCTTCGACGAGATCGTCATGGGGGGCGGCGAGGAGAGCCCCCTCGGCAAGATCGCCGTCGGCCGCATCGCCGAGTACGTCGTGCTCAACGCCACGGTCACCGTCACGCTCGTTCGATGATGGCGCCGGACGCGTTCCCGGACGAGCCCACCGGGCCGTTCGAACCCCCACCCCGGACGTTCGAGGACGGGCGGGGCCGGACCCTGGCGCTCCGGCGATACGGTGAGACCCTCGACGACGTCGCCGCGGAGCGACGGGCGCTGGTCGCCATGTACGACGACTTCGACCCGGCCGACCGCGCCCAGGGCATCCCCCCGTCCAACGGCCCGGCCGTCCGCACGTGGCTCGATGGGCTGCTCGTCGACGCGGCCATCCACGTCCTCGCGTGGGACGAGGACGCCGTCGCGGGTCACGCCATCCTCGTGCCCGACCGGACCGGCGCCTACGAGCTGGCCATCTTCGTCCACCAGGACTACCAGGGCGCGGGCGTCGGCACGCGGCTCATCCGGGCGCTGCTCGGCGCCGGGGCCGAGGCCGGCGTCGAGCGCGTCTGGCTCACCGTCGAGCGCTGGAACCGGCCCGCCATCGCGCTCTACAAGGGGGTCGGCTTCGAGACGACCGAGGCCGCGTCGTTCGACCTCGAGATGGCGCTCCGGCTGGCGCCCGTCGCCACGTCTCCGCCGTCCGAGGACCCCTGAGCCCCCGGGGTCCGGGCGACGCCGGTCAGACCGAGAGGACGGGCTGGCTGGCGTAGAGGAGCACGTACTCCGCGGCCTTCTCGAGGACGTCCGCCGACTCCTCGAGCCCCGTCTCCCGCGGGATGACCAGGAAGTCGGCGTCGACCTCGTCGGCCGCGTCGAGGATGACGCTCCCCGGGTGGGTCAGCTTCCGCGACGACGAGAAACCGAAGGCCGTCCCGTGCGTGAACGGGACGTCGTGGGCCGTCGCGATGGCCTCGGCGGCGTCGAACACCGACTCGCTCTCGGTGGCGACGTCCGCGTCGTCGAGCCGGCCGGCCTCGACGGCGCGGCTGACGGCCTCGCCGAGGACGTAGAGGACGTGGAGGGACGCGTCGTACTTCGCCGCGACGGCGGCGGCGTACTCGACCGCCCGGGTGGACTCGTCGCTCCCGTCGACGGGCACGAGCACGGTGTCGAAGTCGGGCGCCCCGGCCATGGGCCACGTGCGCCCCAGGCGGCAAAAAAGGCTCCGAGGTGCGACGACGCGGGGCAGGGGCCGCGACGGGGGCCCGGACCGGCGCCTCTCGTCGCCCGGTCGCGAGCGGCACACGGCGGACAAAGCTGACCGAACGTCACGAACCCGGCCGCATCCGGGGCCGTTCCTGTGGAAACCCCGCCCCTAGACACCTTATACAGACCATATCTGTTGCAATGTCCCGTGAGCAAGCCTTTTGTAGTTCGTTCGTTTTGCCAAGCCCGTAATGTTCGCAATGAACAAACGGATAATCGGCTTAGAAGTAGACGATTGTAAAGTTAAAATGAGGGCCCGTCCGTGATCGGGCTCGCCCCGCTCCAGGTCGGCCCGACGGCCATCGCGAGCAGCGTCAACGCGGTCTGGGTGCTCGTCGCGTCGTTCCTCATCTTCTTCATGCAGGCCGGGTTCGCCCTGCTGGAGGCGGGTCAGGTCCGGTCGAAGAACGTCGCGAACGTCCTGATGAAGAACATGATGGACTGGTCCATCGGCATCCTCGGCTACTTCCTCGTGGGGTTCGGGGTGGCCGGCGCCGCGGCCATCCTGACGTCGGCCTCCGGCGGGCCGGCGCTCTCGACGGCGTTCGCCTACATCAACGACGCGAACACCTGGATCGGCTGGCTGTTCGGCGCCGTGTTCGCCGCGACCTGCGCCACCATCGTCTCCGGGGCGGTGGCCGAGCGCATCAAGTTCAAAGCGTACCTCATCTACTCGCTGCTCATCAGCGTCTTCATGTACCCCGTCATCCAGGGCTTCGCCTGGGGCAACAACGGGTTACTGACCGCCGGCGGCCTGTTCGGGGCCGCCCTCGGCGTCGGCTACTTCGACTTCGCGGGCGCCACGGTCGTCCACATGCTCGGCGGCACCGCCGGGCTCGTGGCCGCCTGGATGCTCGGGCCGCGCCGCGGCCGCTACGATAAGGACGGCAACAGCATCCCGATTCCGGGCCACTCCATCACGTTCGCCTTCCTGGGGACCTTCATCCTGGCCTTCGGCTGGTACGGGTTCAACGTCGGGACCCAGGCGACGGTCCTGTCGGCCACGTCGGGCTCGTTCATGGGCGCCGCGCTCGGCCGCGTCGCGCTCAACACGACGCTGGCGATGGGCGCCGGCGCCTGCGCCGCGATGATCATGACGTGGTACATGGACGGCAAGCCCGACCCGCTGTTCGCGGCGAACGGCCTGCTGGCCGGCCTCGTCGCCATCACGGGCGCCTGCGCCCACGTCACCTGGTGGGGCGGCATCGTCATCGGCCTAATCGGCGGCGGCCAGGCGCCCCTCGTCTACCGGTTCGTCGTGGAGCGGCTCAAGATAGACGACGTCGCCGGCGTGTTCCCGGTCCACGGCAGCGCGGGGGCCATCGGCACGTGGCTCATCCCGTTCTTCGCCGTGGGCGGGTTCTCCATGGCCCAGCTCGAGATGCAGACCGTCGGCATCCTCACCATCCTGGTCTGGGGCATCGTCGTCACGTTCCTCATCTTCACGCTGGCCAAGTACACGGTCGGCCTGAAGGTGACCCGCGAGGAGGAACTCGAGGGGCTCGACCTCGGCGAGCACGGCATCCAGGCCTACCCCGAGTTCGTCAACGAGGGCCGCTCCGACATCCCCGGCGCCACGCCCGGGCTGAGCGCCGACGGCGGCGTCCGGACCGACGGCGGCCACCCGGTCGCCGACGACCCGACCGCCAACGGGGGGTCCCGCGATGAGTGACCGCCCCAACGACGGCGGCATCAAGCTGGTCATGGCCTACGTCCGGCCGGACGTCCTCGGCGACGTCAAGCGGGCGCTGGCCGAGGTCGGCGCCCCGTCGCTGACCGTCACGAACGTCAGCGGCCGCGGGAGCCAGCCGGCCATCAAGGAGCAGTGGCGCGGCGAGGAGTACGTCGTCGACCTCCACCAGAAGGTGAAGGTCGAGTGCGTCGTCGCCGACGTCCCGGCCGAGGACGTGGTCGAGGCCATCGTCGAGGCCGCGAACACGGGCGAGAAGGGCGACGGGAAGGTGTTCGTCCTCCCCGTCGAGTCCGCCCACCAGATACGGACGGGGAAGGTGGGAACCGAGGCGGTCTGAGCGTCCCGCCTCCGCGACGATTGCGGGCGGGAGCCGCCAGCCGCCCCCCGTCTCCGCTGACGAAGCATCCACCGCCAATTGACCACCCACCTCCAGCTCATCACCGATCCATGTCACCACCCGAGCGCCATCCGGGCCCCGCCGACCCGGCCCCGGTGCGCGCCGCCATCGGCCTCGAGCCGTCCGGCGCCCGAACGACCCCATCGACCCCATCGACGACCCCCGTCGAACGGATCACCCTCGCCCACCGGTCAGCTCGCGACGACCGACCGACCGCCGATGACCAATCGGCCTCCGACGACCGGCCGACGCTCCGCCACCGGAGACGGCGATGATGTCGCCCTCGGGAGACGCCGACGCCGCGAACGCCCTCGCGGCCGACCCCACGGCGCTCGACCGGCTCGTCGCGGGGATCACCCGCTTCGTCGCGGACCGGACGGCGGCCGCCGACGCGGAGGGCGTCGTCGTCGTCCTGAGCGGGCGGCTCCACTCGACCGTCGTGGCCATGCTCGCGGTCGAGGCGCTCGGGCCCGACCGGGTGTTCGGCCTGGTCCTCCCGGCGTACATGCGCTCCCAGGCCGACGCGATGGCCGCCGAGCTGGTGGCCGAGGGGCTCGGCATCGAGTACGCCCAGGCCCAGCTCCTCCCGTTCGTCCACTGCTTCCACGAGCTGTCCGTCCCGGGGAGCGAGGGCGCCCGCGACGTCCGGGCGACGGCGAGCGCCCTCGACCGCCTCCGGGCCGCCTGCGCGTGGTACGCGGCGGACGTCATGGACCGGCTCGTGCTCGGGACCGCGGACCGCACCGCGTTCCTCCTCGGGACGGCCGACGGCGGAGAGGCTGACCTCTGGCCGCTCGGCGACTGCTACCGGACCGAGGTCGTCCGGCTGGCCGACCACCTGGGCATCCCGGCCGGCGTCTGCGAGCCGGCGGACGACCCGCTGGCGTCGCTGCCCGTCGGAGAGGTGGCCCCCGAGACGGTCGACGCGGTCCTCTCGGCCCTCGTCGAGGCGGACCTCGCCATCGACGCGACGGCCGAGGAGCTGGGCGTGGGCGAGGCGGTCGTCAGGGCCCTGGCGGCACGGCACGTCCGTCGAGGGCGGGCCGGACACGGCCCGGTGACCCCGGCCTCCGCGACGACCCACCCCGACGACCGGTTCCACGAGCTGGAGCTCCACTTCGAGTAGCGGCCCCGCGTCGTCCACGGCGTTCCCGCCGACGCGGACCCATCCAACGTCTTTTATGCCCGCCCGGACGCAACGCGACCTATGTTCGACTCGGTGGTCATCGCGACCGACGGCTCCCGGAGCGTCGAGCGGGCCGTGGCGGTCGCCCTCGACCTCGCCGACCGGTTCGAGGCGACCGTCCACGCCCTCTACGTGGTGGACGCGGGCGACGTCGAGGCGGCGCCGGCCACGGTCCGCGACGCGTTCCGGACCGCGCTGGAGGAGCGGGGCCAGCAGGCCATCGACGACGTCGAGCGGGCGGCGTCGGGCGAGGTCGTCCCGGTCGTCCGCGAGGGCCGGCCGCCCCAGGTCATCTCGGACTACGCCCGCGAGCACGACGTCGACCTCGTGGCGATGGGGACCCGCGGGCGCCACGGGGAGAACCGGTTCCTCATCGGGTCGGTCGCCGAACGGGTCGTCCGGACCTGCCCGGTGCCCGTCCTGACGGTCCGCGGGCTCGAGGGCGCCGGGGCCGCGGCGATGGGCGAGAGCGAGGGCGAGGCCGTCGCCGACGACTGAGCGCCCCCCCCCCTGAACCGACTCTCGAGTCGCCCTCGAGCCGACCGTCGAGCGCGGGCTGCGCGCGACCGAACCGGCTTTGGCGCCCGGGGCGCTCCCCCGGCCATGGACGACGCCCTCATCGAAACCGAGAACCGCTCACCGGAGCGTCGCTCGCTGCTCCCCGGGGCGGGCTTCTTCGTCCCCGACTCGGTCTACGACGACCGGGACGAGGCCGAGGCGGCCGCGGCGCTGGACGGGGCGTCGGTCGCGGTCGTGGCCGACCCTGACGCCGACGGCCTCGCCTGCGCCGCGATGGTCCGCGAGGCCCACGAGGGCGCCGCGCTGGTGCCGGCCGGTCCGCACGAGCTCTCGACGGCGCTGCGGTTCGTCGCCGAGCACGCCGAGCCCGGGCTGGAGCTGTTCGTGTGCGACCTCTGCCCGGACCGGGTCGCCTGGCTCGAGACCCCGCTCACCGACGCCCTGGCGGTCGTCGACGGGGTCCACTGGTACGACCACCACCAGTGGTCGGACGAGGTCCGGACGTTCGTCGAGGGGGCCGGCGTCGACCTGGTCGTCGGCGACGCCGACGAGGAGTGCACCGCCGACGTGACCCGCCGGGCGCTGGCGGCCGACGGGACCGACCTCGACGACCGGTTCGCGACCCTCGCCGAGGTGACCCGCGACCACGACCTCTGGCTCCGCGAGGACCCCCGGAGCGACGACCTGGCCGACTACGCCCACTGGACCGACCCCGAGGCGTACGTCGAGACGGTCCGGGAGCACGGCGCCGACCTGCCCGAGGACGCGCTGGCGCTGCTCGAGGAGCGGCGCATCGAGAAGGCGGACTTCATCGAGCGGGCCGTCCGCCGCGCCGACGTCGAGACCGTCGGCCCGTACACCGTCGGGGTGACCTACGGCCGGTGCTCGCAGAACGAGGTCGCCGAGGCCCTGCGCCAGGCGGGCGCCGACGCCGCCATCGTGGTCAAGCCGGCCGGGAGCGCCAGCATCCGCGGGACCGACGCGTTCGACCGCTGCCACGAGGTGGCGACCCGGGTGGGCGGTGGTGGCCACCCCAAGGCGGCCGGCTGCAAGCCCGACATCCACCACGACATGCTCGACTACGCCTACCACTGGACGACCCAGGGGGCCGCGACGAAGCGGGTCATCCTCGAGGCGTTCCGGGCGGTGGTCGAGGCGGAAGCAGCCGAGGAGCGCGACTGAGCGGCCGCCGGTCGGCGCTCAGGGCGCCACGACGATGGGGCAGTTGACCGTCGCCACGCCGGCGGCGAGCTGGTCGGCCGCCATCGCCGAGGGCAGGTCGCTCACCACGTCGAAGTCCGCGTTGTCGTAGACGTTCACGAGCCACAGCGGCGAGTAGCCAGCATCGCCCGGGAGCGTCGACACGACGTTGTGGGTCTGGACGCCGTCGGCCTCGGCCACGAACCCCGACGGCGGGCCGCCGCCCGGCTGGTCCGGGTTCCGGTTGAAGCTGACGTAGATGGGCGAGACGGGGACCCGACCGTCGTTCGGCGCGAGGGGTGCCTCGGTGAACTGGAAGTACGAGACGACCTGGTCGCGGTACCAGCCCTCGACGAGGTCGGGCGGCTCGTCGCCGAGGCGCTTCGTGGCGGTCGAGCCGTCGGGGACGACGGGGCAGTTCACGAGCATGTCGGTCTCGGTGACGTCGTGACCGGCCGACTGGATGGCCGCGGCGCTCGTGAGCGTGTTGGCCACGTAGTCCGCCGGCACGGTCACCAGGTGGACGTGCCAGAAGTCGTTGTAGTCGTCGTCGCCCGGTACGTCGTCGACGACGTTCAGCTGGCCGTCGACGGGCGCGTCCTCGCCCTCGCGGACGAGGACGAAGATGGGCGCCGGCGTCGTCGACTGGACGTCGAAGTTGTAGTACTCGACGACGCTACCGTCGGGCCCGAGCCCCCGCGTGATGAACGGCGCCGCGTCGAAGTCGACGGGCTCGTTCGGGCCCGGGAGGCCGTTGTCCGCCGTCCTGACCTGGAGGGTGCCGGCGGCCTCGCTGAACCGGTCGACGGCCACGTGCGGCGCGGTGGCCGGGTCCGTCGGCTCGACGGTCATCGCGCCCTCGGAGCCGGTCTCGGTCATCGCCGCCGTCGACTCGGCGGTCGTGCCTCCCGGCCCCGTCGTGCCGCCTTCGGTGGTCATCGACTCGCCGGTCGTCGTGCCGCCCTCGGTCGACGACTGGCCGGCCCCGGGGGATCCGGTACACCCGGCCACCAGGGCCGAGCCGACCGCGCCTGCGCCGATCACGAACGTCCGCCGCGTGACAGGTGGTGCCATGGGCGGGTGACCGGCTCGCCGCGACGACGATAGCGATTGTTCAGGATGCCACGCGACTGCCCCTCGGAAGTCTCCCGGATGTGGACCGACTGGCTCCCGAATCGGCCCCGGCTCAGCGGTTCGTTCCGCCGCGCACCGGGCCCGGTCACTCCTCGAGCGACGCGGCGATGTCCGAGAGGGACGACCGCGGCGGCTCGATGACGTCGTAGACCGTCGTCCGCCCCGGCGGCCGGGCGCCGTAGAGGGCGTCGGGGACGACGACGTCGAACAGGACGGACCGCCCGATGGCCAGCCCGACGTCGTCGAGCCAGACCGGGAGCCGGTTCACGCCCTCCCCGGGCGACCGCGCCAGCCGGGCGTTGTCGAACGCGCCGACCACGAGGAGGCCGCCGTCGTGCTCACGGACGTCGGCGTGGTAGACGGTGCCGCCGAGGTCGAGGCGGACGACGCCCGACGGGACGAACTCGGTCGCCTCCGGCGGCAGCCGGAGCCGGGGGCGCTTCGTGCCCCCGCTCCGCTCGATGCGGGCTCGAAACGTTCGAATCGACGGGTCCTCGCTGGAGACGCGCTCGCCCATCCCGGCTACTCGTCGGCCTCGTCCTCGCCGCCGAGGAGGTCGGCGACGTCGGTGCTGCCGCGCTCGACGATGGCCGCGTTGACCTGGGCGACCTCGTCGGTGATCTCGCTCCCGCGGACCGTCACCCGGCGGCGGACGCCGTCGCCGGTGGGCCGGTAGCCGACGGTGCGCTCGGCCACGAGGACCTCCCGGAGGCTCGGGCCGGGGAGGCTCGCCTTGAGCGGTCGGCCGGCGGCGTCCGAACCGCCGGTCAATCTGAGGGTGTAGCCGTCGAGCCCGACCGCGCCGCCGTCGACCTCCTCCCCGAGCGACCGCCCGAGGAAGCGGTTGGCGTCGGCGTCGGCCACCTCGAACTGGTAGCTCTCTCCGGTGTCGGGGTCGCCCACGACGACCTGGAACTCTGCCATGGCCATGGGAACCCGCGGATGGAGCAAAAGGCCGTCGAAACGCCGGGGTGGCTGGTCGACGGCCGTTCCCGCGACCGGTAGCCCCTTCTCCGTCGGGTCCCGAGCGGCCGGTGATGGACCCCGAGGTCCTCGACCGGGCGCTCCTGGCGGCCTTCGACGGGCCGCGCGGCGAGCGTCGGGTCGTCGTCCGGGAGGCCCTCGACCTCGCCGACGCCGGGCGCTGGTCGGACACCCACGACGGGCACGCCCTGACCCCGGACGTCATCGTCCACGAGCTCGCCGAGGCGCCAGCGGGGGAGAGCCTCGCCGACCGTTGGAACTGGTGGATGGGGTCGCTGGAGATCGCGTTCGGCGGCTTCGAGCCCTTCGTTGTGCGGGCCTGGCGAGCTGAGTGAAACGAAGCGAGTCTCGTCGGACCGGGAGTCCGACGGCGGCGAGCTGAGTGAAACGAAGCGAGTCTCGTCGGACCGGGAGTCCGACGGCGGCGAGCTGAGTGAAACGAAG
>Ga0102944_1001192_pt1 | contig 17858 bp, 14 predicted proteins | sample SalPonD_shore_MG_FD_78172 | JGI IMG/M metagenome (GOLD analysis project Ga0102944, IMG submission 78172) | Salt pond soil microbial communities from South San Francisco under conditions of wetland restoration - Salt Pond MetaG... | ecosystem: Environmental > Aquatic > Marine > Intertidal zone >...
ACCTGGCCGACACCCTGACCGACCCGGAGCTGCTCGGCCTGCCGGCCAACGACCTGCTCTACCGCCTGTTCCACGAGGAGACGGTGCGGGTGTTCGACCCCGAGTACGTGAGCTTCCGCTGCTCCTGCTCGGCCGACCGGGTGGCGGGCATGCTGCGCGGGCTGGGCCGCGACGAGGTGCGCGACATCATCGCCCAGGAGGGCGAGGTGCGGGTCCACTGCGAGTTCTGCGGCAAGGCCTACGTCTATGACGCGGTGGATGCCGAGGGGCTGTTCGCCGCCGCGGCCCCCGGCGACGGCTCCGACTCCCGGCACTGAGGCCGGCCGTACCGGGACGAAAAAAGGCGGCCCCGCCACTAAACTCCGACAGGTCGGAGCCGCCCCCAGGCCTTGGGGGCCGGTTTAGTGGCGGGGCCGCCTCTTAGCGGGGCCGGCCGGGTCTAGCCGAGTTCGGCCATGGCCGCCGGCACTGCCTTGCCCGAGTGGATGTCGGCGCCCATGTCGGTGAGCACCGCGTCCAGCGCGCCCAGGCAGTTGAGCACGTTGGTGGCGCTGGCCGAGTGGCCCATGAGGCCGATGCGCCAGATCTTGCCGGCCATGGGGCCGAGGCCGGCGCCGATCTCGAGGTTGTACTGCTCGAGCAGGCGGGCGCGCACCGCCGCCTCGTCGACGCCGTCGGGGATGGTCACCGAGTTGAGCTGCGGCAGGCGGTAGGCCTCGTCCACGAAGAAGCTCAGGCCCATGGCCTCGATGCCCGCCTTGAGCGCGCCGTGCATGTGCTCGTGGCGCTTCCAGGCGGCCTCCAGGCCCTCCTCCTGGAGGATGACCAGGGCCTCGTGCAGGGCGTAGAGCGGGTTGATGGGGGCGGTGTGGTGGTAGGCGCGCTTCTTGCCGCCGTCGCCGCCCCAGTAGCCCATGACCAGGTTGAGGTCGTGGAACCAGCTCTGCACGCGGGTCTCGCGCGCCTCGATGGCCTTGGTGGCGCGCTCGCTGAAGGTCACCGGCGAGATGCCGGGGATGCAGGACAGGCACTTCTGGGTGCCGCTGTAGACGGCGTCGGCGCCCCATTCGTCGATCTTCACCGGGGTCCCGCCCAGGGAGGTGACGCTGTCGACGATGCTCAGGCAGCCGTGGTCGCGCGCCAGCCGGCACAGCCCGGCGGCGTCGCTCTGCGCGCCGGTGGAGGTCTCGGCATGGACGAAGGCGAGCGCCTTGGCGTCGGGGTTGGCCTTGAGGGCCTCCTCCACCTTGGCGGGATCCACCGGGTCGCCCCACTCGTCCTGGACCATGACGGCGGTGCCGCCGCAGCGCTCGACGTTCTCCTGCATGCGGCCGCCGAACACGCCGTTCTGGCAGACGATCACCTTGTCGCCGGGCTCCACCAGGTTGACGAAGCACATCTCCATGCCCGCCGAACCGGGGGCGGAGACCGGGAAGGTCAGCTTGTTCTCGGTCTGGAAGGCGTACTGCAGCAGGCCCTTGACCTCCTCCATCATGTCCACGAACACGGGGTCGAGGTGGCCGATGGTGGGCCGCGACAGGGCCTCCAGGATGCGCGGATGGACGTCCGAGGGGCCCGGGCCCATCAGGGTCCGCTCCGGGGGATGGAAGGATTGCGCGGTCATGGGGAATGCCCTTGTTCGGTCGGAGTCGTAGATCACGGGGGAAACGAATGATTGTAGAGTCGCCCCACGGGCCGGGCAAGGCGGCCTCCCGCACTGGAAAAGCCGGGGGGAGGGCCGTAAACTTGACCGCCCCGCTCAGGGAAGCGCGAGCCTATCATGAATGATGCCATCCATGCCGCCGCTGCCGAAGGCGGCCCCGATGCGGCCGAGGTGGGGCTGCTGGCGGCGCGCTTGCGGCGCTTCCTGCCCGCCGAGTCGGTGATCACCGACGAGGAGCAGCTGCGCCCCTACGAGTGCGACGGCCTCTCCGCCTACCGCCAGCTGCCCATGGTGGTGGTGATCCCGGAGACCTACGAGCAGGTGGCCGAGGTGCTCGCCGTGTGCAGCGAGCGCGGCGTGCCGGTGGTGGCGCGCGGCGCCGGCACCAGCCTGTCCGGCGGGGCCATGCCGCTCGACCGCGGCGTGCTGCTGTCGCTGGCGCGCTTCAACCGCATCCTGGAGATCGACCCCGACAACCGCTGCGCCCGGGTGGAGCCCGGCGTGCGCAACCTGGCGGTGTCGCAGGCGGCCGAGCCGTTCGGGCTGTTCTACGCCCCCGACCCCTCGTCGCAGATCGCCTGCACCATCGGCGGCAACGTGGCCGAGAACAGCGGCGGCGTGCACTGCCTCAAGTACGGCCTGACCGTGCACAACGTGCTCGGCCTCAAGGTGCTCACCGTCGACGGCCAGTGGCTGGAGCTGGGCGGCAAGGGCCTGGATGGCCCCGGCCTCGATCTGCTGGCGCTGATGAACGGCTCCGAGGGCATGCTGGGGCTGGTGATGGAGGCCACCGTGCGCCTGACGCCGCTGCCCGAGCGCACCCAGGTCATGCTCGCCGCCTTCGACGACCTGGGCGCGGCCGGGACGGCGGTGGCCGAGGTCATCGGCCAGGGCGTGATCCCGGCCGGCCTGGAGATGATGGACAACCCGGCCATCCGCGCCGCCGAGGACTACGTGCACGCCGGCTACCCCACCGACGCCGCCGCCATCCTGCTGTGCGAGCTCGACGGCACCAACCGCGAGGTGTCCGAGGAGATCGCCCGGGTGCGGGAGATCCTCCAGGCCGCCGGCGCCACCGAGGTGCGCACCGCCGAGAGCGCCGAGCAGGCCGCCACCTTCTGGTCCGGGCGCAAGGCCGCCTTCCCCGCCACCGGGCGGCTGGCGCCGGACTACTACTGCATCGACGGCACCATCCCGCGCAAGCACCTGGGCGAGGTACTCGCGCGCATCGGCGAGATCTGCGCCGAGCACGGCCTGGCCTCCGCCAACGTGTTCCATGCCGGCGACGGCAACCTGCACCCGCTGGTGCTCTACGACGCCAACCGGTCCGGCGACCTCGAGCGCGCCGAGGCCGCCGGCCTGGAGATCCTGCAGCTGTGCGTGGACAAGGGCGGCACCATCACCGGCGAGCACGGCGTCGGCGTCGAGAAGCTCGACGCCATGTGCGGCCAGTTCGCCGGCCCGGAGCTGGCCCGCTTCCACGCCGTCAAGGCCGCCTTCGATCCGGAGGGCCTGCTCAATCCGGGCAAGGCCGTGCCCACCCTCAAGCGCTGCGCCGAATTCGGCGGCATGCACGTCCACCACGGCAAGCTGCCGTTCCCGGACCTACCGCGGTTCTGAAACGGCGGCAGAAAACGCCAAGGTGCCAAGACGCCAAGGACGGCTGGAAAAGTATTGGAACACGCTCCCCCATCCAGAGCTGTGGTCACCCGCCGCAAGGGGCCCCCGGCATGGGTTCCCGGTTTCCTTGGCGTCTTGGCGCCTTGGCGTTCCGGCTTCTGTGGGTAGGAGATGACCCGTATCCCCGACAATGACCGCACCGCCGAGCTCCAGGCCGGGCTGCGCGAGGCCCTGGCCGACGGCGCCCCGCTGGCCATCCGCGGCGGCGGCACCAAGGCCTTCTACGGGCGCGAGATCGCCGGCCGGCCGCTGGAGGTGAGCGGCCACTCCGGGATCGTCCACTACGAGCCCACGGAGCTGGTGGTCACCGCCCGCGCCGGCACCCCGCTGGCGGCGCTGGAGGCCCTGCTGGCCGAGCACGGCCAGCAGCTGGCCTGCGAGCCGCCGCATTTCGGTGACGGCGCCACCGTCGGCGGCATGGTCGCCGCCGGGCTGGCCGGGCCGCGCCGGCCCTGGGGCGGCGCCGTGCGCGACGCGGTGCTGGGCGTGCGGGTGCTCGGCGGCGACGGCGAGGTTCTGCACTTCGGCGGCGAGGTCATGAAGAATGTGGCCGGCTACGACCTGTCCCGGCTCATGGCCGGCTCGCTGGGCGTGCTCGGGGTGATCCTGGAGGTCTCGCTCAAGGTGCTGCCGGTGCCCGCGGTGACCACCACCCGGGTACTGGAGGCCGACGCCGGCGCGGCCCTGGCGCGCCTGGCCGAGTGGGGCCGCCAGCCCCTGCCGCTGACCGGCGCCGCCCACGTCGACGGTCGCCTGCACCTGCGCCTGGCCGGCAACGCCTCGGCGGTGGCCGAGGCCGCCGAGCGCGTCGGCGGCGAGGAGCACAGCGGGGGCGAGGCGTTCTGGACGGACCTGCGCGAGCAGCGCCTGGCTTTCTTCGCCGGCGAAGTGCCGCTGTGGCGCCTGAGCCTGCCGCCGGCGGCGCCCCTCACGGCGGTGGCCGGCGAGCGCCTGATCGACTGGGGCGGCGCCCAGCGCTGGCTGCGCACCGACGCCCCGGCGGAGACGGTGCAGGCCGCGGCACGCGAGGCCGGCGGCCACGCCGCCCGGTTCCGCGGCGGCGACCGCACGGGCGAGGTGTTCGCGCCGCTGTCGCCGGCGCTGTCGAGCCTCCACCGCAGCCTCAAGCGCGCCCTGGACCCGCACGGCCTGTTCAATCCCGGCCGCATGTACAGCGAGCTCTGAACGGCCGGGAAACGCCAAGGCGCCAAGACACCAAGCAAGACAAACCGCTGAACGGTTCTTTTAATGCACCGAGTTAAACCGAGCCCAGAAAGAATCCTGCTGCCGGGTGTTTCCTTGGCGCCTTGGCGTCTTGGCGTTCCATCCAGATAGGCCCTAGCCGATGCAGACCAACATCGTCGAACAGCTCCAGCGGACCGCCGAGGGCGCGGAGGCCGACCGCATCCTGCGCAACTGCGTGCACTGCGGCTTCTGCAACGCCACCTGCCCCACCTATCAGCTTCTCGGCGACGAGCTCGACGGCCCGCGCGGGCGCATCTACCAGATCAAGGACATGCTCGAGGGCGGCGAGGTCTCCCGCCGCACCCAGCTCCACCTGGACCGCTGCCTGACCTGCCGCAACTGCGAGACCACCTGCCCCTCGGGGGTGGAGTACGGCAAGCTGGTCGACATCGGCCGCGAGATGGTGGAGCAGCGCGTGCGCCGGCCGCTGGGCGAGCGCCTGTACCGGGGCCTGCTGCGCCGGGTGCTGCCGGAGCCCGGCCGCTTCGGGCCGCTGCTGCGCCTGGGCCAGGCGGTGCGGCCGCTGCTGCCGGGCGCGCTGAAGGCCCAGGTGCCGCCGCGCCAGGACCCGGGCGAGTGGCCGGCGGCGCGCCACGACCGCCGCATGCTGGTGCTCCAGGGCTGCGTGCAGCCGGCCATGGCGCCGCGCATCAACGCCGCCGCCGCGCGCGTCCTCGACCGCCTGGGCATCTCGCTGGTGGCCGCGGAGGGCGCCGGCTGCTGCGGCGCCATCGATCAGCACCTGGGCGCCCCGGAGAACGCCCGCGAGCGCATGCGCGCCAACATCGACGCCTGGTGGCCGCACATCGAGGCCGGCGCCGAGGCGGTGGTCCTGACCGCCAGCGGCTGCGGCGCCCTGGTGCGCGAGTACGCCCACCACCTGGCCGGCGACCCCGACTATGCGGAAAAGGCCGAGCGCATCGCCGCCCTCGCCCGCGACCTGACCGAGGTGGTGGCGGCCGAGGACGTGGCCGCCGTGGCCCCGGCCGCACCGCCGCGGGTGGCGGTGCAGACCCCCTGCACCCTGCAGCACGCCCAGGGCCTGCCCGGCGCCATCACCGGGCTGCTGGAGCGCGCCGGATTCGAGCTCGCGCCGGTGGCCGAGGCCCACCTGTGCTGCGGCTCGGCCGGCACCTACTCCATCCTCCAGCCGCAGCTCGCCGAGCGCCTGCGCGAGCGCAAGCTGGGCAACCTGCAGGCGGATGGCCCCGAGGTCATCGCCACCGCCAACATCGGCTGCCTGCACCACCTCGCCGCGGCCAGCGCGGTCCCGGTGCGCCACTGGGTCGAGCTGTTCGACCGCCGTTAGCAGGGCGTTGAAAAAGGTCGCGAGGAGGGCTTATGCAAGGCGCCCACCGCGGCCCAGTCCCGCCGATTTAAGAAATAACGCGGCGGCGCTTTAGCGGCGACCGCGCAGCGACTGAGGCATATCTAGTAGATAGGTGAAGGAGCGAGCAGTGCGCAACGCCGCAGAAGCCCTCCGCAGCAGTTTTTCAACGCCCTGTTAGGGCTTTCCCCCAGGTGGCGGGCTTCCGGGTTTTTTGCCAAGATTAGTCCGAACCGGAGGGGCCCGGATTCCCGCACCAAAGGGGGGAGCGGATGCTGATCCTGCCCTTGGCCCGCAAGCCCGACTGGCGGCGGCCACCCATCATCACTCTGCTGCTCGTTGCTGCCTGCGCGGCCGTGTTCTTCGGCCTGCAGCAGGGCGACGCCCGTCACTACCGGCAGGCGGTGGCGTTCTACCTGGACTCGCCGCTGCCGGACATCGAGTTCCCCCGCTACATCGCGTATCTGGAGGCCCACGACCGCGCGGGCCGGGCGCGCGCCCTGCGCCGCGCGCTGGCCCAGGGCGAGGGCGCGGGCGCCCAGGTGCTGGCCCGCATGCAGGCCGACGGCCGTTTCATGGAGCGGCTGCGGAGCGGCGAGGTGGTGACCCCGGACCACCCCGCCTTTGCCCAGTGGCGCCGGGCGCGCGCGGAGTTCGAGCAGCGCCTGGAGCGCGTCACCATCCAGCGCCTGGGCTTCGTCCCCGCCCATCCCACCGCGCTCGCCGCCGTCGCCCACATGTTCCTGCACGCCGGCATCGGCCATCTGGTGGGCAACATGATCTTCCTGGTGCTGGTGGGCTATGTGGTGGAGGCGGTGGTGGGGCGCCTGCTGTTCCTGGGGGTCTACCTGCTGGGCGGGCTCATCGCCGCGGCGGCCTTCGCCGCGGTCTACAGCAACAGCGCCGTGCCGCTGGTGGGGGCCTCCGGGGCCATCTCCGGGCTGATGGGCGCCTACGTGGTGCTGTTCGGGCTGCGCCGCATCCCCTTCTTCTACTCCCTGGGGTTCTACTTCGACTTCGCGCGCGCCCCGGCCATCCTGCTGCTGCCGGCCTGGATCGGCTGGGAGGCCTACCAGCTGCTGTTCGGCGGGACCTCCGGGGTGGCCTACATGGCCCACATCGGCGGCCTGGCGGGGGGCGCCCTGCTGGGCGTGGGGCTGCGCCTGACCGGTCAGGTGGACATGGCCTTCCTGGACCGGGACGAGCAGCAGGAGCAGGACACCGCGGATATGGACAAGGGCCTGGAGCACCTGGCCAACCTGGAGCTGGATGCCGCCCGCGAGCGCTTCCGCGCCCTGCTGCGCCGCCATCCCGACCACCGCGAGGCGCTGGCCAAGCTCTACACCGTGGCCCGCTATCAGCCGGACAGCGAGGAGTACCACCGCCTGGCGCGGCGCATCTTCGCGCTGCCCGGCAACGACCCGGCGGTGCTGCGCTTCAAGCGCGAGACCTTCCGCGACTACGTCACCACCGCCAAGCCGCGCACCCGGTTCGATCCCGACCAGTTCCTGGACCTGACCAACCGCTTCGCCACCGGCGGCTATCCCGAGGATGCCGCCACCATGGCCACCTCGCTGCTGAAGCAGGGACAGGCCACCGAGCGCCTGCCCCGGACCTTGATGCTGGTGGCCCGGGGGTTGGCGCGCAAGGGCGAGGCCGAGCGCGCCCGGCGCTTCATGCAGACCCTGGTGGAACAGTTCCCGGACTCGGACGAGGCCTGGGACGCCCGCGAGCTGCTGGTGAATCCGGACGCCCTGGGCGGCGCCTGACGGCGCCGGGGCGGCTCAGGAGGCCTCCGGGAACCCCTGCTTGAGGCGCTTGGCCTCGCCGGCCAGGGGATGCTCGGGATAGGCCCGGATCAGGGAGTCGAGCAGCTCGCCGGCCCGCTCGGGCTGGCGGAAGTCCTCGCCCACGATGCGCGCTGAGAACAGGAGCACCATGGGGGCGTCCGCGTGGTCCGGGCAGCGCCGGGCGAAGCCGTCCATGATGCGCAGGGCGAGGCCGGGCCGCCCCTCGCGGCGGGCGATGCGCGCCAGCTGGAAGACCTGCTCGGGCTTGGCGGGGCGGAAGGCGCGGTCGCGGTTGAGGGCGGTGTGGGTCACCTGCATGGCCCGCTGCTCCTCCCCGGCGCGCAGCAGGGCGCTCAGGAAGCCCTTGCTGGCGGCCAGGAGGGGGGCGTCCTCGCCCAGGTGGTGGAGCAGCCGGTAGTAGCGCTCCCACCACTGCAGCTCGGTGGGATGAGCCATCACCTGATCGCGCAGGAGCTCGGCCGCTTCCTGCAGGCGGTCCGCCTTGATCAGGGCGTTCACCCGCTCCTCGGTGGTGGGCTCGGGGGCCTCCCGGGGCGGCGGCGGGGCGGGACGCGGGCGCGCCTCCACGTAGCCCAGCTCCTGGCGGTGGTGGGCGGCCAGGCAGGCCGCCAGGCGGAAGGCCGCCAGCACCGTGTAGGTCCCCAGGAAGTACAGCCCGGCCAGGCGCACCGGCAGGGAGAGGTAGCCGGCCAGGAGCAGGAAGGCGGTGGCGGTGATGGCGGCCAGGCCGGCCGGGATCGCCGCCGTCACCGCGTAGGGCCGGCCGGTGTCGCGCATGACCGCGACCAGGCGGGCCGGATTGACCGCCTCCAGCAGCCCGGTCACCAGGACGTGCTCGCGGCCGACGCACAGGATCACCGCCGGCAGCATGGCCGCCAGCAGCAGGCCGCCGGCCAGGCCGCCCAGGATTCCGCCGAAGGTCCAGATCAGCAGGGCCAGCGCGCCCCAGGCCATGCCGGCCAGCAGCAGCACCACCGAGCGCACCACCGTATCGCCGTCGGGGCGAAGAGCGAGCGGCTCACTGTCGGGTCGGCCGCGCAGGCCGGTGTGGTCGAGGGCGCGGAAACCGGTGTGGATGGCGGCGGCGGCCAGGCCCATGGCGATCACCAGGCCCAGCACCGGGATCACCGTGGTCAGTCCCAGGGCGGAGATGGCCGCGATCACGGCCAGCGGACGGGGGCGCAGCGGCCAGAGCAGACTGCGCCGGATCTCGGTCCCCGGGCTGCCGGAGGCAGGTTGGGTGGGTGCGGCGGCTTCCATCAGGATTCCCCCCTTGTTTTGGAATCCGGACCCGGCAGCTTATGCCGGCAGGGCCGCCGAGGCAATCGGGGAAACCCCGACCCCCGCCGGCGGACGTGGGCGGCCGCCTGCCGGCGCGTGTGATCGGCGTCGCCGGCCTGCGACAGCCCGGCGTTCGGGGAGGGCTCAGGCGGGACCGATGGCGTTCAGCAGGCGGTGCGCCTCCGCCGCCGTCTCGTGCTCGGGGAAGCGGCGCAGCAGGCCCTCCAGGATGGGCCGTGCCCGGTCGTCGAGGCGCAGGTCCTCGGACAGGATGCGGGCCGACAGCACCGATACCTGCGGCAGGTCGGGGTGATCCGGATGCGCCCGGCCGAAGCCGTTCATCAGGCCCAGGGCCAGCCGCGGCCGGCCGCCGTCGCGCGCCGTGCGCGCCAGCTCCAGCACCTGCTCGGGCTTGGCCGGCCGGAACGCCGGGTCGCGCTCCAGGGCCCGCGCCGCCACCTCCACCGCCCGTCCGCGGCGGCCGGCCAGCAGCAGCGCGGAGATGTAGTCCTTGCTCTCGTGCACCAGACGGGCGGCGTCGCCGCCAGCCTCGAGGACCCGGTAATAGCGCCGCCACACCTCCAGGTCCAGCGGGTCGGCGTCGATGCGGCGGCGCAGCAGCTCCTCCGCCTGCTCCAGGCGGCCCTCCTTGAGCAGCACGTCCACCCGCGTCAGCTCCGGGCGGACGCTCGCGGCTGCGGCGGCGTCCTCGCCGCCGCTCTCGTCCCGGCGCACATCCACCTCGTAGCCGAGCTCCTCGTGGTACTGGTAGATCACGTAGCCCAGCAGGTGGAAGGTGACCAGGTGCATGTACATCAGGCCGAAGCCGATGGCCCCGGCGGCGGCCCAGGCCGGCACCAGACCCGCCAGCAGCTCGGCCAGCTCGCCGCCGGCCCCGGACAGCAGCTGGGTGAACAGGAACAGCAGCAGGTAGGCGGGGCCGATGCGCAGCGCCAGGGCGGTGAGGGAGACCGGGTTGATGGCCTTGAACAGGATGCGGAGAAAGCCCTGCTCCAGCCCCACGATGAGGATGCTCGCGGGCAGCATGAGGCTGAAGAACAGGCTGGCCGCCAGGTAGCCGGGCAGGCCCAGGCGGGCCCCGGCCAGCGCGCTCAGGTAGGTCACCGCCGCATAGACCAGCCCCAGGGCGATCACGCGCGGGGTGACGTCCTCCTCGCCGCGCATGGTCACCTCGGGCGGGCGCATGTGGCCCGAGGCGGTGTGGGCCATCACCCGGAAGCTGTACTGCAGGATCGCGAGGGTCACCAGCAGCAGCACCAGCCAGCCCACCAGGGGGAAGGTCACGGCCAGACTGATGAGCGAGAGCCCCAGCAGGTAGAGCAGCGCGGCCGGCTGCAGGGGGTAGGCGAAGATGCGCGGCAGGCGGCGCCAGAACGGGACGATGACATTGCCCAGGCCGAGGGACTCCAGCGGCCCCTCGCACAGCGGGCAGTCGGGCGTCTCCTCCAGCGGCCCCCGGGGCTGGTTGGCACAGCCCGGACACAGGCTGACCTCGCAGCGCGGGCACTGCCATCGCGCCGGCAGACGCGGATGGTAGTTGCAGGCAACCCGGTCCATGGTCCCTCCCTCCGGACTCCCCAACGGGCAACTGTATGGGGGCGGCCGGCCCGCCGCAACGCCCCGCCGGCTAGGGGCTGTCCGCCCCCTGCGGAAAGATGTCGCTGTAGCAGGCGTAGCTGGCGCCGGCCCCCACCGGCCCCAGAATCAGCATGCCGAGGCCGAAGGGGATGCTGGCCACCACCGCCAGGACGGCGTAGCTGAGCCCGTACGCGAGCAGCGGGAGGAGGTTGCGCAGGCAGGCGGCGAGGCTCGCGCCCAGGGCCTCGAGCGCCGGCCGGCGGGCGAAATGGACCAGCGGCACCGCGAAGAACAGCGCCATGGAAACCGCCACCCCGGCCGCCAGCAGGCCCAGCCCCGCCGCGGCCGCCGCCGGGGAGGGCCGGGCGGCCCCGGCCTGCCGCGGGTCCATGCCCAGGGCCGCCGCCGCGGCCAGGTAGAGGCCCACCAGCAGGAACATGGCGACCAGCACCCCGACCCCCAGGGCCAGCAGGGGCCCCCGCGAGCCGCGATCGGTGAGCCCGGCGAACAGGTCGGCCAGGGCCACCGGCCGGCCCGTTTCCCCCTCGCGGGCGGCGTGCAGCAGCCCGGCGCCCAGGGCGGGCCCGAGCAGGGTCAGGGCCAGCGGTCCGAGCACCGGCACCACGTTGGCGCCCAGGCCGATCACCACGTACAGCAGGATCAGGGCGATCCACGGCCCGGGCTGCTCCCGGAAATTGCGCCAGCCGCGTCCGTACCAGTCCGCCACGGCGCCCACCCCCACCGCCTGTCCCCGCATGACTCCCCCGCTGGGTCTCGGAATGTGTCCGGATGGCAAGCCACAAGGACCGGCCCCGCTGCCCGAGCCCGCCCCTCCGGGCCTGCTTCGCCCGGGGGCGGATTCAGCAGCGGGGCCGGCCCGTTCCGGAAGGGCGGCGGGCTTCAGCCGTCGCCTTCGGTCCAGCCCTTCTCGTCCAGCTGGCCGCTGTGGCTGGCGGCGTCCGCCGCCTGGCCGTAATCCTCCTGCTGCTCGCGGTACTGGGCGAGCCCCTTGCGGGCCTGGAAGATCGCCTTGTCGGCGGCGCTGGCAGCGGCGTCGTAGTCGCCCTGGGCCAGGCTCTGCTCGGCGTTGCCGAGGATCTTGCGGGTGCTCTTCCACAGGGCCTGGCCGTCGCTCTTGGCCCGGACCTCGGAAACCAGGTTGCGGGCCTTCTCCACCTTGGCCCGGGCCTGGTCGGCGCTGGCGGCCAGGGCGGGGCCGGCGCCGAGCACCAGCGCGGCGAGGGCGGCCAGGGTGGCGGCCGACAGCCTCTTGGTCGCGGTCATGGGATCCTCCTGTGTGGGCATAGACAAGGGGCCGAACGCCGGCCAATGAGCAGATTGTTGCGCCGGCCGGGGCCCCTTTTGGCGGGAAAAACTTTACGTTTTGGGCGGTTTCCGGTCAACCGCCAGGGAAATCGATTAAAGAAACAAAATATTCATAGATAGCGAAATTCTTAAATATGGGCCATGCCTGTCCAATCCCGGCGTTGCGGGCCGGGACAGGGATGCTCCCTTTCCGGGGCGGGACGGGACCGAGAGGCGCCCCGGCTGTCCGGAAGTTTCCCACAGATGCTGTGGAAAACCCTGTGGAGGAAGTTGGGAATCGGGCTCGCTACCCCCGTGAGGGAAGGATTTGGCGGCTCTGGCCTATCCGGTGGCCACCGTATTTCCCGTTTAAAAACAAGGGAATCGTTCTAGTCAGGTGAATTGGAAAGATTTCTGACGGGCCCGGAATGCCCCCCGGAAGATTGTGGAGGGAGCGGCTGGGAGGTGTCCGGGGCGATCCCCGCCAAGCTGCGCAGAGACCAATGGCCGGACCCTCCCGGCCCGAGAGGGCGGATTTCCCAAGGGAAACGGTCGGGACCGCAGCGCCCTAGCAGGCCGAACGGGCGGTCAGCGACTCGCCCTCGGCGAGGGCGTGGGGCATGGCCGCGGTGCGGTGGCCGGCGCCGGCGCGGCCGACGGCGTCGACGGCGATCAGGCCGGTCTCCTCGCCCACCTGGGCGGCCATGTCGGCGAGCACGCCGTCCACCGCCTGCTGCGGCGCCTGTCCGGCGCGGATGCGCTCGGCCACGGCGCGGGCGGCGCCGAACCGGATCATCTGCTCGCCGCTTCCCGTGGCCGCCACCGCGCAGCGGCGGTCGGCGTAGAAGCCGGCCCCGGCCAGGGGCGAGTCGCCGATGCGCCCGGCCAGCTTGAGCCCGGTGCCGCCGGTGGAGGTGGCCACGGCCATGCGCCCCGCGTCGTCCCGGACCACCGCACCCACGGTGTCCCCGGGATGCTCGGCCAGCAGCCGGGCCAGCCCGTCGTCAGGGCCGCCGGCGTCGGCGGCCAGCGCCTCGCGGCGGCGGCGCCAGCGCTCGCGGGCGGCCGCGGTGACGGGATCGTGGTCGGCGAAGCCCAGGGCGCGGGCGAAGCGGCCGGCACCGTCGCCGGCCAGCAGGCAGTGGCCGCTGCGCTCCATGACCGCCCGGGCCACCGTCACCGGGCTGCGAATCCCCTCCAGCAGGGCCACCGCCCCGGTGGTCAGGGGCTGGCCGTCCATGACCCCGGCGTCCATGCGGGCGCGGCCGTCCAGGTCCAGGGCGGCGCCGGTGCCGGCGTTGAAGACCGGATCGTCCTCCATCACGGCTACGGCGGCCACTGCCGCGTCCAGGGCGCCGCCCCCGCCGGCGAGGGCCTCGGCCCCGGCGCGGGCGGCGGCGCGCACGCCCGCAACCGCGGCCTCGCCGTCCTGCCCTCTCCAGCGGCCGGCGCCGCCGTGCACCAGAACGTTCGCCATGGGTCCTCCCCCGGGGCCGTCTTTCTGCCATTGTAGCGGGGATCGGGGGGGTGGCCGGCAGCAGGCCATCGCCCTGGTCCTGCCCGCCCTGCGGCTGCCGGTGCCGGGGCGGCGGCGCGAATGCGTATCCCCCTCGCTCGGCGGGCCTGTTATCCTGCCGGACCTTTTTGCCGGCACCAGCGGGCTCGCCCATGATCCACACCCTCGAGATCGCCATCGCCCTGGCCGTGGTGCTCGGCATCGCCGCCCAGTGGCTGGCCTGGCGCTTCGGCTTCCCGGCCATCGTGCTGCTCGCCCTCACCGGCATCGCCCTGGGCCCGGTGGCCGGGGTGCTGCATCCGTCGCAGGACTTCGGGGCGCTCTACCACACCCTGGTGGGCCTGGGGGTGGCGGTGGTGCTGTTCGAAGGCGGATTCAGCCTGCGCACCGAGGAGATCCGCGGCAAGGTGGGCGGCCTGCTGCGGCTGGTGTCGCTGGGGGTGCTGCTGTCCTGGCTGTTCGGGGCGCTGGCCGCGCACTACGTGGCCGGCCTGTCGTGGCCGCTGGCGGCGGTGCTGGGCGCCATCCTCACCGTCACCGGGCCCACCGTGGTCGGGCCGCTGCTGCGCCACGCCCGGCTGCAGTCCCATCCCGCCAACCTGTTCAAGTGGGAAGGGATCATCAACGATCCCATCGGCGCCCTGCTGGCCATTCTGGCCTTCGAGTACGCCCTCGGCGCCGGTCTCGGCGCCACCCTGCCGGTGCTGAGCGCGCGCCTGGTGCTGGCCCTGGCCTTCGCGGTGGCCCTGGGCGGCGGCGCCGGCTGGCTGCTCAGCCAGCTCTACGGCCACGGCCACGTCCCCGAGTTCCTCAAGGCCCCGGGCCTGCTGGCGGCGGTGGTGCTGGTCTACGTGCTGGCCAACCTGGTGCAGAGCGAGGCGGGGCTGCTGGCGGCCACGGCCATGGGCGTGGTCATGGGCAACCGCGAGCTGGCCAGCGCCCTCGACCTGCGCCGCTTCAAGGAGAACATCGTCGTCTTCCTGGTGACGGTGCTGTTCGTGGTGCTCACCGCGGACATCGACCCCGCCACCCTGGCCCACCTGGACTGGCGCAGCGCCGCCTACGTGGCCGTGGTGCTGGTGCTGGTGCGGCCGGCGGCGGTGCTGCTGTCCACCATCGGCAGCCGCATCACCCTGCGCGAGCGGGTGCTGCTGGGCTGGGTGGCGCCGCGCGGGGTGGTGGCGGCCGCCATGGCCGGCCTGCTGGGCAAGAATCTGGCCGAGGCCGGCTACCAGGGGGCCAGCCTGCTGTTCCCCCTGACCTTCGCCATCATCCTGGTGACGGTGGTGGTGCACGGTTTCACCATCCGCCCGCTGGCCCGGCGCCTGGGGCTGACCGCCGGCGATCCCCACGGCCTGCTGATCATCGGCGCCAGCCCGTGGAGCATCCAGCTGGCCCAGCGCCTGCACGAGATGGGGGTGCGCGTGATGCTGGCGGACCCCTCCGAGTACCGGCTGGCGCCGGCGCAGGCGGTGGGGGTGCCCACCTACTGGGGCGAGGTGCTGTCCGACTGGGGCAGGCAGCGGCTGGAGATCGGCCGCATCGGCTACCTGCTGGCGGCCACCGAGAACCCCTCCTACAACGCCCTGGCCTGCTCGCGCTTCGCCCACGAGCTGGGCCGCGACCGGGTCTACCAGCTGCCCGCGGCCACCGGCGTGGACAGCGACAGCCCGGCGCTGAGCCAGGAGATCGAGGGGCGGCTGGCGTTCAGCCAGGACGCCACCCCCGATCGCATGGCCCACCGCTACTACCTGGGCTGGCACTTCACCGCCGACAAGGCGCCCGCCGGCGCCGAGGGGCGCAGCGCCCGGCGCCCGGCCTGCCCGGAAGGGGGTGCGCCCATCCTGGTGGTGCGCCGCAGCGGCGCCCTGTCGCTGAGCGCGCCCGGGCGGGTGCCGGAGCCGCGCGCCGGTGACTGGCTGGTGTGCTACGTGCCCGGCCCGGACAGCGCCGAAGAGGCCGAGGAGGGCGGTGCACCGGCCGACGCTGGCGCCCCGGGCTGAGCGCGGCTAGTGCCGCTCCGGCGCCGTCCCGGCCGGCGACTGCCCGCGGCTGACCAGCCCCAGCCAGACCAGGCCGCCCACGCCGGCTACCAGGGACGCGGCCAGGATGCCGGTCTTGGCCAGCACCACCGTCTCCGGGTCGGAGAAGGCCAGATCGGAGATGAAGATGGACATGGTGAAGCCGATGCCGGCGATCAGCCCCAGCCCCACCACGTGACCGGGGCGGACCCCGGTGGGCAGCTGGCCGATGCCGAGGCGGTCGGCGAGCAGGGTGGTGCCCGCGATGCCCAGGGTCTTGCCGCCCACCAGGCCGAGGATGATGCCCAGGGGGACCGGCTGGCTGAGGACATCGCCGAGGCTTTCCGGGTGCAGCGGGATGCCGGCGTTGGCCAGGGCGAAGATGGGGATGATGCCCAGGGCCACCGGCAGCTGGAGGTTGTGCTCCAGGCGCTGTAGCGGGGTCTCCACCATGTGCACGCCGTTCTCCAGCGTCTGCACCAGGGCGTGCTGGTCCGGGTTGCGCATCAGCCCGCGGCCCGGCTGGACCCGGGCGTCGAAGCGGTCCATGAGGTCGCGCACCTGACTGCTGAAGGTGGTGGGGTCGAACTTGGCGCGCGCGGGGATGGTCCAGGCCGTGAGGATGCCGGCCAGGGTGGCGTGCACCCCCGACTCCAGCATGGCCAGCCACAGCAGCCCGCCGACGATGAAGTACGGCAGCGGCCGCCGCACCCCCACCAGATTGAGTCCCACCAGGACCGCCAGCGACAACCCCGCGAAGCCCAGCGCGCCGAGCACGATGTCCTCGGTGTAGAACAGGGCGATCACCAGCACCGCGCCCAGGTCGTCGACGATGGCCAGTGCCACCAGGAAGGTGATCAGGCCGTGCGGGATGCGGTGGCCCAGAAGCACCAGGATGCCCACGGCGAAGGCGATGTCGGTGGCCATGGGGATGGCCCAGCCGTGCGCCGCCGCGCCCTCCGGGTTGATCCCCAGGTAGATCAGGGCCGGCACTACCATGCCGCCGATGGCCGCCAGGATGGGCAGCGTCGCCCGGCGCAGCGAGGCCAGCTCGCCCACCAGCACCTCCCGCTTGATCTCCAGCCCCACCAGGAAGAAGAACAGGGCCATGAGGCCGTCGTTGATCCAGTGGTGGATGGAGTGGTCCAGGGTCCAGGGCCCCAGGGCGATGCTCAGATGGGTATGCAGCAGGCCCTCGTAGGCGTGCGCGACGGCGGTGTTGGCCAGCGCCAGGGCCAGGATGGTGGTGGCCACCAGCAGCAGACCGCTGGTGGACTGGCGGTGGATGAACTCCTCGAAGGGGGTGGCGATGCGCTCGAAGGTGCGCTCGAGCGGGGCGTAATAGTCCCCTTGGGGATCCATGGGCGGCTCTCCGCGGTAGAAAGGGGGCTGCTGCGGGGGCCGGCGCCTCAGCGCGCGGCTCCCCGAAAGGGAGAGGATAACGGTATGGGCGCGCTCGTCCAGACGGGGGCCGGGCTCGACCGACCGGGGCGGATCCCGCTACGGTGGGAGGGCCTTGCCGGAGAGCCGACCACCCACCCCCAAGGAGGCGACCGTGTCCATTCCCGCTCCCAAGCAGCCCGTGTCCTTCTGCCGCTTCCCGGCGCAGCTGGTGATCGAGGCCATCCTGCTGGTGGTGGCCGGGCTCCTGCCCGCCGGGGAGCACCCCCATCCCCTGGGTGCGCTGCTGGTGCTGGCGGCGCTGGCGCTGCCCATCTTCTGCTTCGCCAAGGCGCGGGCGCCCGAGGGCGACTCCTAGGCCGTCCCGCCTAGCCGCGGCCGCGGTAGGCCGGCACCCCCTGGTCGGGGATCCAGACCCCGGCCGGGGGGTCGCCCGTCTGGTAGAAGACGTCGATGGGGATGCCGCCGCGCGGGTACCAGTAGCCGCCGATGCGCAGCCACTTGGGCGCGATGGCGGCGGTGAGGCGCTTGGCGATGGTCAGCGTGCAGTCCTCGTGGAAGGCGCCGTGGTTGCGGAAGGCGCCCAGGAACAGCTTGAGCGACTTGCTCTCCACGATCAGGCCGTCGGGGACGTAGTCGACCATCAGGTAGGCGAAATCGGGCTGGCCGGTCACCGGGCACAGCGAGGTGAACTCGGGCACCGTGAAGCGCACCAGGTAGTCGGTGTCCGCGTGCGGGTCGGGCACCGCCTCCAGCTCCGCCTCCTGCGGGCTGGCCGGCAGGGCGGCCTCGCTGTCGCCCAGGTGGCGCAGGTCGAATTGGTCGGGCATGGCTGTCCTCGTTGTTGGCCGCTGGCAGGCCGTTGAAAAACTGCTGCGGAGGCCATCTGCGGCGTTGCGCACTGCTCGCTTCTTCACCTATCTACTTGATATGCCTCAGTCGCTGCGCGGTCGCCGCTAAAGCGCCGCCGCGTTATTTCTTAAATCGGCGGGACTGGGCCGCGGTGTGC
>Ga0102944_1001193_pt1 | contig 17855 bp, 20 predicted proteins | sample SalPonD_shore_MG_FD_78172 | JGI IMG/M metagenome (GOLD analysis project Ga0102944, IMG submission 78172) | Salt pond soil microbial communities from South San Francisco under conditions of wetland restoration - Salt Pond MetaG... | ecosystem: Environmental > Aquatic > Marine > Intertidal zone >...
AGCCTGATCCATATCGTGGTGTCCGGGTGTCGGGCTGAAGCCCGACCCACAGGGCCTTTTCTTGTGGGTCCGGCTTCAGCCGGACAAGACCGTGTCAGCCCGGCCGGATGTCGGGCTGAAGCCCGACCCACATCGGGGTGTCCGGGTGTCGGGCGGAGGCTCAGATGAAGTCGAGCTCCGGTACGGCGTCCATGAGGTCGGCCACCTCGTCGCGCTCGTCGGTCGTCTTCTGCAGTACGTCGCGCAGCAGGCGCATGTACACGGTGTAGATCCGCGACGCCTCGCCGGGGCGCTCGACGACAAAGAACGGCGCGCGCTCGACGGCATGGCGCGCGGCCAGGCGCATGCCCTCGCTCTCCAGGTCGCGCTCGTCGGCGACCACGACGCGGTCGATGCGGTCCCGGACGCCGTCGCGCTCGATCCGCTCGAGCACGTCGACGCACTTGCGGCAGGGTGCGCCGTCGGCGGTGATCTTCTTGACCAGCGTGATCGTCGTCATGGTCGGACTCCCTGTCAGCCGTTCGCGGCCTTCTTCTCGTCTTCGGCGTTGCCCGCGTGCAGGCCGCACTCCTTGTCGACCGCCAGCTCCCACCACCAGCGACCCTCGCGCTCGTGCTGGTTCGGCAGCACGGGGCGTGTGCACGGCTGGCAGCCGATGCTGGTGAAGCCGTTGCGGTGCAGCTCGTTGTACGGGACGTCGTTTTCGCGGATGTAGTCCCAGACGTCCTTCGAGCTCCAGTGCGCCAGCGGGTTGAACTTGGCGAGCGTGCCGTTGGCACCGGCGAAGGCCGGATCGGCCTGGGCGACGGGGACGTTCGTGCGCGTGTCGATGCTCTGGTCGCGGCGCTGTCCCGTGATCCACGCATCGAGCGTGGCCAGCTTGCGCTTGAGCGGGATGACCTTGCGGACGCCACAGCACTCCTTGTGGCCATCGCGGTAGAACGAGAACAGGCCCTTGTCGCGCACCAGGCGCTGGACCTGCTCGGCGTCGGGAAAGCGGATGTCGATCTCGATGCCGTAGTGCTCGCGCACACGCTCGAAGAAGTCGTAGGTCTCCGGGTGCAGACGACCCGTGTCGAGCGAGAACACGCCGACGTCCGGACGGATGCGCGTCGCCATGTCGATCAGCACCACGTCCTCGGCACCCGAGAACGAGATCGAGATGTTGTCGTAGTGCTCGAGCGCGCAGGCGATGATCTCCCGGGGCGTACGCTGGTCCAGATCCTGCGGCAGGCTCTCGAGAATGACGTGGCTCATCGGGACTCCGGTCGGCGGTTCGCAGACCCGGCGGTGTGCCGGGACGTGCTGTTATAACAACCGCCGCTGAGTACCGGAAAGAATGAGTGTTTCTATTAGCAGACGATGGGGTTATATCGCGCCACGATCGGCGTCGGGCCGCGGCTCCGTCGCGTAGGCGCGCTCGACGCGGCAGACCCGGATGGCCCAGTCGAGGTACCACTCGCTGCGCCCGCGCCGCCGGGCCTCGACGTGCTCGGCGTTCGCCTTCCAGGCCCGGATCGCGGCCTCGTCGCGCCAGTACGACACGGTGATGCCGTGCCCGCGGGCGTCGCGCACGGACTCCTGGCCGAGGTAGCCGTCCTGCTCCGCGGCGAGCGCGCTCATGCGCGCGGCCATGGCCTCGTAGCCGTCGTCGGGCGCGCCGTCCGGGCGCTGCGAGGGAAAGATCACGGCGTAGTACGGGGGTTCGGGCAGGTGCGCGGGGAAGTCGCTCATCGCATGACGCCGTGCGGGCGGCGGCACCCGCTCATTCCAGGTTCTGCACCTGCTCGCGCATCTGCTCGATCAGCACCTTGAGCTCGACGCTCGCGTGCGAGCGCTCGGCATCCGCGGATTTCGAGCCCAGCGTGTTCGCCTCGCGGTTGAGCTCCTGCATGAGGAAGTCCAGCCGCCGCCCCACGGGCTCGTCCTGCGCGAGCGCGGCGCGCACCGCGTCCACGTGCGTGTCCAGCCGGTCCAGCTCCTCGCTGACGTCGAGGCGCTGCGCCTGGTAGGCGATCTCCTGCTCGAGGCGACCCGCGTCGTACTCCACGTCGATCTGCCCGAGGCGTTCGAGCAGCTTCGCGCGGAGGCGGTCGCCCATGCCCGCCGCGTGGCGGCGCTCCTCGGCCACGAGTGCGGCAATCCCGTCGCAGCGTTCGAGCAGGAACTGCCTGAGCCGCTCGCCCTCGCGTGCGCGGACGCCCTCGAGCTCGTCGAGCGCGGCATCGAGGAGGTCCAGCACGGGCTCTCGCAGGGCCTCACGGTCCGGTTCGGGACGCTGCACCACACCCGGCCACTGCAGCAGGTCGTAGGCATAGAGCCGCGCCGGATTCGTGATGTACTCGTCGACCGTGTGGCAGGCCTCGACCAGTGCCTCGACGAGACCCTCGTCCACGTTCAGGCGCGCATCGGCGGCGGCCGGCGAGAAGCGAAGCGTACACTCGACGCGACCGCGGCCGAGCACCGCACCGACCCGCTCGCGAACCTCGGGCTCCAGCGCGCGCAGCGCGTCCGGCAGGCGCGGCTGTACCTCGAGATAGCGGTGATTCACCGAGCGCAACTCCCAGCCGACGGTACCGGCATCGAGCGTCGCGTCGCGCGCGGCGAAGGCGGTCATGCTGGCGGGCATCGGGCGTCTCCCTGCGATCGTCTCCGGGGGCGCGCCACCGCGCGCGCCGGCATTATGACGGCGGCTCCGCGGCCGCGCCACCGTCACACCGGGCTCTCGAGGCCTGTACAATGCGCGACCCCGACCCGAACCGGAGCAACCCATGCGACCGAGCGGCCGCGCGCCCGACGAGATCCGCCCCGTACGCCTCACCCGCGACTACACGAAGCACGCCGAGGGCTCCGTGCTCGTGGAGTTCGGCGACACGCGCGTGATCTGCACCGCCAGCGTGGACGAGAGTGTGCCGCGGTTTCTCCGCGGACGGGGACGCGGCTGGGTCACGGCCGAGTACGGCATGCTGCCCCGCGCCACCGGCAGTCGCATGAACCGGGAGGCCTCCAGCGGCCGCCAGGGCGGACGCACCCAGGAGATCCAGCGCCTGATCGGCCGCTCGCTGCGCGCCGCGGTCGACATGGAGGCCCTCGGCGAGCGCACCGTCCAGCTCGACTGCGACGTGATCCAGGCCGACGGCGGCACGCGCACGGCATCCATCACCGGGGCGTTCGTGGCGCTGACCGACGCCTGCGAGCACCTCGTGCGCAAGCGCGCGATCCGTACCAGCCCCCTGCACGGCATGGTGGCGTCCGTCTCGGTCGGGATCGTGGGCGGCGAGCCCGTGGTGGACCTGGACTACGCGGAGGACTCGACCGCGGAGACCGACATGAACGTCGTGATGAACGACCAGGGCGCGTTCATCGAGGTGCAGGGCACCGCCGAGGGGCACGCCTTCCGGCGCGACGAGCTGGACTCCATGCTCGACCTTGCGGCCTCGGGGATCGGCGAACTCATCGCGGCCCAGCGGCAGGTGCTCGCGCAATGACGCGGGTCGTCCTCGCCAGCGGAAACGCGGGCAAGCTGCGCGAGTTCGCGGCCATGCTCGCCGATGCCGGCATCGAGCTGGTGCCGCAGGACGCGTACGACGTGGCGCCGGCGATCGAGTCGGCACCCACGTTCGTCGAGAACGCACTCGCGAAGGCGCGCAACGCCGCGCGCCACACCGGGTTGCCGGCGATCGCCGACGACTCCGGCCTCGAGGTGGACGTCCTGGACGGCGCCCCGGGGGTGCACTCGGCGCGCTACGCGGGCGCCAATGCCGACGACATGGCCAATAACCGCAAGCTCCTCGAGACGCTGGCGGACGTTCCGGCGGAGCGCCGCGGCGCCCGCTTTCGCGCCGTGCTCGTGTACCTGCGGCATCCGGAGGACCCGGCGCCGCTGATCGCCGAGGGCACCTGGTCGGGCTCGATCGGCACCAGGCTGCGCGGCGATGCCGGCTTCGGGTACGACCCCCTGTTCGAGCTCGGTGACGGCCGCACGGCCGCGGAGTTGCCCGCGGAAGAGAAGAACCTGCTGAGCCATCGCGGGCAGGCCCTGGCCGCCCTGCGCCGGCGTCTCGACGCCGCCTGAATCCCCCGCGGTTGATGCACGACAATCCGGGCGTCGGTTGCCGCGCGCCGGTATTTGCGTTTTATTACATTGATGTCTGTGCGTGCTCGGTGCGCAGACGCATTCCGACGCCAACGGGAAGGGCGATGCCCGAGTTCGACCTCCACAAGCACGGGATCCAGGGCCCCGAGATCGTCCGCAATGCCGTGCCGGCGCGCCTCTACGAACTGGCGCTCGCGCACGAGCCGGGCACGGCCATCGCCGCCAATGGCGCCCTGATCGCGCTCTCCGGGGCCCGCACGGGTCGCAGCCCGAAGGACAAGCGCGTCGTCGCCCACCCCGACATCGTCGAGGACGTGTGGTGGGGCGACGTGAATATCGGCCTCGAGCCCGACTCGTTCGACCAGCTGCAGCGCGAGGCGGTGGACCATCTGTGCCAGCGCGACCGCCTCTACGTGGTGGACGGCTTCGCGGGCTGGGATCCCCGCTACCGCGTGCGCATCCGCGTGATCTGCGAACGTGCGTACCACGCCCTCTTCATGCACAACATGCTGATCCGGCCCACGGCGAAGGAGCTCGCCGCGTTCGGCGAGCCGGACTACGTGATCTACAACGCGGGCTCGTGCCACGCGCCGGACGACGTCGACGGCGTCACCTCGAGGACCAGCGTGAGCCTCTGCCTGCAGCGCGGCGGGCTCGTGATCATGGGCACCGAATACGCCGGCGAGATGAAGAAGGGCGTGTTCACGATCATGAACTACATCATGCCGCGCCAGGGTGTCCTGTCGATGCACTGCTCGGCGAACCTGGGCAGCGAGCAGGACGTCTCCGTGTTCTTCGGGCTCTCGGGCACCGGCAAGACCACGCTCTCCGCCGACCCGCGGCGCGACCTCATCGGCGACGATGAGCATTGCTGGTCGGACGAAGGCGTGTTCAACATCGAGGGTGGTTGCTACGCCAAGGCGATCAATCTCTCGGCCGCGGCGGAGCCCGCGATCTACGGCGCGATCCGCTTCGGCGCGGTGCTGGAGAACGTGGTGCAGGATCCCGCGACGCGGGAGATCGATTACACGGATGCCTCGATCACCGAGAACACACGCTGCGCCTACCCGGTCGAGCATATTCCGAATGCGCGCATTCCCTGCGTGTGCGGCGCACCCGACAACGTGATCTTCCTCACCTGCGACGCCTTCAGCGTACTGCCGCCGGTGAGCCGCCTGACCCCGACCCAGGCGATGTATCACTTCATCAGCGGCTACACGGCGAAGGTGGCGGGGACGGAGGTCGGCGTGACCGAGCCGCAGGCCACGTTCTCGGCCTGCTTCGGCGCCCCCTTCCTCGTATGGCACCCGACCGTGTACGCGGAGATGCTCGCCGAGCGCATCCGCGCGCAGGGTGCATCCGTCTGGCTGGTGAACACGGGCTGGACCGGCGGACCGTACGGGGTCGGCGAGCGCATCAGTCTCGCGCACACGCGCGCGATCATCGACGCCATCCACGACGGCGCCCTGGCGCGCGCGGACACCGAGGTCGACCCCGTGTTCGGGCTCGCGGTACCGACGCAGTGCCCGGGCGTACCGTCGGAGCTGCTGATGCCGTCGGGCGCCTGGGACGACGCGGACGCGTACCGGACGGCCGCCGCCAGCCTGGCGCGGCGGTTCCGCAAGAACTTCGCGGCCTACGCGGACCGGGCCGGCGAGGAGCTGCGGTCGGCCGGGCCGGTCGTACCGGAGGCGGGGGACTCGGCCGACACCCTGGCGTCCGGCCGCAAGTAGAAATCCGGTCGTCGCGCGCCGGGCCGTGGCCCGGCGCGCGACGCAACCATCAGCTACCCAGCACCGCCGCCATGACGGCGCCGAGCTCGGACGGGCGCTCGACCACGGTCACGCCCGCGGCCCGCAGGATCTCGGCCTTCTCCTGTGCACTCTCGCCCGCACCCGACACGATGGCGCCCGCGTGCCCCATGCGCCGCCCCTTGGGTGCCGTGAGCCCGGCGATGAACGCAACCACCGGCTTGCTCATGTGATCGCGCACGAACTCGGCCGCCTCCGCCTCCTGCGGACCGCCGATCTCGCCGATCATCATCACGGCCTCGGTCTCCGCATCCGCCTCGAAGAATTCGAGGACGCGCCGGAACGAGCAGCCGTTGATCGGGTCACCGCCAATGCCCACCGCAGTGGAGATGCCGATGCCGCGTTCCTTCATCTGGCTGGCGGCCTCGTAGCCGAGCGTGCCCGAGCGGGCCACGACACCGACCTTGCCCTCCATGTAGATGTGACCCGGCATGATGCCCATCATCGCCTTGCCGGGGCTGATCGTGCCGGCGCAGTTCGGGCCCGTGAGGCACATGCGGCGTTCCTCCGGGAACAGGCGCAGGTAGCGCTTCACGCGCATCATGTCCTGCGCCGGGATGCCGTCGGTGATGGCCACGCAGTATTCGATGCCGGCGTCGGCCGCCTCGCACACGGAGTCGGCCGCGTACGGGCCGGGCACGAACACGATGCTCGCCGTCGCGCCCGTGGCCTGTACCGCTTCCTTCATCGTGTTGAACACGGGCCGGCCGTGGTGCTCGGCGCCGCCCTTGCCGGGCGTGACGCCGCCGACCACGTTCGTGCCGTAGTCGATCATCTCCTGCGCATGGAAGCTGCCGATGCGCCCGGTGATCCCCTGCACCAGCACGGGGGTCGTCTCGTCGATCAGGATTGCCATGTCTGCTCGTCTTCCTCGTGTCCGGTTCAGGCGCGCGCGCTCACGACGCGCTCGGCGGCCTCCGCCAGGGTATCGGCGGTGATGATCGGGTAGCCGCTGTCGACCAGGATCTTCTTGCCCTGCTCGACGTTCGTGCCCGACAGGCGCACGACCAGCGGTACGTTCAGCTCGATCTCGCCGAGCGCCTGGACGATGCCCTGCGCCACCCAGTCGCAGCGGTTGATGCCGGCATAGATGTTCACCAGCATCGCGCGCACGTTGTCATCGGAGAGCACCAGGCGGAACGCGTTCGCCACGCGTTCGGGCGAGGCGCCGCCGCCGATGTCGAGGAAGTTCGCCGGCGCGCCGCCGGCGTGCTTGATCATGTCCATCGTGGCCATGGCCAGGCCCGCGCCATTGATCATGCAACCGATGTCGCCCTCGAGGCCGACGTAGGACAGGCCCTGGTCCTGGGCGGCGGTCTCGCGCGGGTCCTCCTGGGCGCGATCGCGCAGCTCGGAGATCTTCGGCTGGCGGAACAGCGCGTTGTCGTCGAAGCCGAACTTCGCATCGAGCGACAGCAGCCGGCCGTCCTTCGTCACGACCAGCGGGTTGACCTCGACCATGGTCGCGTCGTGGTCACGCAGCAGCCGATACAGGCCGCGGAAGGTCTTCACGGCATCGGCCATCTGCCCGGGCTCCAGCCCGAGCCCGAAGGCGAGCTCGCGCGACTGGAAATCGAGCAGCCCGATCGCGGGATCGACGTGCTCGCGCAGGATCGCCTCGGGCTTCTCCTCGGCCAGCTCCTCGATCTCCACGCCGCCTTCGCGAGACGCCACGACCACGACCTGCTCGGAGGCGCGATCGAGCACCATCGCGACATACAGTTCCCGCTCGATGTCACTGGCGGCCTCGACGTAGACCGCGTTGCAGACCTTGCCCTGGGAGCCGGTCTGGTTCGTTACCAGGCGCTTGCCGAGCAGCTCGGCCGCCGCATCCCGTACTTCCTGGTCGCTCGAACAGAGCTTTACGCCCCCGGCCTTGCCGCGCGCACCGGAGTGGATCTGGGCCTTCACGACCCAGCGGTCGCCCGCGATCTCGTGCTGCAGGTAGGCGGCCTCATCGGCGCTGTGCGCGACACCGCCGTTGGGGATGGGAACGCCGGCCTTCGCCAGCAGGTGCTTCGCCTGGTACTCGTGGATGTCCACCGTCTTCCTCGCGTCGTCGCTTCAGGTTCGCAGTGCCCGGTGATTCAACCGGCCTCGTCCGGGCACGGATTGTCCTGTGCATTGATCGATAGTAGTTATGGTCGTTGCCGTTCGGTGCCTGCGTGCAATCGATCACGTGTGCTTGTTGGCGATGGCGTCGGCCGTCTTCACGACGTTCTCCGCCATGCGGGCCGAGGCCGCGTCGATCATCTTGCCCTCGAGCTGCGCCGCGCCCTTGCCCTGTCGCGCGGCCTCATCGAGCGCGGCGAGGATCCGGCGCGCGCGGTCGACCTCTGCGTCCGGCGGCGAGAACACGTCGTTCGCGAGGTCGATCTGCGACGGATGGATGGCCCACTTGCCCTCGATTCCCAGCGAGGCACCGCGCTTCGCCGCGGCCACGTAGCCATCGGGATCGTTGAAGTCGCCGTACGGCCCGTCGATCGGGCGCAGGCCATAGGCGCGGCATGCGACCGTCATGCGCGAGATGGCGTGGTGCCACTGGTCGCCCGGGTAATCGGGCGTGAGGCCGCCGATGCTGACGGTGCGCGCGCGGCAGCTCGCGGCGTAGTCCGCGACGCCGAAATGCATGGCTTCCAGGCGGCCGCTGGACTGCGCGATGGCCTCGACGTTGGCCATGCCGAGCGCGGTCTCGATCAGCACCTCCAGGCCGATGCGGTGACCGATGCCCATGGCCGTCTCGATCTGGGTGACGAGCGCATCGATCAGGTACACGTCGCCCGGTGTGCCGACCTTCGGGATCAGGATGGTGTCGACGCGGCTGCCGGCCTGCTCGAGCACGTCCACGACGTCGCGGTACATGTAGTGCGTGTCGATGCCGTTGATGCGGATCGACACGGTCTTGCCCGCGCCGTGCCAGTCGAGCTCGTTGAGAGCCTGGATGATGTTGGCCCGGGCGGGCACCTTGTCGTCGGGCGCGACCGCGTCTTCCAGGTCCAGGAACACGTAGTCGGCGGCACCGTGCAGCGCCTTCTCGAACAGCTTCGGGTTGGAGCCGGGGACCGCCAGCTCGCTGCGCTGGACCCGCGGGCGCGCGGGGGGATATGCCGTGTGACTCATTGGAAAGACGCTCTCAGTTGCGTGTGCTGCACATGACTGCACCGACGCGCGGCCGGGCTGCGGCCGCACGGACTGGCCGATACGGGTGAGGCACGGGGGTTGTCCGAGGGCGAGCCGCGCTGCGCGCGAGGCGGATTCGCGGCCACCGGACGGGCTCCCCGGTGCCGGGAACCGCGACATTGTCAATGAACCTAGCACGCGGTCATGCAGGCGTAAACGCTGCACGCGCGGGATGACGCGGGGGGAGCAGAATCGGGCCCGGGGGCGACGCCCCGGGCCCGGCGGGCGTCCGGCGGCCCCTACTTGATGCGCTCGAGATCCGCCTCGACGGCCGCGAGCGAGGTCTCGAACTGCTCGCGCTCGGTGTCGTCGAGCTCCAGCTCGACGACCTTCTCGAGACCGTTGCGCGTGAGGATCGAGGGCACGCCCATGGCCACGTCGCTGTGACCGTATTCGCCGTCGAGGATGGCGACGCAGGGCAGCAGGCGGCCCCGGTCGTGCACGACCGACTCGACCATCTCGACGGTGGCGGCACCCGGGGCAAGGTAGGCGGAGGACTTCTCGCGCAGTTGGAGCACCTCGGCCCCACCCTTGCGCGTCCGCTCGACGATTTCCTCGATCTTCGCGGCGTCGAGGAAGTTCTCGACCGGCACGCCGTTGACCGTGGTGTAGCGCATCATCGGCACCATCTGGTCGCCGTGACCGCCGAGTACCATGGCGTCGATGTCCGCCAGCGAGCGGCCGGTCGCCTCGGCGAGGAACGTGGCCATGCGCGCGGAATCGAGCACGCCGGCCTGGCCGAAGACCCGGTTGCGGGGCCAGCCCGTGCGCTGCCACGCCCGGTAGGTCATCACGTCCACCGGGTTGCCGACCACGATCATCATGGCGTCCGGCGCGTGCTCGGCGGCGGCGTCCGCGATCTGGTCCATGATCGCGATGTTGGTGTCGAGCAGGTCGGAACGGCTCATGCCCGGCTTGCGCGGCATGCCGGCGGTCACGACGATGATGTCGCTGTCCTTCAGGTCGGCGTAGTCGGCCGTGCCCCAGAGGCGGGTGTCCGAGCCGAACACCGGCCCGCACTCGGCGATGTCCAGCGCCGCACCCCTGGCCGGGCCCTCGGCGATGTCGACGACGACCACCTCGCGCGCGAGCTGCTGCTGCATCAGGTACAGCGCGGCGGACTCCCCGACCCGCCCCGCTCCGCCGACGACTGCGATCTTGTTCATTGCCGCCCTCCTGTCGAGATCCATGCGATGGGTGCGCGTGATTGTACCCGTTCGGGAAGCCCCGGTTCAGTCGGGGGTTGCCGAGGCCCGGCGCGGGACGAGCACGCCACGGCCCGTGTCCGGGCACGCGCCAACGGGGCCCCCGGATCCGACCGCGCGCGTACCGGATCCGCGCACGGCCCGCCGACTTGCCCGCCGGCCCTGCCACGCATAGTGTCGGGGCGACCTTCCGTTCCGGAGAGCCCCATGACCGCATCCGACGCACCCAGGGAACCGTTTCGTGCCTTCCGCCTGCGCGAGGACGGCCACGGCGGCGAGCTCGCCGAGATCGGCCTGTCCGACCTGGCCGAAGGCGACGTCGTGATCCGGGCCGAGTATTCCTCCGTGAATTACAAGGACGCGCTGGCCGGGACCGGCAAGGGCAAGATCGCGCGCACCCTGCCGCTGGTCGGCGGCATCGACGTCGCCGGCACCGTCGCGAGTGCGGCCGGCGGCGAGCTGTCGCCGGGCGACCGCGTCCTCGTGACCGGCTGCGGCCTGTCGGAGGTCCATGACGGCGGCTACGCCGAGTACGTGCGCGTTCCGGCCGAGTGGGTCATCCCGCTGCCGCCGGGCATGTCGACATTCGAGGCGATGGCGCTGGGCACGGCCGGCTTCACCGCGGGCCTCGCGCTCATGCGTCTCGAGGAGAACGGCCAGCGCCCCGAACTCGGCCCGATGGTGGTCACGGGCGCGAGCGGCGGCGTCGGCAGTCTCGCCATCGACATCCTGGACGGCCAGGGCTACGAGGTCGTCGCCGTCTCCGGGAAGGCGGACGCCCGGGACTACCTCGGCGCGCTCGGCGCCAGCCGCGTCGTGGGACGGGAGTCGATCTCGACCAGGGGCAGACCCCTGGAAAAGTCCGTATGGGGCGGCGCGGTGGACAGTGTCGGCGACGGCATGCTGGCCGAACTCCTGCGCACGACCGTGTCCTGGGGCAGCATCGCCAGCATCGGCCTCGCCGGCGGAGACGAGCTCGACACCACGGTGATGCCGTTCATCCTGCGCGGCGTGAGCCTGCTCGGCATCACCTCCGCCAACTGTCCGCGCGAGCGGCGCCTGCGCGTGTGGGAGAAGCTGGCGGCCGACTGGAAGCCGCGGCACCTCGACTCGATCGTCACGCGCACCGTCGACCTCGACGGGATGCAGCCCGTCTTCGAGGAGATGCTCGCCGGTGGTGTGCGGGGGCGCACGGTGGTCCGCATCGCCGGAGGCGGTTAGCCCGCCCCTGCCCCTCAGATGGCGGTCGGGACGGTCGCGAGGAAGGGGATCTGCAGCCCGAGCGCCATGAGGCCGAACACGATGGCGACCTGCAGCACGAGGGCGATCACCGCGATACCCACCGCGGCGACGAACGAGGTGCGCAGGATCAGCGCGTAGGCCCCGCACGCGACGAGGAAGGCCACGATCACGCCCAGCAGCGGCTCGCCGATGAGCCCGAGCGCGAGTTGCGCCAGCAGGGTCGCGACGACGACGGCAGCCAGCGAGGCGAAAAACCCGCTGTTTCGGGCACGGGCCCATTTGGCCGCGATCATCACCGGAAGCACGGTGATCGCGATCAGCACCAGCAGGGTGAGCAGCAGATACACGAAGGGCATGCGCGCGACTCCCGCCCGGTCCGTCAGCCGGGCGGCGACCAGTGTAGGCAATCAGCGGCCGCGCGTCACAGTCGCGGCGGCGCCGTCAGTCTGGCGCACCGACATCGACCCGCGGCGGGCAGAGGTAGCGCTCCGGGATGTAGGGGTGGATCCGGGCGGCGGCGCGGATGCTCTGGCAGCCGAGGGCCTGCTGGCCCTGGCGAATGCGGATCAGGCCGCGGCCCGCGAGGGCGCCGAAGTGCCGCGGCTCGCGCGCCAGGGTCTCGGCGATCTCCTGCAGCGACTGCTCGTAGTCGCCGAGCTCGAAGTGGATCGTGGCGCGCTGGTTCCAGGGCTCGGCGTACTCGGGCGCGCGCCGCGACACCTGCTCGAACAGCATGAGCGCCTTGCGGTAGTCGTAGTGGTCGCGAGCGGTGAGTGCCTCCTGCATGAGGCGATCGATCGCGGGATCCGCCGGGTGCTTCCAGACATCCCAGATGTCGAACTCGATGCGCAGGGCCTCCTGCGGGCTGCCGGCATCCGCCAGGTCCGCGAACAGCGCATCGAGTCGCGCCGCGCGCGCGGCCGCCGCCTCACCCCCGGCGCCCGGCCCCGCCATCGCGCCCGGGACGAGGCACACGCACGCGACCCAGAGCAATACGCGGTAACGCCACACGGCCCCTCCCCGGCGCGCATCCGGTGCGCGGCCACTACAGTACGGACCCGCGCGGGGCGGCGCGGTTCCCCCGCGCGCGTCACCGCGTGCGTGCGCTAGACTGGGCGTTCGCCCTGCGCCGATCAGCCCATGGAATTCCACGCCAACCCGCCGCTCGCCCTGTACGTACATCTCCCGTGGTGCGTGCGCAAGTGCCCGTACTGCGACTTCAACTCGCACGAGGCGCGCGGCGACATCCCGGCACGCGCCTATGTCGACGCGCTGATCGCGGACCTCGAGCAGGAGCTGCCGGACGTCTGGGGCCGACCGCTGGAGACGATCTTCATCGGCGGCGGCACGCCCTCGCTGTTTCCGCCCGAGGAGATCGCGCGGCTGCTCGCGCGCGTGCGGGCCTACTTCAACCCGGCACCGGACATCGAGGTCACGCTGGAAGCCAACCCGGGGACCATGGAGGCCGGACGCTTCGCGGGCTTCCGCGAGGCCGGCATCAACCGCCTGTCGCTGGGCGTGCAGAGCTTCGACGACACCAGCCTGCGCGCGCTGGGACGCATCCACGATGGCGCGGCGGCGCGCGCCGCGGTCGCGTCGGCACTGGACGCCGGCTTCGACTCGGTGAACCTGGACCTGATGTACGCATTGCCCGGGCAGGACATCGCCGCCGCGCGCGCCGATCTCGAGGCCGCCACCGCGTTCGACCCGGCCCACCTGTCCTGGTACCAGCTCACGCTCGAGCCCAACACGGTCTTCTGGAGCCGCCCGCCGCGGTTGCCGGACGAGGACGCGCAGGCCGACATCGAGGCGGCGGGGCGCACGTTGCTGGCCGCGGCCGGTTATTCCCGATACGAGGTCTCGGCCTGGGCACGCGGTACCGGGTGGCGCTGCCGCCACAACCTCAACTACTGGCGCTTCGGCGACTACCTCGGCATCGGCGCCGGCGCCCACGGCAAGGTGACGCTCCCCGCCGAGGGCGCGATCGAGCGACGCGCGAAGGTACGCGCGCCCGCGGCCTACCTTGAACGGGCGGCCACCGCCGAACGGATTGCGGACCGCCGGCGCCTGTCGGCGGCCGACGCGGCATTCGAGTTCCTGCTGAACGCGTTGCGCCTGCCGGAGGGCTTCGAACCGCCACTGTTCGCCGAGCGTACGGGCGTGCCGCTCGCCTGGCTCGAGCGCCCGCTCGCGGACGCCGAGGCCGACGGGCTGCTGCTGCGCGACGTGGGTGCGATCCGGCCGACCGCGCGCGGCCTGGACTTCCTGAACGACCTGCTCGCGCGTTTCGCCGGCGAAACCGAGGGCTGGGGACGCGGCCGCGACGCGGCCGCGGGAATCCGCGTGGTGCCGCAGGGCCCGGCCTGATGCCCGATCTCCTGCAGACCGCGACGGTGCATTGCCCCTACTGCGGGGAGGCGTTCGAGGCGCTGCTCGACCCCGGCGAGGGGGGCAGCGTGTACGTCCAGGATTGCGAGATCTGCTGCAACCCGATCCGGTTCGCCGTGGACGGCGGGCCCGCGGGCGCGCTGACGGTCTCGACCGCGCGCGAGGACGACTGAGCGGCGGGTCCCGTGGATTGTGCACAGGTCGTGCAGGGCAACGGCGATCCACCGCCGTTCCACCGGTCAGGCCGATGGCCATCGGCTGCCCCGGGACCGGCCGGAAAAAACGCTGTACAAACAGGCACGTGCGTGGCACGCCGCGCGGGGTGCCAGCGACGCCTCCGTTACCAGCCGCGCGGGATGGCTTGAACCGCCGCATTTCGTCCACAGACTTATCCACAGGCGGCAGACGGCTTGCCGCGCACCCGGCGAACGTCTACAATCCCGCGTCTTTCGCCGCGCGACTGCACCCGAGGACTGGCGCGATGAAGCCCGATATTCATCCGAACTACGAAACCGTGAAGGTCACCTGCGGCTGCGGCAACAGCTTCGAGACGCGCTCGACGCTGGGGCATGACCTGCAAGTCGAGGTGTGCTCCGCCTGCCACCCGTTCTTCACGGGCAAGCAGAAGATCATGGACACCGCCGGCCAGGTGGACAAGTTCCGCCGCCGCTACCGCAAGTAAGCCGGCGCCGCGCAATGCGGCCGCGGGCCTGCGGCAGATCCATCGGGGCGCTCCTTGCGAGCGCCCTTTTGTTTGCGCTTTCGCATGCCCCCCCGGCGCGCGCCGGCGAGCCCGGTTGTCCCGCCGGCCACATCGACCGGCGTGCGCACGTTGCCCATGTGTACGACGGCGACACGGTGCGCCTGGACGATGGCACGCGCGTGCGCTTCATCGGCATCAACACCCCCGAGCTCGCCCACGACGGGAACCCGGAGGAGCCGTTCGCCCGGGCGGCCCGGCAGGCCCTCGTCGCGCTGCTCGACGGGAGCCACCAGCGGCTGGCGCTGCGCCATGGCCGGGAGCGGCACGACCACTACGGGCGCCTGCTGGCGCACATCTACCTGCCCGACGGCCGCAGCATCGAGCGCATCCTGCTCGCGCGCGGACTCGGGATCCGCATCACGATTCCGCCGAACACGCGGGACTGGCGCTGCCTGTCCCGCGCGGAGTCCGGTGCGCGCGACGCCCGGCGCGGTATCTGGTCGCTCGCGCGCTACCGCGGCATGCCGACCACCGCGTTACCGGCCGATCCCGGGGGCTTCCGGGTCATTACCGGTGACGTGCGCGAGGTCAACGAGAGCCGCCACGCATGGTGGCTCGAGCTCGACCGGCTGGCGCTGCGGCTGCCGAAGGACGATCTGCCATACTTCGAGGGACTCGACCCGGCGGAACTGGCCGGCCGCCGCCTGCGTGCGCGCGGATGGGTGTACGAGGTGCACGGCGAGGCCCGCATGAACCTGGACCACCCCGCCAACGTCGAATGGCTCGACGGGGACTGATCGGGACACGCTCCATGAGACATGCCATCACCCTGGTGGCGCTGCTCGCGGCACTCCTGCTGCCCGGCTGCGCGACCAATCCGGTGACCGGCGACCAGGACTTCGTGCTGATGTCCGAGCAGCAGGAGCTCGACCTCGGAAAGGAATACAACCAGCAGGTCCTGAAGCAGTACGACAAGGTCGACGACCCCGCGCTGCAGGATTACGTCCAGCGCATCGGGCAGGAGCTCGCGGCCGTCAGCCATCGCTCGGACATCCCCTACCACTTCACGGTGCTCGACAGCACGGAGGTCAACGCCTTCGCCCTGCCGGGCGGCTACGTGTACATCACGCGCGGCATCCTCGGCTACTTCAACTCCGAGGCGGAGCTCGCCGGCGTGCTCGGCCACGAGATCGGCCACGTGACCGCGCGCCATTCCGTGCGCCAGTACAGCGCCGCAACGGCGTCGAGCATTCTCGGGACGATCCTGCTGGCGCAGGCGGGCGGCGGCCAGGCGGCGGCGGACCTGTTCCAGACCGTGCAGCTTGCGGCCATGCGCGGCTACGGCCGGGACCAGGAGCTCCAGGCGGACCGCCTGGGGGCCCAATACCTCGCCCGGGCGGGCTACGACTCCGACGCCATGATGGACGTGATCCGGCTGCTGTCCGACCAGGAGCAGTACGAGGTCAGGCAGGCGAAGAAGGAGGGCCGCGAGCCGAACACGTACCACGGCGTGTTCGCGACCCACCCCGACAACGACGAGCGCCTCAAGACGGTGATCCGGGCGGCGAAGAAGTACCAGGCGCCCAACGCGCGCCCGGACGGACACGCGGAGTACCTGCGCCACATCGACGGTCTGACGTTCGGGCCGGGCACGAAGCAGGGCGTCGTCGAGCACCATGCCTTCCTGCACCGCGAGCTCGATACGGGCCTGCGCGCACCGGACGACTGGACGATCGTCAACCAGCCGCAGCAGCTCGTCTTCCAGGCACCCGGCGACCAGGCGCGGATGGTGGTGACCATGGGCCAGGCGGACGGCAAGCGCGCGCCGCGCGAGCTGCTCGCGGCCCACCTGTCGGGGGCGAACATGGCGGACGCGCACACGGTGAGCGCGGGGCCGCTGCCGGGGTATACCGGCATCGCGACCCAGCGCACCAAGCTCGGGGACCGGCGCGTGCGCCACGCGGTCGTGCGCAAGGGCGACCAGGCCTGGTACTTCGCCGGCGTAACGCGCGAGGGCGACGCGTTCCAGCGCTACGACGATGCGTTCATGAGTATCATCCGCAGCCTGCACGCACTCAGCCCGGCGGAGCGCGAGCGCGCGGCACCACTCCACATCAATGTGATCACGGCCGCTGCCGGCACCCGCTACGAGGACCTGGCCAGACGGGCACCCGAGCGCGTCGAGAACCCCGCCGCGCGCCTGCGCCTGCTCAACGGCGACTGGCCGCGGGGCGAGCCGGCCGCGGGGCGCCTGATGAAGGTCCTGCAGTGATGGCGGCCGAGCGCCGCGCCTACCTGGTCGATGCCAGCATCTACGTGTTCCGCTCGTGGCACGTACTGCCCGATTCGATTCGCGACGCGGATGGCGAACCGGCCAACGCCGTGTACGGCTTCATCGACTTCCTGATCCAGTTGCTCGCCCGGGCGACGCCCACGCACGTTGGTGTGGCGTTCGACGAGAGTCTCGAGTCCTCCGTGCGCAACGACATCTATCCGGCGTACAAGGCCAACCGTGACCCCGCGCCGGACGAGCTCAAGCGCCAGTTCCGGCTGTGCCGCGAGCTCACCGCCGCCGCGGGGCTCGCGGGATTCGCGAGCCCGCATTTCGAGGCGGACGACCTGCTGGCGACGCTGGCCTGGCGGCTGCGGGCACACGGTTTCCGGCACACGGTCGTGACCGGGGACAAGGACCTGGCGCAGCTCGTGGCGGACGGCGACGAGTGGTGGGACTTCGCGCGCGGCCGGCGCCTGGACGCGCGCGGCGTCGTCGAGCACTTCGGCGTCGCGGCCGGCCAGATCGCCGACCTGCTGGCCCTCGCCGGTGACAAGATCGACAACATCCCCGGCGTGCCGGGCATAGGGCGGGCCACGGCCGCGAAGCTCCTGACGCGCTGGGGCGACCTCGACGCCCTCTACGCCAACCTGGACGGGGTCGGTGCCATGAAATTTCGCGGCGCCGCCCGCATCGCGGAGCTGCTGGCCGTGCACGAGGCGACGGTGCGCCTCGCCCGCAGGCTCACGGGGATGCTCGAGGCCGACGGCCTGCCCACGGATCCCGATGGTCTCGCGCGACACGCGCCGGACCACGAGGCCCTGGACCACCTGTTCGACCGCCTCGGTCCGGGAGACGAGCGGCGCGCGCGCTGGCGCGCGGGCCTGGGACACCGCCCCGCCGGGTGACGGTCGGGGCCGATCCGGTTGAAAGCAGTCCGATCCCGTACTAATTTGAC
>Ga0102944_1001194_pt1:0-10000 | contig 17855 bp, 12 predicted proteins | sample SalPonD_shore_MG_FD_78172 | JGI IMG/M metagenome (GOLD analysis project Ga0102944, IMG submission 78172) | Salt pond soil microbial communities from South San Francisco under conditions of wetland restoration - Salt Pond MetaG... | ecosystem: Environmental > Aquatic > Marine > Intertidal...
AGGGATGATGCCTCGCCAAATAATACGGGAATGATTAAACATGGATAAGCCTCCTAAAATATGATGGCGCCCCAGAAGTGGGACTGGATAGACAATACATATGGTTTTTATAAGATAAAATGGACGGGAATTCAAGTAGAGAAAAAGATAGTTGTTTTGACTGGTGAGGTCCCTTCCCAAGTCTGGTCTATCAGAGATATTCAGGAGTGCACCCTCAAAATTTATTTGAATGATGAAGAATGGGGTCAGACTGCTTTTATTGATTTTGATCCAAATAAGGCACTTTCACCTGTAGATGGAGAAGCGGTTTTTCCAAGTGAACTGGAGATCACAGAAGAATCCACAGTCACGGCTGTGATCGATTGTGTGGATTTGATCAAAGAACTGAACGAAGAAAACAACACCAAATCAAAGGTTTTAAACTGCAGGTAATCAGGTAATTCTGCTAAAACTAGAGATGTCGGCTCTTTGAATAGAAAAAGAGCCCAGTTGTCTTTATGTTTATGCGGTGTAAAGTTTTTCCTCAATCAGGGTATTAATCCGGCTGCTGATATTGATTCCGGTTCGGCATGAAGCCGTGCATTGGCTGCAGTTTGTGCATTCCTGGAGCCCCTTTTGAGCCGGTAATTCAGCGATGGTGTCTCTCGCCTGGATATAATTTCCATATCCCTTGGCATACATAAAAGACCGCATGAGATCCGGTATTTCCACTCTTTGGGGGCAGGTTTCAATGCAGGCTTTACAGTTCTGACAAAAAAGTTTTCCTTTGAGATTGGCAGCCAGTTCGAGCTCCTTTTTTTCGCTTTTTGAGAGGGCCATATCATTCATAACGCTTAAATTCAAATCCAGCTGATCAAATGTGGTCATCCCGGGAATAGTGGTGCATACATTTTCGTCTTCTATAACCCATTTCAGAGCAGCTTTGTGGTTGACTTCAATTTCTCCACTTTCCTGAAGACGCCGTCCTCCCTGTGTTTTCATGGCGATCACACCCACATCGTTTTGGGCGGCGTACTGAATGGCTTTTTTCACATCTTCTCTGTGCTCTTGAGCGAAATTATAGGTGGTGAGAAGAACATCCCAGATTTTGGCATCCACAGCAGCACGGATATTTTCCGGCTCATTGGTGTGAAAGGTAACCCCGATGAACCTGGCTTTTCCCTGCTGTTTGATTTTTTCAAAAGCTTTCATCATGGGTTCATATTGAACCATTTCTGGGGTTTCGCAGTTGTGAAGATAAAGGATATCCACGTAATCTGTTCTCAGTCTTTTGAGGCTGAGTTCTAGCTGATTGTTCAAGTTTTCAGGTGTGGCTGAGGGCGATCTATCACTGCCTTTTTCACTGAAAACACCTTTTTGCCGATCTTTGGCAAAAGCCATTTTTGTGGCAATGATGAGTTTATCCCGAACTCCGGCCTTTTCCACCACTTCACCGATAACTCTCTCTGAATTACCTCTGAGATAGACATGAGCTGTGTCCAGATGTTTGATACCCCTATCCATTGCCCGCTGGATGAGATCCGGGCTGTCTGAGTTCATCACTCCGAAACTCACCACAGGGATTTGCAGTTTGGTTCGTCCCAGTGTGCGGGTGATGATTTTATAAGAGCTGTTTTCCGATAAAGGCTTACCTTTAAGAAGGGGAAGCCCCAATCCGGTAGTGAAAAGTCCTAAAGCTGATTTGCCGATGAATTCTCTTCGTTTCATGGTTAATTAAGTCCTCCTTGTTGAGAGTGTGTGAATCTTTTTTGATTGTGGATTGAACATATTCTCCTACATAATATATAATAATTCTAAATTAAGCAAATTAAAATGTTGACTCTTACCGGATTCGAGAGCTGCTCTCCCACATGTCCAGATTCTGGCCCATCTTTTTCTTAAGATTTTCAGTGGCTAGAGAAAGGCGTTCTTGGATTTCCGGAGCTAGTTCCACATCAGCAGCCAGGGCATTTTCTTTAACTTGAGCGGCGTTGCGGCCTCCTACAATAGCCGAGGTTACCGAAGGCTGAGAAAGCAGCCAGGCAATAGAAAGCGAGGTCATGGATATTCCCACATCTTCAGAAATTTTTCTGATTTGAGCCACCGCCTCCATGGTCTCTTTTTCAGCACCTCCTTCATTGTGGCGGGCCTCTTGGCGGGAGCCCGAGAAATGCCTGGTTCTCTGTCGGTCTTCAGGAACCTCCTCAATACTTTTGAATTTTCCGGTCAGAAGGCCCTGCATGATGGGTGAGTAGCACAGCAAAGAAATGTGATTATCTTCACATAAAGAAAGCACTTCGTATTCTACAGCCCGGAAGAGCAGACTGTAAGCCATCTGATTGGAACAGATCTTAAAATCGGTCTCAAGACATTCGTTGAGGTCTTGGGGGCCAAAGTTTGACACACCATAGGCACGTATTTTGCCTTCTTGTTTGAGCTTTTCTAGAGTTTCCAGGGTCTCTTGGACAGGTAAATCCCAATTGGGCCAGTGGAGCTGGTAGAGGTCCATATAATCGGTATGGAGGTTTCTGAGGCTTCGCTCGCAGGCTTGGCGGAGCTTTTCTTTGGTGAAATGAGGGGGGGAGGCTTTGGAAGCAATGATAATTTGATCTCTTTTTTTACCCAGCGCCTCGGCAATGAGCTGCTCAGAGTATCCGTTTCCATAAGACTCGGCTGTATCAAAAAAGTTTATGCCCGAATCAAAGGCTGCAAAAAGGGCATCCAGAGAGTCCTTCTTTTCCTGGTGGCCCCAGTTGAATCCCCCGATGATAGCCCAGCAGCCAAATGAGACCGTAGACACACGGATGTCTGTTTTTCCTAGTTTTCTATATTCCATATTACCTTAATATTATGATAATCAGACAGAGCCGGTCAATGAAGAATCTAAGATGAAATAAGGGGTCACTCCTGAGGGTACAGGTTGAGCCACCAATCGGGCTGGCGTTTGAGCCACCGGTCAAACCAGGCCATGATGGTTTGGGTCCACAGAATCCGTTTGCTGTAGGTCATGATGTGGTGGTTTTGATCCAGTATCTGGATGTACTCCACTTCCCTACCCAGAAGCTTTAAGGCAGTGAAAAGCTGGGTGCTTTCTCCCGGAGGAACATTGGTGTCCTCAGAACCATGCAGAAGAAGAAGAGGCGTAGAGATTTTATGGGCATTAAAGAGCGGGCTCTGCTGGACATAAATATCTTCCCTGTTCCAGGGAAAACTCTCAGCCGAAGCTACCGCAGAGTAGGAATATCCCCAATAGCCTTCTCCCCAGTAACTGGAGATGCTGCTTATGCCCGCATGAGCAATGGCTGTGTTGAATAAATTGGTTTTAGAGACCAGCAGCATGGTCATAAATCCGCCGTATGAGGCGCCGATGCATCCCACTTTTTTTTCATCCACAAAAGGATGCGCCTTCAGAAATTCTTTAACTCCCAGAATGATTTCATCAGCCACTCTGAGTCCCCAGTCATTGACATGAAGAGCTGAAAAGTTCTGTCCCCATCCTATGGCTCCGCTGGGCTGGAGCACATACACAACATATCCCTGGGCTGCATAGAGATTCAAAGGATAACGGCCTCCAAAGCTTCTGGATATGGGAGAGGTTCCCCCGTAGTAATTAACAATAGAGGGATACTTTTTATTTGCATTAAAATCGGGGGGAAAGTATATCCTGCCTTGGATTTCCACTCCTTTTTCATTTTTAAAGGACCAGTCCTTGACTTCTCCTAGATCAATATATTGATACTGTTCTCGTTCTGGATCTTCGAACAGCTTGCTTTCGCCTTCTTTAAGATCTATAAAGTAAGCCTTTTGAGGTTGAGAGACTCCTTCGCCAGTATAAACGGCCGTGTCATTTTCGGAAGATAAGTCAAATCCTGAAATGACATCTCCATGTGTTGGGATGAGCTCAAAATTCTTTTTACTCAAGTCATATTTATAAAGATGAACATAGGATCTGTCTATAGCTGTTAAATACAGGCAGTTGTGTTTAAAGTCCCATACAGCTTGATTTATGGAGGGTTTGAACTTTTTAGAAATGGCTGCGGCGCGTTTGGATTCCAGATCAAAAATATAAGCCTGAGTGTCATATTCATTTGGAATGGTCCCCTCAAGCAGATTCACGCCAATCTCTCCGAACGTGGAAGGACCCCCCAGCACCAGAAGTTTTTTTCCTTCAGGTCCCCATTCAGCGTGCTGGAACCAGGAGCCTTCCCAGATTTTCTCTTCTTCAAGGGAGTCTATGTCCAGTGTATAGAGACGGGTTTTAGAATAGGGTCTTTGAGACAGGTTCACAGTGGAACGGATGAAAAGAAGCTTCTGACTGTCAGGGCTTATAGCATTTAAATAAGTTGACAGAGAACCAGCCGTTAAACGCTGTTTCGCCAGGTCAGGAAAAGTTAGTTTGAACAAATGGCTTCGATCTCTCCATCCAGGCTGACGGTCTTCAGGATTGATTATTCTTTTGACGCCTTTTCTGTCTTTTTTGCCTTCGGTTGTCACTGAGAAAACAATAAAAGAACAATCCGGAGACCAGGTATGACTCCCTAAATTTTCCATGTTTTCAAGCACCGGGACTGAGGTGCCTTTATCCAGGTCAACGACCCAAATAGTGCCTTTTGAGCCTTGTTTGCTGGTGTAAGAAAATTTATTTCCCTTAGGTGCCCAGGTTATTCTTGATATTGAGTTTCCTCCTCTGTAGGTCCGAATGAGATCCAGATCAGGCAAAGTGTAAATTTGAACCCAGCTTTCTGATTCATCTGTTGGCGGAAGGGATTTTCTAAAGGTGAGAGCCGCGAATTTCCCAGATGGCGAAATCGAGGAACTGGTCACTTTAGGGCCGTCCAGTAAAGCAGAGATGTCCATTCTTTGTTTTGGGGAAAAGCTGAGCAAAGGAGGAGGGGAAATGAACTTTTTATCTAAAGTCAGGTAAGCTTTAAATGTCAATTCCGGATTTATTCCCGGATCATGAATAAATTTGATGGTGATCAAATGTTTTCCTGTCTCGAGCTCCAGTTTTCTGGAGAGAGTGCGGCCTGATATTTGATTGGCTTCTCCACTTGAAGTGTTGAATTTTGATTTGGTCGAGACTTGCGCTCCGTCTATGAACAAAGTGAAGATTTGAGGACTTTTAATTGAAAGTTCCGCTTGAGTCCATCGGGAGACCTCTATGTATGAGCAAAGAAAAAATGCAGACAAGGAGTCGGATCGAGGAGGAATTTTGATTGTGTTTTGATCCGCTTCTATTTTCCCCCACTGGTATTCTTTTCCGTCATGCCAAACAAGGGATTTTTCCAATTCTGGTTTTAGACTGGAAAAATCAAGTTCATTGAGTCTGAGCAGATTTTCAGGAAGGTAATCATTTTGAGTATCCTCATGAAAAGCAGGTAGAGGGGAAGGGAGAGGTCCCAGAACAAGCCAGTGATTCATGTTGATTTGGCTGGCGGGCTCCTCTGTATCATAGATAGGATGTCCCCACCCAGAACATGTGATAAAAAAAGTGATTAGAAATACCCAGAAAAATGGTTTTGCCTTGAGTTTTTTCATTTTCGCTCCTATCAATATACCTTTCGACTATAGCGAAAAAATCATTTATTATCAAATGAATGAAACCACACTTTATTTTGTAAGCCTTTCTCATTTCGTGATACACGTGATGGTTATTGTTTATGAAGGGGAAGGGCATGGGATAAGGGATCCCATGCCCTTCCCCTTATCGGTTAAATAAACTCTATCACGGTTTTAGAAATGCTTACCTTTATTTTTATTTTCTGGATTTGTTTTGATATAATAAAATAGAAAAAATGGGTAAAATGTGATTTTTAGGAGGACTGATGTTAAACAAGTCGATATGCCTAATAATTTTGATTTTTTTGGTTCTCGTTTGTCTCTTAATTATATTTGGGTGTAAAGGAGAAAAACAAGAGCCTGTTACCCCTGGAGATTTGGTCCTTATGAACGGAGTCATACACACTGTGAATCCTGAAAATCCAGAGGCTCAGGCCGTTGTTATTAACGGAAACAAGATCACAGCCGTGTGTCAAAGTTCTGAGGAAGCGGAAAAGTACATTGGTGAAAACACCCGAGTGATAGACCTTAACGGGAGTTTTGTCACACCTGGAATCATAGATGGACATGTGCATTTCAACAGAGCTGGAGAGCTGATCAATGATGCCAACTTGATGACCGTTTCAGATGAGGAAGGATTGAAAAAAGAGCTAACCAGGGTAGTGGATATTTTAGATGAGGGAGAGTGGATCACAGGCGGTCTTTGGGGAGCCTATGAAGAATGGGCTCTTGGGGATACTGGAGATAAAAAGGAAACAAAGAAAAAAGCCTGGAAACCCCATAGAGGCATGATTGATGAAATCACGCCCAATAATCCCTGCTTTCTCTGCAGATATGACTATCAGGTGTGGCTGGCTAATTCAGCAGCTTTGGAAGCAGCCGGAATGTCAGAAGGCATTTATAATGGAATGGAAATAGATGGAAAAGGGGAGCCCACAGGGATCATAGAGCGGCCTTCTCCAGCTTTTAAGAAACTACAGGAGGCGGTAAAGCCAAAATCCCATAAGAGGCTTTTGGATGAAAATAGAGCAGCTCTTAAAGCCCTGAGACAAGCTGGGATTGTGGAGGTCCATGATATTGCACAGCCTGAGCAAACAGAGCGTTTTATTGAGCTTCAGGAAAATGGGGAACTGACCTGCCGAGTTTGGCTGAGGCCTGATCTTTCCAGGGGAGCCGAATTGAAAGAGAAAGGTTTGACCATGGGACTTCATCCTAAAACAAAACAAAAAGACAGTTGGCTGCGGTACGGTGCTTTAAAAGGATACATTGACGGAATCATGGGAACTCATGGTGCTTTGTTTTTTGAGCCTTATAATGACCAGCCAAACAATTACGGACACTGGCGGCGTCACACCTCAGATGATCCGGATTTTAAGACCGGAAACATGGAAAAGATGTATAATCTGATCAAAGTGGGGCTGGACGCCGGATTTGTGCCTAATGTCCATGCTATCGGAACAAGAGGAGTGGCTGAGATGCTCGACCTTTATGAAAGGCTCAAGAATGAAGGAGTGGATTTGACTGGATTCAGAGTGATCCACGCTCAGGTCATTAGACCTCAAGATTTCCCACGTTTCAAAGAGCTGAATGTAATTGAGGAAGTGAATCCTTATCATCTGTCTGATGATATGCGCTGGATGGAAGAACGCATTGGAGAGGAAAGATGTAAGGGAGCTTATGCTTTCAAAAGCCTTCTTGATAACGGCGCTGTGCTGAGTTTTGGTTCGGACTGGCCCGGAACCAGTGCCGCCCTCTATCACATGCACCCGAAGTATCTGATTTATGCGGCTGTGGCGAGAAAAACCGTCAAGGGTACTCCTGAAGGAGGATGGTTTCCAGAGCAGCGCATTTCAAGACAAGAGTCTATCAAAGCCTACACCATCAACAATGCTTATGCGGCCTTTGAAGACCATATAAGAGGATCCATAGAGGAAGGAAAGCTGGCTGATATCACTGTTTTTGACCGTAATCTGCTTGAGATTCCCGAGGATGAGATCCTAAAGACAGAAGTGCTCTACACACTTATTGACGGCAAAGTTATATTTGAGAAATAAGACAAAAATAAAGCAAGTCACGCAATAAACGCGAATAAGGCGACAAACGCAGGTCACATAGGAATAATTTTGATCCTTCCTGAGATAGCAAGGGTGATTCTGTATTTTCCTGCGGAGTTAGAGATATAAATAGAGGTCAGGTTGGATACTGTACCTAGAGGGTGAAAAATAGGACTGTTGGTGGCGCTGATATTCACTCCATCAAGCGTTTTTTTTGCTTCCATAATCCACATTTTCTTTTCTTCATGATATTTTTCTATTATATAGCCGGACTCAATGAACTTGATTCTGAATTTGGTGTTCTTAAATATAGATTTATACCGAGCTAAATTCATCTTGGAGTTTACTTCCCACACAGCTTTTTTAAGTTTGTATTGGGGGGATTTATCCAGAAAGGAAAGGGATGACAAACCAATGATGACTCCGATCAGGAAAAGGGATAAAATAGTTTCTAAAAGAGAAAATCCTTTATTCATTTTCTGTCCACTCCTTGAATTTGAATTCAGCTATATAAAGAATAGGGTGTCGGGTTTTAGGTGAGTTAAGTAAAAGATTTTCTTCAGCCAGGAAGCGGGGGTCTGTGAATACATTCAATTGATTTTGGTTGGTGCTGTATCGGGAAGCATGGACGCTTCCAAGAAGATTCACTGTTTTATTTTGTCCTTTAACTGAAAATTCTCCTGTTGAAGTGGTTAGAGAAGCCTGAATTTTCAGGTCGTTTGGAGCCTCACTGTCAATGGTAATCCCTCCGGTCCTATTGTGTTTTTCAGTTATATTATTTCCGCCTGCAAATATATTGAGCTGAGACTGAGAATCTTTGATATAAGGCACAGAGTCAATCCATTGGACTCCTTCATGGATTATATGGTCTGTGATAATAATCTCTTTGGATGAGATTAAGGTAAGATTGACACTCTTAAGAAGAGAGGGGGCTTTTTCTACTCCTTTGAGTCTTTGGATCTCACCTGAAGCCTTCACAATTCCTCCTCTTAAAGAATCAACTCCGCCGTTGACAATAACAATGCCCTTGGGGGTCAAATTATAGGACTCTGACCCAAAAGGAGTGATAAAATATGTTTCATGTTTTTGAGGATTAAATTTCAAAATCCATATTCCTGCTTCCTGGGCGATTTGAAGGACCTGAAAATCCTGCTCCACAGCCAGGATCATTTCTTTGACATCACCTTGAATAAACAGGCCTCCCAGTCCGAGGTCGTCCTTGATTAAATACACTCCTTCAGGAACAGGTTCATCCACTAGATCTAATCCCAAAATCTGCCTGAGCTTTTTGTCAGAGATGTCCTGCGGTTTAAATGTTTTGATATTGAGAGCTTCTTTTATCTGTTGTGTGGCCTCATCGGGAACAAGTTCTTTGTCTGAAATATAAGCCTCAGGGACGATGTTGTTTTCACCAGGAGAGAAAATTGATATATGGTTTTTTTCAAAGAAGTCCTTTATTTGAATGGGATTGGCATTCCTGTCTTTGAGCAGGGGAATAGCTGAAAGGGGGATGTTTCCAGTGAGTGTTTTCATGGAGCAGGAGAGGATTTTAGTTCGGGAAGGAGAGTAATCATACACTTTTCCTTCTGAGCTGAGAATGACTTCATATTCTGATGTGAAATAAGTAGAGTGTTCCTGGTGAGAAGTTTTTGAAAAAGATGTTTGGCAGGTCCATCTCATGTATTCCCATTGATCATCAATCATAAGAGGCATTTCATCGGAAAAAAGAAACTGGATGAGTTGTTTCCCGGTTTTTAAAGCATCCTGGTTCAAAAAGATGAATTCATCTGCGCTGAGGAAAAGAGGCTGCTGTGTTTTGGACATCGCATTTGAAATCTGATCGAGACCCTGTTTGATTCCGTTTTCTGAAGCATAGTCCAGAAGCATGGAATTTTTTCTATACTGGCTTAATTTTAAATTGATTTGGGTTAAAACTAGGGTGGTCAAGCCCAACGCTGTGAATATGAAGACCATAAAGGCAGAAATCAGAGTGACCGCCCCTTTTTCTATTTGTTTTTTATTTTGAAAGAAACTGGGCCAGCGCTGTGTTTTTAGGGAAAATAAAGGTTTCATATTTAACCTCCTTATTGTTTTTTAAGCAGAGCATGACTTTGACTAAATTCCTCATTTCATCATAGGAGCATGAAAATTCAGATGCTTCTTCTAGCAGAGGTTGAGCCGGGCTTGAATTCACTTTTCTTCTAATAACAGCCTTTTTCTTATCCAAATAGAATCTCAATTCTCTTAACAGCACAATGCTGACTTGGTCTTTTTCATATGAATTGAAGAGAGGCGTTGAGACAACACAGGAAATAGAATCCACAGATGAGATTTCTTTGACTTCGCCTTTACGGGAGTCAAAAAGACATATCTTTCTTTTTTTCTTCAAAAGCCGGGTGTCATTAAAA
>Ga0102944_1001194_pt1:15000-17855 | contig 17855 bp, 12 predicted proteins | sample SalPonD_shore_MG_FD_78172 | JGI IMG/M metagenome (GOLD analysis project Ga0102944, IMG submission 78172) | Salt pond soil microbial communities from South San Francisco under conditions of wetland restoration - Salt Pond MetaG... | ecosystem: Environmental > Aquatic > Marine >...
GCGGCCGTAACTATAACGGTCCTAAGGTAGCGAAATTCCTTGTCGGGTAAGTTCCGACCCGCACGAATGGTGTAACGACTTGGACACTGTCTCAAAGAGGGGCACGGCGAAATTGTAGTACCGGTGAAGATGCCGGTTACCTGCCGCTGGACGGAAAGACCCCGGCACCTTAACTGCAACTTAGCAGTGAATTTTGGTTTATTATGTGCAGAATAGGTGGGAGACTTTGAAGTCTTGACGCTAGTCAGGATGGAGTCAACTGTGAGATACCACTCTTACTATTCTGAGGTTCTAACCTACAGCAGTTATCCTGCTGAGGGACACTGTTAGGTGGGTAGTTTGACTGGGGCGGTCGCCTCCCAAAGAGTAACGGAGGCGCCCTAAGGTTCCCTCAGGCTGTTTGGTAATCAGTCGTAGAGTGTAAAGGCATAAGGGAGCTTAACTGTGAGACATACGGGTCGATCAGGTGGGAAACCAGGGCTTAGTGATCCGGCGGTCCCGTAAGGAAGGGCCGTCGCTCAACGGATAAAAGGTACGCCGGGGATAACAGGCTAATAGGGCCCAAGAGCTCATATCGACGGCCCTGTTTGGCACCTCGATGTCGGCTCATCGCATCCTGGGGCTGAAGCCGGTCCCAAGGGTTGGGCTGTTCGCCCATTAAAGCGGTACGTGAGCTGGGTTTAGAACGTCGCGAGACAGTTCGGTCCCTATCCACGGTAGGCGGAGGAAATCTGAGAGGGCCTGTTCCTAGTACGAAAGGACCGGAATGGACAAACCTCTAGTGTTCCAGTTGTCCCGTCAGGGGCATCGCTGGGTAGCTACGTTTGGTTGAGATAACCGCTGAAAGCATATAAGCGAGAAACTCGCCTCAAGATTAGATTTCCCACTCCGAAAGGAGCTAAAGGTCCCTCGTAGACTACGAGGTTGATAGGCTGGAAGTGTAAGTCCGGTAACGGATTGAGCTAACCAGTACTAATAGACCGTGAGGCTTGACCATAAAGTTTACTCAAGTCAAAAAGCTGGCTTCTTGAGAAGAAAGGCTCATTCAATTGACACAATTATAGATTATTTCCCGGCAACCATAACGGAGAGGATACACCCGTTCCCATTTCGAACACGGAAGTTAAGCTCTTCAGTGCCGATGGTACTGCTCTGGTAACGGAGTGGGAGAGTAGGTCGTTGCCGGGTTTTTTTATATCACGCCAAAATTTTAAAGCCACCCTACACCGCAGCTTCAGACTAAGCTGTGATAATCTTTAAAGGTTTACGGGTTCGCCATTGACCCCTAGTGAAATCAGGAAATTCAACAGGAATGCTTTTTCCGGCAATGGATTTTTCGCTCAGAGCGATCACCGCACTGATGGTGGCGCCTTCATAAACATCTGAATCTGTGGGTTTTCCTTCCCTTAAACATTGAATGAGGCGGTAATCCTCAATAAAATCCATTCCTCCGTGGCCGGCTCCCTTGGCTTTTTCCTCTAAAGAAGTCAAAAGCGGGTGTTGGTACTTTTCACTGTATGAGGAGAGGTCTTCCCATCTATGTTGGGGGGAAAGGCCTTCAATGTGGATTTTTTGTTCAGGATATTTTCGGACCAGTCCTTTGGCTCCCTGGAGGAGGATTTTCCGGCTGTAAGGACGGGGGGAATTCGTATCATGGACTAAAAGTATAGACTGTCCTTTATGAGTTTTGATTAAAGTGGTGATCACATCTCCCAAAGCATACTCTGTTTGAGATCGGGGGTGTGATTTTCCCTATCTTTCAACCGCCTCACGCTTGAGACTAAGAGAAGGGCTGGGACTGCTCATAGACACCAGATATTCAAATTTATTGCCGCGGGTGATGTCCATCCACTGGGATACAGGTCCAAGACCGTGAGTGGGATAGAGGTCAGCGTTTCTTTTCATGGAGTATTTAAGGCGCCAGTCCGGTGGGTAATAGATATTTCCGAATTTGTATTCTCTTAAGTCATGAAGATAACCGCACTCTGCATGAAGAAGTTCACCGAAAAGACCCTGGCGCACCATATTGAATATCATCAGCTCAGTTTGGTCATAATTGCAGTTTTCCATAACACAGCAGTGCTTTTTATATTTCTCTGAAGTTTCCACAAGCTGCCAGCATCCTTCCAATGTGATAGCCCCCGGGACTTCAGTGGCTGCATGGGAACCGGTTTCCATGGCTTTAACAGAAATGGGGACATGCCATTTCCATGGAGTGGCATTGTAAACCAAGTCCAGATCTTCCGTATCGCACATGCGCTTGAAATCCTCAGTGCCTTGATGATAGGCAGTGGGCTTTGATTTTCCGGCTTTTTGACACTGCTCCTGGGCCCACGCAGTCCTTTCTTCTCTTATATCGCACACAGCTTGGATATCCACTCCTTCAATCCGGAGAAGGTTTCTGAGGTGTCCGCTTCCCTGATTTCCAATGCCTACGTACCCCACACGAACTGTGTCCAGCGGTTGGGTCGCAAGGTGCTCTATAGGCTCGGTTTTCAATTGAGATGGGGGGATCAATCCGGATTTACACTTGGTTAAACCCCCTAAGGCTGCTCCTAATCCAGCGGTTCCGCTTATTTTAAGAAAATCTCTGCGTTTCAATTTTTTATTCATAAAGATTTCTCCTTCCTTCAGATTATAAGAGAATTGAAATCTGAATTCCATGGAGAAATTTCATGCGCAAGCATTTTCAAAACCGTGATAAAGCTTATTTGACAGATAAGGGGAAGGGCAAGGGATTCGTCACCCGCTCGATTCCCACATCGGTACCTCGGAGGGGGAAAGCTTTGCATTCCCCCTTCCGACGGTCGCTAAAGCTCCCTGCCTCCCCTTCTCGGGCTTAGGCCCTGCGACCA
>Ga0102944_1001195_pt1 | contig 17847 bp, 13 predicted proteins | sample SalPonD_shore_MG_FD_78172 | JGI IMG/M metagenome (GOLD analysis project Ga0102944, IMG submission 78172) | Salt pond soil microbial communities from South San Francisco under conditions of wetland restoration - Salt Pond MetaG... | ecosystem: Environmental > Aquatic > Marine > Intertidal zone >...
GCCATCGGTGTTGGGTTCCTGGCGGCCGGCTGCGCCACCTACGGCGAGGGGGTGGACAAGGCCCTGCACCAGGTGGAGCAGGGCGAGTACCGCCAGGCCGACAAGACCCTCCAGGACAGCCTCGATCCCGGCGGCGACGACCGCCTGCTGTACCAGCTCGAGCGCGGCACCGTCCTCCTCCTCGCCGGCAAGTACGCCGCCAGCAACCGCCATCTCGAGCAGGCCAACCGCCTGGCCGACTCCCTCCACGGCGCCAGCGCCGGCGACACCCTGTCGGCGGCCATGGTCAATCCGCGCGAGGGCACCTACCGCGGCGCCGATTTCGAGCGCGTCTACATCAACTACTACAAGGCGCTCAACTACCTGATGCTGGCCCAGCAGGCCGGCAAGGCCGCCGCGCGCTCCGACAATCTGGAGGCGGCCCTGGTGGAGGTGCGCCGCCTGGACAACAAGCTCTCGGCCATCTCCTTCAAGGAGGGGACCTACCAGGGGGTCAAGGACCGGGAGGAGAAGACCTTCACCAAGCTGCTCGACCTGTTCCGGCGGTTCGAGGGCAACTGGCTCGACGCCGACTGGCTGGTCTTCCGCGAGGACGCCTACGTCCGCTACCTGGCCGGCGTGCTGTACGAGAAGAGCGGCGAGCTCGACGACGCGCGCATCGCCTACGAGAAGGCCGCCCGCCTCTACGAGAACGGCTACGCCAAGCAGTACCACCTGGGGCGGGGCATGGCGGAGCAGGCCTGGCTCGACACCATCCGCGTCATGCGCCGGGCCGGCGGCTACGACGGCGAGTGGCAGCGGCTGGCCGAGCAGAAGCTGTCGGCTGCCGGGCGCACCCGGCTTGAGGCCTTCGGCCCGGACCAGGCCCAGCTGCTGGTGGTGCAGCACCTCGGCCTGGTGCCCCGGCGCAAGGAGATGAACCTGCGCCTGACGGCCCTTCCGCACCAGCGCGCCCTGCGCCTGCGCCCGGTGATCACCGGCGATACCTCGCGCGCGGCCGGCGATCAGCTTAGCTGGTTCTTCCTGCTCTACGGCGACAAGGGCGTGCTGGAGATGCTCAAGGGCTTCTCCGAGGGCGGCCTGGGCGGGGTGGCGCGCTCGCTGACCAGCAAGACCGTCTACCTGGGTCCCGCCTGGCGCCTGGCCGAGGACCTGCACCTGCCCCAGGCCGTCGGCCGGGAGGGGATCCGGGTGACCGTGCCCTACTACTCGCCGCTGCGCACCGCCGCCGACGGCGCCCGCCTGCAGGTGGACGGCGCCGTTCTGGGCAGGCTCCGCGGCGCCGAATCGGTGGCCCAGCTGGCGCTGCAGGGCCAGCTGCTGGCGGCCAGCAACGACGTCTACCAGGCCCTGGCCCGGGCCACGCTCAAGAACCTGGCCGCCGCCGAGGCCGGGCAGGCCCTGGGCGGCGATCTCGGCCGGCTGGGCATGAAGCTGGTGGCTGCCGGCACCAGCGCCGCCGAGACCCGCAACTGGCTGACCCTGCCCTACCGCATTCGGGTGCTGCGGGTTCCGCTGGAGCCCGGCCGCCACCAGGTCCGGGTCACCACCCGCACCAACAGCGGCGCCCGCATGGCCCGCGCCCGGCGCACCCTCGACCTGAAGGCGGGCGAGGTGCGGGTGTGGGTGCTGCGCACCATGGACCCCACCCAGCAGCGGCCCGGCCGACCGGCCGGGCTGAAGACCGCATCCAACTAGACGGGGAGGAGATCCCGACCATGCCCGACGCCCAGACCCGCCGCACCGCCCTGCGCCTGATGCTGGTGGCCGCGGTAACCGCCGGATTGGCCGCCTGCGGCGGCACCAAGGTGAGCCGCGTGGAGGCGGACAAGCAGATCGACGTCACCGACCAGTGGAACTCCACCGATTCCAAGCTGGTGGCCGACCAGATGATCGAGGACATGCTCACCTTCCCCTGGGTCGACAAGTGGCAGAAGGCCAACGACCGCATGCCCCGGGTGATCATCCAGTCGGTGCGCAACAAGTCGCACGAGCACATCCCGGTGGACACCTTCATCAACGACCTCAAGCGGGCCATGCTGCGCTCGGGCAAGGTCCAGTTCGTCTCCGGCGGCGCCGCCCGCGAGCAGGTACGCGAGGAGCGCAAGCAGCAGGACGTCTACGCCAGCGAGGAGACGCGGGCGCGCATGGGCGCCGAGACCGGCGCCGACTTCGCCCTGTCCGGGACCATCAGCTCCACCGTGCAGCAGGCCGACGGCACCCGCGTCACCTTCTACCAGGTGGACCTCAACCTGATCGACCTGACCACCACCGAGGAGGTGTGGTACGGCCAGAAGAAGATCAAGAAGGTGGCGGAGAAGGGCGGCTGGTTCTGAGGCCCGGACCCGGAGAGGCAGCTCCATGACCGAAAGCAATGCCCTGCGCGCCTGTCTCGCCGGCTGCGCCGCCCTGGTCCTGGCGGGCTGCCTGGGCGCCGCTCCCGCCGGTCCCGACCGCAACCAGGGGGCGTCCGCCGGCGCCTCCGGGGGCGAGGTCCCGGCCTGGGTCACGTCGCCGCCGAGCGGCGGCGGCTACGCCTACGGCGTGGGCTCGGCGGAGATCTACGCCGATCCCGCCTCGGCCCTCAACCGCGCCCAGGACCGGGCCCGCGCCGAGCTCCTCAAGCGCCTGGAGGTGACCGTCTCCGGCAGCACCACCGCCAGCCGCAGCCGCACCGTGGAGGACGGCGACAGCCGCATCACCCGCTCGGTCATGGACACGGTGGCGAGCCGGGTCCCGGAGACCGAGCTGCGCAATATCGAGATCGCCAGGACCTTCGCGGCCGAAGGGGCCGATACCGCCTACGCCCTGGCCCGGCTCAACCGCACCGAGGCGGAGATGGATCTGGCCGGGCGCATCGAGGTGCTGGATGCCCGCATCCGGGAGATCGCCGGGCGCGACCCCGGTGGCGGCCGGCTGCAGCGGCTCAAGGCCCTGATGCCGGCGCTGCCGCTGCTGGAGGAGCGGGCCGGGGTGCTGGACAAGCTGCAGCTGGTGGCCGTGCACGATCCGGGCCACCGCCTGCCGGAGGCATTCCGGTCCCTGCAGCGGCGCATCGCCGGGCTGCTGGACTCCCTGGTGGTGGTGCTCCGGCCGCAGGGCGAGGCCAGCCGCAAGATGGACTCCGGCCTGCGCCAGGCCCTGGCCGACCAGGGCGTGCAGGTGCGCGAGTCCGGCAGCGGCGATCTGGCCCTGCGCTACCAGGCCGGTCTGCGCTCGGTCCGCCGCGACGGCCGCAGCTTCGTGTTCGCCGACGGCAACGTAACCGTCCTCGACGGTGGCGGCGGCGTCATCGACGAGTTCCAGGCGCGGGTCAAGGCCGGCTCGGTGGACCCCGGGGTGGCCCGCGACCGCGCCGTGGGCCGCCTGGCCGAGGGCCTGGGCAGCAAGCTCGGCGAGCGCCTGCTGGACAGCTTCGAGCAGGCGGCGGGGCGGCAATGAACCGGCGCGGCTTCCTGCTCGCCGGCGCCCTGGCCCCGCTGGCGGCGCGCGCCCAGGACTTCGAGTCCTACCGCCGCCAGCAGCGCCAGGGGGTGGCCGGGGAGCGCGCGGCCTTCGCCGACTACCAAAAGCGGGTGCGCAAGGCCTTCGCGGTCTACAAGCGCGAGCACGCGGCCGCACTCAAGGCCTACCGGCGGCGGCTCGAGCGGGTCTGGCGCGACCCCGAGCTCACCGACCGGCGCAAGTGGGTGGAGTACGGCGACGACCATACCGCGCAGCGGGTGGTGGACTTCGGCGCCGGCGAGATCCGCATCAAGGTGACCGAGCGCCCCGGCGAGGACGCCGACCGCCGGGCGGAGGCGCACCTGGCGGACCTGCTGGGCGAGGACTTCGCCACCGCCTTCCGGCGCAACCCGGTGGACCAGCAGGTGGAGCGGGCCCTGGCCGGCGTGCCCGAGGCGGTGGAGCGGGGGGAACCGGGGCGTGGGGCGGTGCTCGCCGAGCTGCTCGACGCCCCCGAGGCCGATCCGGAGCAGGCCCGCGCCCGGGCCCGGGCGCTGATGGAGGGCGCCGGCAAATCGCGCGAGCGGCTGCGGGACGGCGGCTGGGCGTCGGTGATCAGCGTGCCCCTGCCGGACGACCGGCCCATGGCCAAGGCCCGCGAATACCTGCCCCAGGTGCGGCGACTGGCCGGCAAACAGGACATGGGCGAGGCGCTGGTGCTGGCGGTGATGCACACCGAGAGCGCCTTCAACCCCATGGCGCGCTCGCACGTGCCGGCCTACGGCCTGATGCAGATCGTGCCCGAGTCGGCGGGCCGCGACGCCACCCGCATGCTCCTGGGGCGGCCGCGGGTGCTGGCGCCGTCGTACCTGTACGATCCGGGCAACAACATCGAGATCGGCACCGCCTACCTGCACCTGCTCTACTACCGCTACATGGGCGCGGTGGAAGACGCCGAGAGCCGGCTGTACTGCGCCATCGCCGCCTACAACACGGGACCCGGCAACGTCGCCCGCACCTTCACCGGCGACACCGATATGGATGCCGCCGCGCGCAGGATCAACCGGCGCTCCGGGGGCTGGGTGTACCGCACCCTGGTGCGCGATCTGCCCTATCGCGAGACCCGCGACTACCTCAAGCGGGTGGCCCGGCGCATGCGGGCCTACGGGGATCTGTAGAGGGGGACCCCCGTCGCGGGGGGCCCGGTAAACGCCTGAAACCACAGGGGAGGACGGAATGAACAAGCAGATGATCGCGGCTCTGGCCATGGGCCTGCTGGCGGCGGGATGCGCCAGCACCGGCGGCAACAAGGAGGAGGCCAAGCAGCCGGAGATCGCCGGTGTGCCCACCTGGGTGACCAGCCCCTCCTACAAGGACGGCCTCGCCGCCACCGAGTGCGTGCCGGCCTCGTCCAGCTTCTCGCTGGACCGCAAGGAGGCCGTGGCCAACGCCCGCCAGAACCTGGCCCAGCAGCTCGACCTCAAGGTCAAGGCCATGGACAAGACCTACCAGCGGCGCACCCGGGCCGAGGGCGAGGCCAGCACCGGTTCCACCTTCGAGAGCGTTTCGCGGCAGGTGACCCAGACCCAGCTCAACGGCTCGCGGGTGGTCAAGACCGGCTACGTGGACCTGGGCGGCACCAAGAACCTGTGCGTCATGGTGGCTTTCGGCGACTCCCAGATGAAGGAGATCTTCGACGGCCTGATCGAGGCCAGCGACCGCAAGGTGAGCCCGCAGGACGAGGACATCCTGTACCAGGAGTTCAAGGCGCATAAGGCCCAGCAGGAGATGGACAAGGAGCTGGGCAACTAGCCCCGGCGGCGGCCGTGGCTGGCTGGGGCGGCGGGCGACCGCCGCCGCTTTTCGCTCCCGGGCGATCCATCGGTGGGGGAAGGGCGATGCGCAAGGGCGTGGTGCTGATCATCCTGGCCGGCCTGCTGCCGGCAGCGGAGGCCGAGGAGGGGTTCCGCGAGTGGGCGCAGTCCCAGCGCCGGGACTTCCGGGACTTCCGGGAGGAGCGCGACCGGGCGTTCCACCGCTTCCTGCAGGCGCAGTGGAAGGCGTTCCGGGTGTACCGGGGCGAGCCCGAGGATCCGACCCCCAAGCCCCGCACCGTGCCGGAGGCCCCACCGGCCCCGGCGCCCGGCGGCGAGGTCAAGCCGGCCCCCGGGCCCGCCCCGACACCGGCCCGCCGGCCCGAACCGGAGCCGACGCCGAGCCCGGAGCCCCAGCCCGGGGGCGCGCCCGAACCGCAGGCGGCCCCCGAACCGGCTCCGGCCAAGCCGGCCGGAAAGCCGGTGGCGGTGGCCTTCCTGGGTCACGACCTGGAGGTGCGGGTGCCCGCCGCCTGGGCGCACCTGCGCCTGGACCGCGCGGACCGGGGGGCGGTGGCCGATTTCTGGGCAGCCTTCGCCCGCACCCCGGTGGACCCCGTGGTGGAGCAGCTGGAGGGGATCCGCGAGCGGCTGCGGCTCAACGGCTGGGGCTACCTGCGCCTGAGCCACGCCCTGGCGCGGGCGGTGGCGGGGGAGGGCGACGCGGCCACCGCCCTGACCTGGGGGCTGCTGCTGAAGTCGGGCATCGACGCCCGGGTGGGCAGCGAGCAAGGGCGGCTGGTCCTGCTCTACCGGCCGCGCGAGAAGCTCTACGACACCCCCTACTTCGACCTCGACGGCAAGCGCTACTACGTCTTCCAGTCGGAGGGGCGGATCCCGCGGCTGACCACCTACGAGGCCGACTACGAGGGGGCGGACCAGCGCCTTGCCATCGCCCTGAAGCGGCCGCCGAAGGCAGGGGGCGAGACCCGCACCCGGACCCTGCGCTTCCGCTACCGGGAGCGCGCCTACCGCCTGGAGGTGCCGGTGTCGCCGGCGCTGCTGGATTTCCTGGGCACGGTGCCGCAGATGGACCTGGCGGCGTATTTCCGCGAACGACCCGGCAATGCCCTGGAGCAGGCCCTGGTGCCGCCGCTCAAGCGGGCCACCGACGGCCTGGAGCGGCAGCGGCAGGTGGACCTGCTGCTGCGCTTCGTGCAGACCGCCTTCGACTACCGGACCGACCAGGAGCAGTTCGGCCGCGAGGACTACCTGCTGCCCGAGGAGACGGTGTTCTATCCCGCCTCCGACTGCGAGGACCGGGCGGTGCTGTTCGCCTGGCTGGCGCGGCGGGTGCTGGGGCTGGAGGTGGCGGTGCTGGACTACCCCGGCCACGTGGCCACCGCCATCGACCTCGGCGACGCCGGCCAGGGGGTGCACGTCACCGTGGGCGGTCGGCGGCTGCTGGTGGCCGATCCCACCTACATCAATGCCGACGCCGGCATGGTCATGCCCGACTTCCGGGACAAACGGCCGAAAGTGCTGCCGCTCTGGGAGGGCTGACGCAGCCCGTCCCGGCCAGTGGGTCGCCCCCCGCCTCGGCGGGGGGCTTTTTTGTGGCGCATCCCCCATTTGGGGGATGCGCCGATCGCCCCGCGCGCGTCTACTTGATGCTGGATCCGCAGGGGATTACGCCCGCGGGCCGGGGGAGGGAACGGGCGGTTGCGGACGGTTGCGGCCGGCAGGGCCGGAGCCCGGGTGAACGGGACTACGGAGGGACGAGGGCATGACCAGGACGAGTGGCAAGGGGCTGCTGGGGGCCGTGCTGGCGGCGGCGTTGGCGGGCATGGCGGCGGGCTGCGTGCCGCCGTCCGCCAACCGGAATCCGGATGCCGGCACGGCGGACAGCCGGCAGCACAAGAAATACCCCAAAACAGCCTCCAGCGAGGCCAAGGACCAGGCCCTGGACTACCAGGTCCCCGCCGATCAAGGCGCGATCTATGTCTGGCGGGGAAAGGACCTCGAAGGATGGGAGACCGCGTTCCGGATCTCGGTGGACGGCCAGAAGGTCGGGCCCTTGAAACCGAACAACTTCTTCCTGGTCAAGCTCCGTCCGGGGCCGCACGTGGTCAAGGTGGACCTGAATTCCGAGTTCAGGGGGCACTTCTCAAAAGAGCTGCCGGTTGAGGTTGAAGCGGGCAGGAAGCACTTTGTTCAAACCCGGTTATCCCTGGCGAAAGAGTCGGTTCATGAGTACAAGTTCTGGGTGGAACCCCTTGAGGCCGAGGAATGGGCGGCCAAGGACTTCCGGTTCCTGTCGGCGTTCCCCGCCGGCTTCGATCCGGAATCGTTCCTCGACCAGGACCGCAAGGTGGCCTACCAGGCCCTGGAGGGTGACGGGCCGTTCTGGGTCTACGAGTGGCAGACCGAGGACGGCGCCACCTTCCTCGCCGAGCGCCGGGTCGGCGGCCAGCCCGACGGCCGCGCGGTGGTCCGGTATCGCAACGGCATGCGCTGGGAGGGCCGTTTCGACGAGGGCGTCCCCACCGGCAAGGCCCGCCTGATCCGGGAGGACGGTCTGGTGGTGAACCAGATCTACAAGGACGGCGAGGTGGTGAATGCCTTCACCGAGGCCGACGTGCATATTGTGAACGGGGATTACCAGGCGGCCTTCGAGCTCCTGGAGCGCCGCTCGTACTACGGCCTGGAATTGGAGGCCGCCGGATCCGGGGAGGCGCGGCTGGCGGCGGTTCTGCCCCGGGGGCCGGCCTACCTGGCCGGGGTGCGCAGGGGCGACCGCCTGGTGGCGGTCGACGGCCGGCCCCTGCAGGGCAAGGCCCCGCGCGAGGTGGTCGCCGAGCTGAACCGGGTGGCCTTCGGCGACACCGTGCGCCTGGAGGTGGCTCGGGACGGGACCACCCGCACCCTGGCCTTCGTGCCGGCCATCGTCCCGGAGGGCTACCAGGGGGCGCCCAGCACCGCCAGCCTGCTGTGGGAGCAGGTCCGGGAGCGGGACGCGGTCCCGGCCTACCGCAGCTACCTCGACGAGGTCCAGGACGACACCTACAAGGACCGGGCCCGCAGGCGCATGGCCGCGCTCAAGGCCGAGCAGGAGCGGGCCGCCCGGCGGGCCGAGCGCGCCGGCACGGTGGCCGCGGTGATCGACTTCTGCGCCGACTACCCGCAATCCGGCCACATCAAGGGACTGACCGCGGCGGTGGCCGACGACGTTGCGGCGGCGGCCGACCCGGTGGGCGCCTACAATGCCCTCAACCGGGACTGCCCGGCCGCCCGCGCCCACTGGCCGGCCCGCTTCGATCTGCTGGAGGTGGGCCCCGAGGAGCTCCGGGTGGTCGACGCCATGGGCCTGATGGCCGGGGGCCTGGGCCCCAACGCGGTGGCGGCCAAGATCCGCTCCGCCGGCAAGCCCTACAAAGACTTCTCCGCCCCGGAGATGCAGGACCTGGCCGGGTTCGGGGTCCCCGACGAGGTCATCGCCGCCATGGTGGAGGCCACCGCCGCCCACAAGGAGCGCATGGCCCAGCAGGAGCGCATCGAGGAGCTGGAGGCGGAGAACCGGCGGCTGCGCAACAGCGGTGGAGCCCCGGGAACGGCTGCCGTGGGTGGAGGTGGTCCGGTGGCCAAGGAGAACCTGCCGGCGCAGTGCCTGAAGCTGGTGGCCTCCCTCCAGGCCTGCGACGCGGCCGGGGGCCTGTGGGAGGGTGCCTGCCGCAAGATCGCCTGGTCCAAGTTCGACGGCTGTCCGGTGGAGGAGGAGGACCTGCCCATTTAGGCCCTTTCCAAGGCTTTCGGTCCGATTTCCCCCGTTGGGGGATGCGGGCCGGGCTCAATCGGCCGTTCATGGGCAAGGAGCGCGGGATGGAGATCTATCAGGCCCGGACCGGGTTCGGGCCATCCGCGTGGCCTTCAACAACCTCAATCGGTATGCCGTGGGGGTGGATGTGGACGCGGCGCTGATCTGGTGCGGCAGCCGCATGGCCGGCCAGGGGGAGCGCCAGCAGAGCTACATCAACGGGTTCGGCCTGGATCCCGGCGAGAATACGCCAGTCCCGGCTGGACCCCTTACTCCTGCGACAGGTCCAGCTACAACATCCAGCTACGCGGGGTGCAGGTCTGCCGCAAGTAGTCGGGCGGAGAGCGAGCAGCAGGGCCCCTTCCGCATCCGGAAGGGGCCCTTTTGCCTGCCGGGTCGGTATCTGCCGGTCCTAGTTGCGCCGGGCCATGGTGATGCCGTCGGCCACCGGCAGCATGGTCATCTCCGCGCGCTCGTCGGCCACCGCCTTGTCGTTGAAGGCGCGGATGGCCTCGGTCATGGGGTCGCCGTCCCACTCGGGGTCGGCCACGCGGCCGTAGCGCAGGACGTTGTCCACCAGGATCAGACCGCCCGGGCGCACCAGCTCCAGGCAGTACTCCCAGTAGGCCGGGTAGTTCTCCTTGTCGGCGTCGATGAAGGCGAGATCGAACGCGCCGGAGCGCCCTTCGGTGTTGACCAGGGTGTCCAGGCTGCGGTCGGCCTCGTCGAGGTAGAGGGTCACCCTGTCGGCGACCCCGGCCTCGTCCCAGTAGCGCCGCGCCACCTCGGTCCACTCGGGGCTGCTGTCCAGGGCCACCACCTCGCCGTCGGCGGGCAGGGCGCGGGCCACGGCCAGGCTGGAGTAGCCGGTGAAGACGCCGACCTCCAGGTAGCGCCGGGCGCCGATGAGCCGGGCCAGCAGGGCCATGAGCTGGCCCTGCTCCGGGGCGATCTGCATGTTGGCCTTGGGATCGGACGCGGTCTCGGCGCGCAGCCGGGCCAGCACGTCCGGCTCGGCCGGGATGTGGTCGAGCAGGTACTGGTAGGTGCGCTCGTCCAGACCGAAGCTGCGCAGGGACATGGTCTACCTCGCTGATGGGGTTGTCGGTTGGGCCGTACCCTGTCGCCCGGGGATCGGGCGGGAAAGCCGGCGCGGTCAGTCGCCGCTGCCGCGCCGGCCGCCCTTGCGACGCTCCAGGATGGCCAGGTAGCGCAGGGTGGCCACCGGCCCGAGCACGGCGGCCAGCACCACCACCACGACCACCACGGTCCAGCCGGTCTCGCCCAATCGCTCCTCCCGGGGGCGGCGGTTGGTTCGCCGCCCGAGTCGGTGCATCCTGGATCCTGGGCCCCGCAGCGGGGCCGGACACCAACCACCATAGCAAGGGAAAGGCCGATGGACACCGGATTCCTGCACAAGGCGGCAGAGACCCTGCGCGGCTGGATCGGCGCACGCACGGACAGCGGCGTGGAGGTCCCGGTGCGCATGCGCGGCAGCGCGGAGGAGGAGCCCGCCGCCGGGGGGCCGGCGCTGGAGCCCCTCTACCCCGACCAGACGGAATCCGTCGCCCACCTGCTGGACCAGCGCCTGGAGGGCATGGCCCGCTGCGAGGTCTACGCCTACCAGGGGGAGCCGCCGACGGAGCTCGGCAATGCCCTCAACCTCGATGCCGGACTCCTGCTCATCGCCCTCGATGAGACCCTGGGCAGCGACGAGGGCGCCGTCGAGCAGCTGCACGAGGTGATGCGGCAGTGGGGCGAGCTGCGCGGCGAGGCCCTGCCCGAGGAGGAGCTGGAGGAGTTCCTGCAGATGGCCGAGCAGTACCGCCAGGCCTGGCGGGAGTTCCCGCAGCCCGAGCCGTTCCCGTTCGTGGTCGCCATCGGCGCCACCGATGCCTTCATGCTGGCGGAGGGAGAGGAGTCGCCCGATCCCGACGAGGTGGCGCGGGTGGCGGCCGCCATGATGGACGATGCGGCGCGCTTCTACGGCGAGGTGACGCGGATCCTGGGGGCCCGCTAGGCGGTTTCGGGGGGGTTCCGGTCAGCGCTCCGGGTTGGGCAGGATCTGCCCCGGCAGGGGGAATTCCAGCCAGTCGGGGAAGTGGCAGACGGCCAGGCGGTATTCGGCGCACTCGTCGCAGTCGGCCAGCCCCGACGGGCGCTCGCGCTCGAGCAGGCGGCAGGCGCTGCGCAGGTCGTCGCGGGTGAATGTCCGCGTCCGGTCCATGATCGAATCTCCTTTCGTCCTTTACGGAATTGGGTAACGCCGGGGTCCCCAGGGTTCCCGCCGGGGCCGGGGAATCGGCAAAAAAAACCGCCGACCCGGGGCAAGGGACCCGAGCCGGCGGACCGAGCAGGCGTTGCCGCCTGACAGGTTGCGCCCCGGAGGGCGCGGGGAAGGACAGACAAGGGAATATCGCGGGTCCCGATCGGATCGGGATGAACCGCACAGGCTGGGACAACAGCAGACGGGCGAGCTCTCCCGGCCTGTGAATTTTTCCTGGGCGGTCCTACTCGGCGGTGACCCGGCGCAGCTGGGCGAAGTCCGACTGGCCCTGCAGGATCTTGGCCACGCCGTCCTGCATCAGGAAATGCATGCCCTCGCTGTGGGCCAGATCGCGGATCTCGTGGATGGGAGCGCTGCGCGCGATGGCCTTGTGCATCTCCGGGGTGGCCACCAGCAGCTCGTGGATGCCGGTGCGGCCGCGGTAGCCGGTGTTGCCGCACTTGTTGCAGCCCTTGGGGCCGTACAGGGTGGCCGCCTCGCGGCTCATCCCCAGGCGGTCGAACTCGTCCTCCCCGTAGGCGTGGCGCAGGTGGGCCCACTCCTCGGCATCGGGGGTGTAGGACTGCTTGCACTCGCCGCACAGGGTGCGCATGAGGCGCTGGGCCAGCACGCCGAGCAGGGAGTCGGCGAAGTTCATGGGGTCCAGGCCCAGGTCGAGCAGGCGGGTGACGGTCTCCGGCGCCGAGTTGGTGTGCAGGGTGGAGAACACCATGTGGCCGGTGAGCGAGGCCTCCACCGCGCTCTCGGCGGTCTCCTGGTCGCGGATCTCGCCGATCAGGATGACGTCCGGGTCGGCGCGCAGGAAGGCGCGCAGGGCGGCGGCGAAGTCGAAGCCGATCTTGGGCTGGACCTGCACCTGCTGCAGGCCGGCCTGGGTGATCTCCACCGGATCCTCGGCGGTCCAGATCTTGCGGTCCGGGGTGTTCAGCTCGCCGAGGACGCCGTGCAGCGTGGTGGTCTTGCCCGAGCCGGTGGGGCCCACCACCAGGAACAGGCCGTGGGGGTGGCTGATGAGCTCGGCGGTCTCGCGGTGGTTGCGCTCGGACAGGTTGAGCTTGGCGAAGGGCAGGGCGCCGCCGGAGGCCAGCAGGCGCATGACCGCGCTCTCGCCGTTGACGGTGGGTACGGTGGCCACCCGCAGCTCCACCGGGCGGCCCTTGAGCTTGACCGAGATCTTGCCGTCCTGGGGCTTGCGCCGCTCGGTGATGTCCAGGCGCGACATGATCTTGATGCGGGCCAGGACCGCCTGGATGTGGCTGGCCGGGATGCGCAGCATGGTGCGGCAGACGCCGTCCACGCGCATGCGCACCACCGCCGGCTGGGTGCCCTTGCTCGGCTCCACGTGGATATCCGAGGCGCCCAGCTTGTGGGCGTCCACGATCAGTCGGTTGACCAGCTGCACCACGGTGGGCTCGTTCTCGTCCACCAGGGCATCGTCGCCGGCCTCGTCGAGCTCCTCCTCGACCTCGCCGTCGGCCAGCTTGCCGACCAGATCCTCCAGGTTGTGCTCGCTGCCGGCGGCGCTGTCCACCTGCGTGCCGAGGAAGCGCAGGATGTCGTCGGGCAGGCCCACCCGGATGTCGAAGTTGTAGCCACCCAGGAACTGTTGCAGCTCCATGATGCGGTTGGTGTCGTTGGGGTTGTCCAGCACCAGGGTGACCGTGCTGCCCTCCAGGGCCACCGGCGCCATCAGGTTGTTGCGCAGGTAGCTGCGCTTGACCCGGTTGAGCAGCTCCGCCGGGGGCTCCATGTCCGGATCGTAGGCGAGGAAGGGCACCTGGTAGTAGTGCTCCAGGGACTCCCCCACCACCTCCGGCGGCAGCCGCTCCTCCTCCAGCAGCAGCGCGACGGTGCGGGTGCCCTCGCGGGCGGCCCGGTTCTGCAGCTCATCCAGGCGCTCCCGGCTGATGCGCCGGCGGCTCACCAGGTGGTCGAAGGGCCCGCGCGTGCCGCGCAGGTCGTAGCGGTACTTCTGGGCGATGACGCGGGCGATGTCGCGGGCGCGCTCCAGGTCGGTGTCGGTGAAGGCGCCGCCGCCGGAGCGGTTGAGGACCTGCAGCACGCCCAGCAGCACCTCGCCGTTGATGATCGGCACCACCACCATGGAGCGGCTGCGGAAGCCGGTGCGCTGGTCCACGCTGCGGTCGAAGCCCAGGTGGGGGTTGATGCGCCCCAGCTCGGCGCTGTCGTAGACGTCTTCGATGCGCACCGGCTCCTGGGTCAGGGCGACGTAGCCCGCCACCGAGGTGGGGCCCACCGGGATGCGGATCTCCTTGATCTCGTCGCCGGTCTTGTAGCGCGACACGATCTCGCGGTTGTGGCGGCCGCGCTGGTAGACGGTCAGGCGCTCGGCGCGCAGCAGGGACAGCAGCTCGGCCTCCAGCTGGGGCAGCACGTCGTCGAAGGTGGGGGCGTCGTGGATCTGACGCAGGAGGGCATTGAGCCGGCGCTCGTACTCGCGGGTGTCCGCGTTCCCGCCATCGGTGGCGGCCGCGTCGGCCGCGCTCTTGCGCTGGGTCGCGCCCTGCTTGCTGGTTGCCATGGGGTGTCCTGGGGTTGAAGGCCCTCGCCGGACCATCCTAGCCGGAGCGGCCGGTTTTTGGGAGGGTTCGTCCTTTCCCCACAGGGGTATACACCTGTCCGGGGCCGGGTTATGTTTGCCCCGGGCCAGGGGCGCCGCACGGGAGGAGTCATGCAACTGCGGGTACTGGGATGCAGCGGCGGGGTGCAGCGGGGCGCCCGCACCACCGCCTTCCTGCTGGACGAGGACATCCTGATCGATGCCGGCTCCGGGGTGGGCGATCTGACCCTGGACGAGATGGCGGCGATCCGCCACGTCTTCCTGACCCATTCCCACCTGGACCACGTGGGCTTCCTGCCGCTGCTGCTCGACACCCTGTTCGACAGCCTCAGCCGGCCCGGGTCCGGGCCGCTGACGGTCCACGCCCAGCCCATCACCCTGCAGGCCCTGCGCAGCCACATCTTCAACTGGGTGATCTGGCCCGACTTCACCGAGCTCCCCACCGCGGAGGCCCCGGTGGTGCGGCTGGCGCCCCTGGAGCCCGGCGAGAGCCGCGACCTGGCCGGCCGCCGCGTGACCATGGTTCCGGCCCACCACGCCGTGCCCGCCGCCGGCTATCACCTGGAAGGGGGCGGCGTGGCGCTGGCCTTCAGCGGCGACTGCACCACCAACGACGTCTTCTGGCAGGGGCTGAACGCCCGGCCGCGGCTGGATCACCTGATCGTGGAGGCGGCCTTCCCCGACGAGCGGGAAGAGCTGGCGGTCGCGGCCAAGCACTACACGCCGCGTCTGCTGGCCGCCGATCTGGGCAAGCTGGCGCACGATCCGGTGGTGTGGATCAGCCACCGCATGCCGGGCCTCGAGGCCCGCATCCTGGAGCAGTGCCACCGCGCCATGCCGGGCCGCGACGTGCGGCCCCTGGTATCGGGGGAGGTGCTGGGGTTAACCTGACCGCGATGGTCGGAAACGGGCCGCCGAGGGGGCGGCGCGCACGTTCGGGCCCGGGGGGGAGCCCGCTCGGCCGGACCGGCGAACCAACGGGCGGACTTCACATGACGGCAAGGCTTGGTTGGGCCCTCGGGCTCCTCCTGGGCACGGCGCTGGCCGCACCGGCCAACGCCGGCCTCGACCTCGAACGGCTGCAGCGGCTGGTGGAGCGGGGGCGGATGGAGCGGGCCTACGAGCTCGCCCTGGTCAATCGGGCGGCCAACGAGGGCCGCCTGCGCTTCGACTTCTACTACGGCGTGGCCGCCATCGACACCGGCCACGTGGCCGAGGGCGTGTTCGCCCTGGAGCGCGTGCTCATGCACCGCCCCGGCCTGGACCGGGCGCGCCTGGAGCTGGCCCGCGGCTACTTCATGCTGGGCGAGGACCGCCGCGCCCGCCAGGAATTCCGCACCGTGCTCGGCCACCAGCCGCCGGAGGCGGTGCAGGCCACGGTCGAGCGCTTCCTGGAGGCCATGCGCCGGCGCAGCGACCGCTACCAGACGGTGGTCACCGCCTACGCCGAGCTCGCCGGCGGCTACGACAGCAACGTCAACAGCGCCACCGACGCCGACAGCGTCGCCATCTTCGATGGCCTGCTGGAGCTGCGCCTCAACGGCGCCAGCCAGGCCCAGGAGGACGCCTTCTGGCAGACGTCCGCCGGCGGCGAGGTGCGCAAGCCGCTGTCGCCGAGCACCGGCGTGTTCGGCTCCCTGGACGTGCGCGTGCGCGGCCACGCCCGCAAGACTGCCTACAACACCGGCCAGGTCCGTTTCCGCGCCGGCTGGGAGTGGCGCGGCGACTTCTCGCGCCTGCGCCTGAGCGCCCGCATGCAGCCCTTCTACCTCGACAGCTCGGTCTACCAGGACCGCTGGGGCGTGGGCGCCGACTACCGCTACTCCCTCTCCGACACCACCGCCGCCACCGCCTTTGCGCGGGGAGACCGGCTCCGCTACCCCGGCCAGCCCATCCGCGACTCGAAAATGTGGACCGCCGGCGCCGGCCTCAGCCACCTGTTCGTGGGGGCGCTGCGGCCGGCGGTGTCGGCAACGGTGTTCGGCGGCCAGGAGCTGGCCGACGACGGCGGCGACGCCGCCCGCGCCATCGCCGAGCGCGACCTCTACGGCGCCCAGCTGGGCCTGCGCTTCGTGCCGGACCCGAACTGGACCCTGGAGCTGTCGGGCCAGGTGCGGCGCAGCGAGTACGGCGCCGAGCACCAGCTGTTCCTGCGCACGCGCGAGGAGACCTACTACCAGGCCGACGCCGGCCTGACCTGGCGCATCAGCCGCCACTGGAGCGCCGGGCCGCACCTGCGCTACAGCCGCAACGACGCCAACATCGCCATCTACGACTACGACCGCACCCAGGCGTGGCTGCGGCTTCGCTACGACCACTTCTAGGGAGGGGCAGCCATGACCCCAACCGATCGCACCCTGATCCTCCCCGGCCGCGCCGGCCTGATCCTTCTGGCCCTGCTGGTTCTGGCCCTGCTGGCCGCCGCCCCGGCCCAGGCCGCCGAGGTGGTGGGGCGGGTCATCAGCCGCGTCGGTCAGGTGGAGGCGGTGGGCCCGGAGGGCCAGCGACGGGACCTGGAGCGCCGGTCCGAGATCCGCGAGGGCGAGACCGTGGTCACCGGCGACTCCGGGCGCGCCCAGGTGCGCTTCAAGGACCAGGGGCTGGTGGACCTCAAGCCCGGCAGCCGCTTCACGGTCAAGCGCTACCGCGCCAAGTCCGCCGGCGACGACTCCGACAGCGCCGTGATGAAGCTGTTCAAGGGCGGCATGCGCACCATCACCGGCGCCGTGGGCGGCGGCGACAAGCAGGAGTACCGGGTGGAAACCCCGGTGGCCTCCATCGGCGTGCGCGGCACGCAGTACCTGCTGCGGCTGTGCCGGGGCGACTGCGCCGGGGACGTGCCCGACGGTCTCTACGGCGGCGTCACCCAGGGCCGCATCGGCGTCTCCAACGGCGCCGGCACGGTCGCCTTCGGTGGCGACCGCTACTTCCGCGTGGCCTCCTACGACGACCTGCCCGAGGGCATGCTGACCCCGCCCGACGGCCTGCTCACCGGTCCCCGGCCGCCGCAAGGCGGGCAGGGCGGGGCCGGCGGTGTAGGCGTGGCCGCCGGCGGCGAGGTCCCCGACCTGGGGACCTACCTGAGCGCCCTGGCCGCCGCCAAGCCGTCCCTGGAGGTGGTGGGCTCGGAAGACGACTTCGAGGGCGGAGAGCGCGTGGATTCGGTCGGGGGGACCCGGACCCTCAGCGGCGGCTCTCCCACCGGATCGTTCGCGGCCCCCTTCACCACCATCGATTTCTCCAATGGCATTGTTCCTACCCTGGGGGTGGCCCTGGAGCCGAACGGGGACTCGGTGCAGCTGAGCCCGGAGGGCTACGTGACCGGGATAACTGCCACCACCAGCGCCGGCGACCCGCTGGTCCTCAGCACCTCCGGGACCGGGACGCCGGTGGACACCGGAAGCAACCCCGACCTGGCCGTGCGTTGGGGCCGCTGGAACGCCGCGGATTTCACCGTTTCCCTGAACGGCACGCCGATCACCACGTCCCAGCCGTTCTTTTACGCCTATTCCGACAACCTGACCCCCGAGGCGGCGCTGGGTCAGCTGGAGGGCAGGGCCCAGTATTCCTTCCGGCAGGGAACGGCCGCTCACAATGGTCTGGCCACGGTGGCCCTGAACCGGCTGACCTTCGACGTGGACTTCAGCGCCAGCCAGATCACCGACGCCCGCATCGTGATCGACAACCTGAGCAGCGGCGATACCTGGGTGGCCAGCCAGGCCAGTCCGTCCGAGTCCCTGTCCCAGAAATTCGTCATCCCAGTGGCGGGTCACGCCGGAGCCGGGGGCCTTGCCATCAACGGCGAGATCGATGGTGCCTTCGTCGGGATCAACGCGGAGGGGGCGGCGGTGGTGTACAACGTCGGCAATACCGACTCGGGCTTCGTCCAGGGCTCCGGGCTGATGAC
>Ga0102944_1001196_pt1 | contig 17841 bp, 19 predicted proteins | sample SalPonD_shore_MG_FD_78172 | JGI IMG/M metagenome (GOLD analysis project Ga0102944, IMG submission 78172) | Salt pond soil microbial communities from South San Francisco under conditions of wetland restoration - Salt Pond MetaG... | ecosystem: Environmental > Aquatic > Marine > Intertidal zone >...
GCTGCCCGAGAAAGGCTTCGAACACCAGGACGACATGCCGGAGAACGTGCCGCCACCGGAAGACCTCCAGTCCCAGCGTGAGCTCTATGTGGACAGCCAGGGCCGGCTGCCGGATCCCCTGGCCGTGGTGCGCCCCGTGGAAATCCGTCCCGTCATTCCCGGCGATTGGGAACGCGAGGCCGCCATCAGCCGCAGCTGGTTCCGTGCCATCGGGGCCATGCCCGACGATGTACGGCTGCACCAGGCACTGCTGGCCTATACTTCCGACTTCGAACTGCTGGTCACCGCCATGCTGCCCCACGGCATCCAGCCCCTGAAGGGCGAGGTCTTCGCGGCCAGCATCGACCATGCCCTCTGGATCCATCGCCCCTTCCGCATGGATGAGTGGCTGCTGTACGACATCCACAGCCCCAACGCCGGCAACGGCCGCGGCCTGAGCTGGGGGAAGATCTATTCCCGCGATGGAACGCTGGTGGCGTCGGTGGCGCAGGAGGGGCTCATGAGGAAAAGGAAAAGTGAATAGTGAATGGTGAATAGTAAGTAGTAAAAACCCCTGATAAAGACTTCAACCGTCAATCGGGCAGAAGTGCATCCTGCATCCCGGTGAATGCTTTTTCTATTCACTATTTACTATTCACCATTCACCTCAAACAAGACACCGCTCAACTAAAACAGAGACTGCTGTATACCCCCGGCGCCGGGCGGAATGAAACGGGTAGTATCCAGTTGCCGCCGCCGGCGATTCAGGCCGTGACGGCGGCAGGCACGCTCGAAGCGCTGCCGGATCAGCGCGGCATACTGGCCGGTGCCGCGCATGCGGCTGTGAAAGCGCGGATCGTTCTCGCGCCCGCCGCGCACATCGCTGATGACGTGCATAACGTGTTCTTCCCTGTCCGGTGCGTGCTCCTGCAGCCACTCCCGGAACAGGTGACGGATTTCGTGGGGCAGACGCAGCATCACATAGCCTGCCGCTTCGGCGCCGGCCGCCGCCGCCCGCTCCAGCACCCTCTCCAGATCCGCGTCATTGATAAAGGGGATCACCGGCGCGAACATGACGCCGACCGGGATGCCCGCATCAGATAACCGGGCCACGGTTTCCAGGCGCCGCTCCGGCGCCGCCGCGCGCGGCTCCAGGCGCCGCGACAATTCGCCGTCCAGGCCGGTCACGGACAGGAACACCTGGACCAGGTCCTGCTCCGCCATGGGCGCCAGCAGATCGATATCCCGCTCCACCAGGGCGGACTTGGTGACGATGGACAGCGGGTGCCGGACTTCGTGCAGCACCTCGATGATGCCGCGGGTAATGCGCCACTCGCGCTCCACGGGCTGGTAGGGATCGGTGTTGGTGCCCATGGCCAGCGGCGTGCAGCGGTAGCCGCGACGGCCCAGTTCCTTGCGGAGCAGCACCGGGGCTTCGGGCTTGGCGAACAACTTCGATTCGAAGTCGATCCCCGGCGACAGATCCAGGTAGGCATGGGTGGGGCGGGCGTAGCAATAGACGCAGCCGTGCTCGCAGCCGCGGTAGGGATTGAGCGAGATTTCGAAAGGGACGTCCGGCGAGTGGTTGCGGCTGATGACGGTACGGGGGTGCTCGACGGTGACGGTGGTGGGGATCCGTCCGCCCTCCTCCCGGTACCAGCCGTCGTCGAACTCCTCGCGGTTATGGGCCAGATAGCGCGGGTCGATCGTCGACCCCGTGCCCCTGCCCTTGGTCTTGCGCGAACCGGGACCGGGCATGTCGCTGTCAGTGCAGGCGTTCGGCGGACAACTTCAGATCCGTCAGGCGGGTCTGGATGTAGGTGGCATCGTCCGCCTCCGGGGACAACAGCAGGTAACGCTGGTAGTCCTCGATGGCGGCGCGAAAACAGTCCAGCTGATCATGGATGTAGGCACGGTCGCGGATCTCCGCCAGTTCCGAGGGTGAGAGCACCAGCAGAAAGTTCACCATTTCCAGGGCGTGTTCGAAATCCTCCGCCTCGAAATACAGGTTTTTGAGATTGCGCAACAGGCGTGCCAGGATGGCGCGGTTGCTCGCGGGCTGCAGCAGCCGGGGGAGCTGCCAGCGGCGCCGGCCGCGGCGGGTGAAATGCTTGAGGCGCTGGCGCAGCTCATCTTCGTCCAGGATGATGCCGCCGGCGAAGGGATCGAGAACCAGTTCCCGTCCGTCCCGCTGCAGCTTCACCAGGAAATGGCCGGGGAAGGACACGCCCTGGATGTCCAGGCCGATGCGGCTGCCCAGTTCCATGTACAGGATGGACAGGGTCAGGGGAATGCCCAGGCGCCGTTCCAGCACGTCGTTGAAAAAGCTGTTGCGCGGATCGTTGAAGTTGGCGAGATTGCCGGAAAAACCGAGCTCATCAAAGATGTAGCGGTTCATGGTCTCGACGATATCCTCGGTGTCGTCGCAGCCCAGGACCAGTAACTGCAGTTCATCCGCCATCATGACCAGGGAACGAAGGCAGGCGTAGATGTCCAGATCGGGATACTCGTTGCTGGCGACGACCAGGGCGGCCTCAACGAGATTGATATTCTCATCCCTGGCAGTAACAATACCCTTGAACCTGTTCAGGGCGGCTTCATTCATAGTGGGAATTTATAACACACAACACGAGCCGGGGCCATTGCGCCCGCACACCGAAAATCGCTGATGTTTCCGCCTGTCGTCACCGACATTCTCCTGCTGCTCCTGCTGCTCCTGGTGCTGTGGCTGGTGCTCAGGCCGGCCGGGAAATCCCGGGAGCGTGACACGGAGCGCCTGGACTACCGCCTCGACGAGCTGTCCCGGCATATCCAGCAACTGGAAGAACGTCTCGGCGAGCTGAAACTGGCCCAGCAGGAGACCGGTTACCAGTTGCGCGAGAAGCTGGTGGGATCCCTGTCGGAACTGCGCGAGGAACTGCGCACCATCCTGGCCGCGCACAACACCGGCTTCGAGAAACGCCACGGCGAGGCGCAGAAGCAGATCAGCGACACCCTGCAGGCGGGCATGACCGCCCTGCAGACCCAGATCGGCGACTACCTGAAGCGCAACAGCGAGGATCTGGGCAAGCGCATGGACGGCCTGACCAAGCAGACCGACGAACGCCTGCAGCAAATCAGCGGCCAGGTGGAAAAGCGTCTGGCCGAGGGCTTCGAAAAAACCACCGCCACCTTCAGCGATATCCTCAAGCGCCTGGCTCTCATTGACGAGGCCCAGAAGAAGATCACCGAGCTGTCCAGCAACGTGGTCAGCCTGCAGGAGATCCTGTCCGACAAGCGCTCCCGCGGGGCCTTCGGCGAGGTGCAGTTGAACGCCCTCATCCATAATGTACTGGGCGAGGAGAACTACGCCCTGCAGTACACCCTGCCCAACGGCAAGATCGCCGATTGCATCCTGTTCCTGCCCGAACCCTCCGGCAACGTGGTCATCGACGCCAAGTTCCCCCTGGAAAGCTACCGGCGCATGACCAATCCCGACGCGCCCGAGGCGCAGCGCCGCGAGGCGGAACGGCAGTTCAAGCTGGACATCAGCAAGCACATCCAGGACATCGCCTCCAAGTACATCATCCCCGGCACCACTTCCGACGGCGCCGTCATGTTCATCCCCGCCGAGGCGGTATTCGCGGAAATCCAGGCCCACCACCCGGATCTCATCGAGAAGGCGCATGCGGCAAGGGTGTGGCTGGTCTCCCCCACCACCATGTGGGCCACCCTGAACACCGCACGCGCCGTTCTCAAGGACGCCGCCACCCGCGAACAGGTGCACGTCATCCAGGAACACCTCGGCTACCTGTCCAAGGACTTCGAGCGCTTCCGCAAGCGCATGGACGCCCTGGCCCTGCACATCCGCCAGGCCCATGACGACGTGGAAAGCGTCAACATCTCGGCGCGCAAGATCACCTCCCGCTTCGAGAAGATCGAGCGCGTAGAGCTGGGAAATGACAAGGGTGTCACGCCCCGGGCGATTTCTGTGGACGATGAGGACGAAATCACCTAGGATTGGAATCAGGGGGAAAAAGACCGAATAATCAGAGTGTCAGAACCAGATTTGGAACCATCGCCGCAGTTGGGTCGTCCAACCTGATGATTATACGATGCTGAACGCCATCATCTTCGACATGGACGGGACCCTGGCCGACACGGAAGAGATCCATCGCCGGGCCTTTAACGCCGCCTTTGCCGAATTTCATATCGACTGTAAATGGGAGCCGGAGGAATACAGGCAGCTGCTCGCCGTGTCCGGCGGCAAGGAACGCATCCGCGCCTACCTCCTCAACCACAAACTGGTGGACCTCCCGAAGCGCGAAATCCTCAAGCTTGCCTCCGCCGTTCACCGGCGCAAATCCGAGATCTACCGCGAGCTGCTGCGGCAGGGCCACGTGGAAATGCGCCCCGGTGTGGCCAGGCTGATCCACGAGGCCGTGGCGGAGGGGGTGAAGCTGGGCATTGCCACCAGTTCCTCCATTCGCAACGTGGAGTCCCTGTTCCGCAACGCCATGAACAGGGAAGTGCTGGATCTGTTCGACTGCGTCGTCACCTGCGAAATCGTCAGCGACAAGAAGCCATCACCGTCGGTATACCAGTTTGCCCTGGCCGAACTGGGACTGAGTCCGGCCCATTGTGTTGCCATCGAGGATACCCGTAACGGCAACCGGGCGGCGCTGGCCGCCGGCCTCAGGACCATCATCACCACCCATGACTTCACTCTCGATGACGATTTCTCCGGCGCGGAGCTGGTGCTCGACCACCTGGGGGAGCCCGACAGACCCTGCCATGTCATTACCGGTAACCTGCACGGCTACCGCTACGTCAGTCTCGATCTGCTGCGGGAAATGCTCGACGATGAGGATGAGCCGGCCTGGGAGACCAAGGAGGCCCTGGCGGCCAAATAGCCCGTGCCGGCAGGCCCGGCATCATGGTTACAACGGGGTGACAGGCGCAGGCAGAACTGGCCTTCGGACGGCATTTAAGGACATAATGGAAAACAGGACCTGTCATGCAATGACTGCAATTCCCCAATACCCTGAACTGATATGACGCTGACCGAACTACGTTATATAGTCGCCGTAGCGAGAGAACTGCACTTCGGACGCGCCGCGGCGGCCTGCTTCGTGAGCCAGCCCACCCTGAGTGTGGCGATCAAGAAGCTGGAAGATGAACTCGGCGTCATCGTCTTCGAACGACACCAGCACGAGGTCACCATCACCCCCGTGGGGGAACAGATTGTCAGGCAGGCGCAGCAGGTGCTGGAACAGGCCAAAACCATCAAGCTCATCGCCGAGGAAGGCAAGGATCCCCTGAAAGGCAGGCTCAGGCTGGGAGTCATCTATACCATCGGACCCTATCTCCTGCCGAAACTCATCCCCATACTGGCCCGGCGGGCGCCGGAACTGGGCCTTATCATCGACGAGGATTTCACCACCAACCTGGCGGAGAAACTGCGCCAGGGGGAGCTGGACGTCATTATCGTCTCGACGCCGTTCGAGGTGCAGGGGGTGATCACGCAGGTGCTGTACAAGGAGCCGTTCATGGTGGCCCTGCCCAAACTCCATCCGCTGTCGAAAAAGAAGAGCATCAAGGCGGACGACCTGGCCGACGAAACGCTGTTGCTGCTGAAGTCGGGAAACTGTTTCCGGGACCAGGTCATGGAAGTGTGCCCGGCCTGCAAGAGCGATACCTTTTCCAAGGACAAGATCCAGAAGACCCTGGAGGGAAGTTCCCTGGAAACCATCCGCCAGATGGTGGCCGCCGGTTCCGGGGTAACCGTCCTGCCCAGCTCCTCCATCATGGAGCGCCAGGACGTGGATTCCCTGCTGGAATACCGGCCCTTCGCCCGGCCGGTGCCGGAACGGGAAGTGGCCCTGGCCTATCGCCAGACCTATCCGCGCAAGAAGGTTATCGAAACCCTGATCGCATCCATCCGGGACTGCGATCTCTCCGAGGTCAAATTCCAGGCGGGCGGGCCCCACGCCCGGACCACTTCCACTGCTTCCGCCTGACAGGCGCAGCGCGGCAGGCTGTCTTTCGACAGCCTGCCGGCGATAGCCCGCTTCAAATCACGAGGAATGCAGCCGAGTTGCCCCGGATAATCCTGAGCAACAGCGGTCCGTTCACGTGCCGCACCAGTTCCACGAAGTCCTTCACGTTGCCGATGTTATGCCGGTTCACCGAGGTAATGATATCCCCCTTGCGCAGGCCGGCGCGCCAGGGCCGTGTGCCCTGGGTCACGTCGGTGACGATGATCCCGTCGACCTTGCCGTAGTAGGGGTTGTCCTGGGCAAGGTTGCTGATCGAGACGCCTTCCAGCCGGTCGTTAATGGAACTGAGCTGGCCGGGCAGCTGGTCCTCCATGGATGCGAGTTTCGCGGTGAGCTGCGTCTTTTTGCCGTTGCGGACCACCTCGAAGGTGACCTCCTTGCCCGGCTGCTTCAGGCCGATCTGGTTACGGACATCCCAGGCCTTCTTCACCTGCTTGCCGTTGATGGCTATGATGACATCGCCGGCCTTGAAGCCCGCCTTGGACGCGGGGGAATCCGGCTCCACGCTGTTGACCACGGCGCCCGTATCCCGCTTGATATCGAATGCCTCGGCCAGATCGGGATTCAGATCCTGAACCTGGACCCCGAGGTAGCCGCGCCGGACACTGCCGTTCTTGACGATTTGCTCCATTACCTGCGTGGCCATGTTGATGGGAATGGCGAAACCGATGCCGATGTTGCCGCCGCTGCGGGAGAAGATAGCGGTATTGATACCCACCAGTTCGCCGCGCAGGTTGACCAGGGCGCCGCCGGAATTGCCCGGGTTGATGGAAGCATCCGTCTGGATGAAGTTCTCGTAGCCCTCTATGCCCAGTCCGCTGCGGCCCAGGGCGCTGACGATACCGGAGGTCACGGTCTGGCCAAGGCCGAAGGGGTTGCCGATGGCGACCACGAAATCGCCGACCTTGAGGTTGTCGGAATTGGCAATCTTGATGGCGGTCAGGTTCTTGGCCGGGATCTTGATCACGGCCACATCCGTTTCCGGATCGGAACCGACGACCTTCGCGTCAAGCTGGCGGCCGTCGTGCAGGGTCACGGTGATCTGGTCGGCATGCTCGATAACATGGTTGTTGGTCAGTACCAGGCCGCGCTTGGCATCGACGATGACGCCGGAGCCCAGGGCCTGGAATTTGCGCTGCAGGGGCTGATTGGGAACATTGAAAAAGTGGCGGAAAAAGGGATCGGCAAACAGCGGATTCTGCCGCATGGTGATCTTGCCTTTGGTGGCCACGTTGACCACGGCCGGGGTGGCCTTCTGCAGCATGGGAGCGAGAGAGGGCAGTTTGCTGCCGTCGACTGCAACCGGCAGGGCGGCAAAGGAGGACGGTCCGACTACCAGCAGGAGACAAAATAGAAAGAGATTCTGGTGCAATCGTTTGATCTTGTTCATGGCCTTTCTTTGATCGTGGAGCGTGTTTCAGCAAAACCCCCAATGCAGGAGTTCGCCGGTACCGGGATACGTCATTCCCCCATGGTTCGCGGGGGACGGCTCAAGCAACCAGATAACTGGCTGATAAATGGAGAAACGGGAAATCCGCTTCTTCAGAAACCGGACCTTCCGGGATGGATTGTCCGGAGATTCCTTAAATTTAGAGATTTATTATGCAAAAAGTTCACCTCCGCCTTTACCGCGGCGGCGATAAAGGCGGAGATAAAAAAGGCGGGTCAATGACCCGCCTTCTCCGGAACGATCAGCCCTGCACTGAGATGCGCTTGGGCTGTACCTTCTCCTGCTTGGGTAGCACGATTTCCAGCACGCCGTCCTTGCTGCGGGCCTCAATCCTGTCGGCATCGGCCGTCTCGGGCAGGCTGAAGCGGCGATAGAAGGTGCCGCGGGCGCGCTCGACGCGCTTGTAGCCTTCGCGTTCCTCTTTCTGCTCGCTGCTGCGCTCGCCCTTCAGGGTCAGGACGCCGTTCTCCATGGTGATGTCGATATCCTTGGGATCGACGCCCGGCAGATCGGCCACGATGACGAAGCGATCCGCTTCCTCCTTGATGTCTACGGCGGGACGCCAGTGGCTGACCACCACGTCGGAATTGTCATCCTCCGCCTCACCGACATTGAACGGATCCAGTCGGCCGCTGCGATTGAACTCGCGGGTCAGGCGGTCCAGCAGGGAATAGGGTTCATATCTTACCAGTGCCATGGGACACCTCCTTAAACGGTTTCTCTTGATTCCGTATATGGGGGGGATCCGCGGGGCTTTCAAGGGCCCGGCACAGGCAGGAATGCTAGAAATAGTAGGCCGTGGTGGTCATGACGCGCGAACACAGGGCCATGAGCCGCCGCACCGGCGCCGGCAGCTCCCTGGCCCCGGCCTTCAGCGCCACCGTGGCGTGGTGCTGCTCGTCCTCGCGCATCTGCGCCAGGATACGCCGACTGCGCTCGTCAGCCGCGGGCAGGCGCACCAGGTGGGCGTCCAGATGCACCACCACCTGGCGCTCAGTCTCGGCGACGAAGCCCAGGCTCCAGGCGTCGCCGCACAGGCCGGCCAGGGCGCCGATGGAAAAAGAGCCCAGGTACCAGACGGGATTCAGACGGCTGGGGCGGGAATCCAGCTCCCGCAGCCGCTGCTCACACCACACCAGGTGATCAATCTCTTCGGCGGCGGAGGTCTCCATGCCGGCCCGGACTTCCGGGTCCCGGGCGGTCAGCCCCTGGCCCTGGTACAGGGCCTGGGCGGAAACTTCGCCGGCATGGTCTACCCGCATCAGCCCCGCGGCATGGCGGCGCGCGGCCGCATCCAGGCGGTCCGGGGGGGCGGCGGCGGCGGGATTTTCCCGGGCCGCCCGGGCCCGGGCGCCGAATACGGGGGCAACGGCCCGGTCCAGGCGCAGGACCAGGCGATCCAGGGCGGTGTAACGGCGTTGCGTGGTCACGGTTGCATCCTCATAATCGGGGGCAAATCAAGCGCTTAATATTGACAGTCCGGGGGCCAATCCGTACCATTGCCCCTCTTTTCAAGGCCCCCAATGGATTTCTGATGAGTACCTATACCGCCAAACCCGCCGATATCAAGCAGGACTGGTATATCGTAGACGCCCGCGGCAAGACCCTGGGCCGGCTGGCGACCGAAATCGCCCGCCGCCTGCGCGGCAAGCACAAGCCGGAGTATACGCCACACATGGACACCGGCGACTACATCGTGGTCATCAATGCCAAGGATGTGAGGGTGACGGGTCGCAAGGCGAAAGACAAGATGTATTACCGCCATTCCGGCTATCCCGGCGGCCTCAAGTCCATGTCCTTCGAGCAGTTGCGCGAGAAAAAGCCCGAACTCATCATCGAAACGGCCGTCAAGGGCATGCTGCCGCGCGGACCGCTGGGCCGGCAGATGTTCCGCAAGCTGCGCGTCTACCCGGGGACCGATCACAAGCATGCTGCCCAGCAGCCCCAGACACTGGAAATCTAGACCATGGCTGAACAGACCTATTACAGCACGGGCCGCCGCAAGAGTTCCACCGCCCGCGTATTCCTGAAAAAAGGCAGCGGCGCGATCACCGTGAACCACCGCGACCTGGACACCTACTTCGGCCGCGAGACCGGCCGCATGATCGTGCGCCAGCCTCTCGAGCACGTGGAGCTGCAGAACAACTTCGACATCAACGTCACCGTCAGCGGCGGCGGCATCTCCGGCCAGGCCGGCGCCATCCGCCACGGCATCACCCGCGCCCTGATCAAGTACGACGAGAGCCTGCGCAAGCCACTGCGCGTCGCCGGCTTCGTCACCCGCGACGCCCGCTCCGTGGAAAGGAAGAAAGTCGGCCTGCACAAGGCCCGCAAACGGCCACAGTACAGTAAGAGATAGCTACAAGCTACAAGCTACAAGGAGTGTAGCGTGAATGCACTGGAAGAACTGGAAGTCTGGCGCAGAAGTAAGTCCCTCGCTGTTCATATATATTTACTTCTGGCCGACTGCAGGGATTACGGTTTCAAGGATCAGGTATGCAGGGCGGCAGTGTCAGTCCCTTCAAATATAGCGGAAGGTTACGAACGCAATTCCAAGAAAGAATTCTCAAACTTTCTCAGGATCGCCAGAGGCTCTTGCGCTGAGGTCAGGACACAGCTAGAGATAGGCAGAGAAATCGGGTATGTTCCTGAAGAAAAAGCCGCGGAACTGCTTGATGAATATCTCCAGATATCAATGATGGTACAGGGACTTATCAACCATTGCCGGAAAACGCTCAAGGCATAACTATCCTGATTGCAGATCGATTCTTTCACTTGTAGCTTATGGCTTGTAGCTTGTAGCTATCCCTTGGGGGCTCGTCTAACGGTAGGACAGCGGACTCTGACTCCGCCAGTAGAGGTTCGAATCCTCTGCCCCCAGCCATCGTGAACAAAGGGCCCTGCCGGGCCCTTTTTTCTTTTGCGGCACCGCCGCGGTTCAGGTGCGGTCCTCCCGCAGGGTGTAGTGCAGCACCAGGTAGCCGGCGATGCCGGAAAGCACCGACCCCAGGATGATGCCCAGACGTTCGTCGAACAGATTGCTCAGGCCGGTCTCCTCGAATGCCAGGGAGCCGATAAACAGGCTCATGGTGAAACCGATGCCGCACAGTATCGCCGTCCCGTAGAGACCGCCCCAGTTCATGTCCCGGGGCAGGCTCGCCCAGCCCAGCTTCACGCACAGCCAGCACGGGACGAAGACGCCAATCTGCTTGCCGATGAGCAGGCCCAGGGCAATCCCCAGCGGGACACTGTGCAGGAACTGCTCCGCGCCCAGTCCCTGCAGGGTGACGCCGGCATTGGCGAAGGCGAATACGGGCAGGATGAAATACGTGACTGCGCCGTGCAGGTCGGACTCCAGACTCTTCACCGGTGAATAGTCCGGTTCGGATGTGGAACGCAGGGGAATGAACATCGCCAGGATCACCCCCGTCAGCGTGGCGTGGACGCCGGACTTCAGCATGGCTACCCACATGACGATGCCGACCAGGATATACAGGCTTTTCGACTCCACATTGCGCCGGTTGAACCAGAACAGCACGGGAAGGCAACACAGGACGACAATCATGGAGGTCAGGGAAATGTTTGCCGTGTAGAAAACAGCGATGATCACGATCGCACCGACATCGTCAAAGATGGCCAGCGAGGTCAGGAAAATCTTGATGCTAACCGGCACCCTGGAACCCAGCAGCCTGAGCACGCCGAGGGCGAAAGCGATATCCGTCACCGCCGGGATCGCCCAGCCCTGCAGGGCGACGGAGTTACCCCGGTTGAGAAGCACATAGATCAGCGCCGGCACAATCATGCCGCCGACGGCGCCGACGCCGGGCAGGATGACGTTGCGCCGGTCCGCCAGCTCACCTTCCAGCAGCTCCCGTTTCAGCTCCAGCCCCACCAGGAAGAAAAACACGGCCATCAGGCCGTCGTTGATCCAGAGCAGCAGCGGTTTCTCGATCTCCAGGGCGCCGACGCGGATCCCCACCGGGGTGGAAAACAGCAGGTCGTACCAGGACTGCAGCGGGGTATTGGAGCAGATCAGGGCCAGTACCGCAGCCAGCATGAGCAGAATGCCGCCCGCGGACTCGAGTTTGAAAAATCCGGCTATGTACGAGCCAAGCTGATCCTTCATATTCCTGTTTGCCTGAACAGCCACTTCACGGAACCTGCACGGTATCACCGGGACGAATGACGCCGCCCCTGATGATCCCCGCTCGCAGGCCGGCCTTGTGCACCATACCGGTCAGGATCTCCGGCGCGACCAGCTGCGCGATGTGTTCGCAGGGCTCACACAGCCGCACACCTTCCAGGATAACTTCACCGATGCAGAATTGTATGCCGACAAGTGCATTAAGGTCCACGCCACCGGTCACGATGTTCCGGCGCAGGTCCCCGGGTTCCAGCGCCATGCCGGTGGCGCAGTTGAATCTGTCGACCTGCTCCATCTCGACCAGGGTGACTTCCCTGGCAGGACTGTCCCCGAGTTGTTTCGAGAACGTGCCGCATTCCGCGTGAGCGATCTCCCACGATGCCCTTCCCCGCTTCGAGACACGCCTCGGGAAGCGATTGTACGGGCGCCGCGGCCGCGGGAGATATGTAAATAGCCGTGACCTTTCCGTTCATGAAATTGGCAGCAGGCGGATATATGTATTGTTTAAGGGCATTCCAGGTGAATCAGAGCCCGGAATAATACGGCAGCCTGCCTTGCATCATACAGCACCGCCGCCGCTGAGGTTGATGGAAAAGGTCGGCAGAAAGCGACCCGGGATACTTTCCGATTCACTGCTGCCGGTAAGCACACCGCCGGCGGCAAGGTAAAAACCTTCGGCGTTCGGATCGCCCTGGATAACGAGTTGTTCCGCGCCCATCCCGGCAGCGGTGGACTTCGCATGCTCGAAAAGAAGACCGCCGCAGCCAGCGCCGATAAACTCGGGTTCCACGAACAGTGCCTCGAGCTCTATTTCCGCTTGAGTCTGTCGGTTCAACGCGTAGAAACCGATGATCGTCCACGCCTGTTCCAGCACGAAGAAGCGCCTATTCCGGGAAACCAGCTGCTTCTCGCTGAAGGACAGTTCCTCCCGACAGGCCTCCAGGAACCGGGCCGAGTAATCCCAGTGCGCCTTGGATCGCAGCGCCAGGTCGCTGAGCTGCCGGGCCTCGCCGGATTGTGCAGGACGGATTTTGTGATGTTCACGTGACAGCATTAGCAGTGCGGGCTCGAACCCGGGCCCAGGAAAATGTCAGTCATCACGGGGCGGCACCAGCACGGCGGCGCCCTGCAGGCGGCCCTCGCGCAGGCAGCCCAGGGCCGTGTTGGCCTCATCCAGCGGGAAGGTCTGTGTATGGGTGGTAACCGGCACCTGCGGCGCCAGCCGCAGGAATTCCTCGCCGTCGCGGCGCGTCAGGTTGGCCACCGACCGGATCACCCGCTCTTCCCAGAGGATGCGGTAGGGGAAGGCAGGAATATCGGACATGTGGATGCCGGCGCAGACCACGATACCGCCCCGGTCCACCGCCCGCAGGGCCGCCGGCACCAGTTCCCCCACCGGCGCGAAAATGATGGCCGCATCCAGGGGCGCGGGCGGACTCTCGTTCGAGGCGCCGGCCCAGACCGCACCCAGACTGCGTGCGAACGCCTGGCCGTCGCTGTCGCCTGCGCGGGTGAAGGCATAGATCTCCCGGCCCTGGTGGACGGCGACCTGGGCGATGACGTGGGCCGCGGCGCCGAATCCGTACATGCCGATGCGCCCGGCGTCGCCGCACAGGCGCAGGGATCGGAAGCCGATGAGACCGGCACAGAGCAAGGGCGAAGCGGCCACGTCGTCCACATCACCGCCCAGGGGAAATACGTAGCGGTGATCGGCAACGGTATACTGGGCGTAGCCGCCGTCGATCTGGTAACCGGTGAAGCGGGCCTTGGCGCACAGGTTTTCCCGTCCGGCACGGCAGTAGCGGCAGACGCCGCAGGTCCAGCCCAGCCAGGGAATGCCGACGCGCGCGCCCGGTTTGACGTCGGCCACATCCGGCCCGGCCTCCACCACCTCGCCCACGATCTCGTGGCCGGGGATGAGCGGCAGTTTCGGCTCCGTCAGTTCGCCGTCGATTACGTGCAGATCAGTGCGGCACACGGCGCAGGCGCCGACCCGGACCCGGACCTGGCCGGGGCCGCACGCCGGATCGGGCACGTCCGTATACTGCAGTGGCTGGCCGATGTCCGTGAGGACCATTGCTTTCATGACATCATCCTGAAAGGAACGGGAAAAATGGAACACCGCGGCAGGCAACCGCCCGCCGTGGTTTGCGGGGCAGCCGGGCTACTTCTGTCTCACCGCCAGCAAGGGCACGTCGGCATGGCGCAGGACGCTCTCGGTAACGCTGCCCATGAGCAGGTGGGACAGGCCGCTGCGGCCGTGGGTACCCATGATGATCATGTCCGCCTTGAACTCCCCGGCAATCTCGTTGATTTCGGTTTCCGGATCGCCCAGGCGTACTTCGCTGGAGATGCTGATTTGGGGATCGCCGTGCTGCTTGACGAAGCTCTCGAGCTCCTGCTTGCGTTCCTTCATGATCTCCTCCTCGTCCACCTCCGGGACGTAGAAACCACCGTCGCCGACATAGGGTACCTGCAGCTGGTGTACATGGACCACGCGGATCTCCGCCTCCAAGGCCCGGCACAGCGCCTGGGCGGTGGCCAGTGCCGCCACCGAGGCGTCCGAGAAATCGACCGGTACCAGCAAACGTTTGAACGTCGTCATCATCCCCTCCTTACCGGACTTGAGTCTTTACACGGACAGATATAGCACCTGCCGTCCAGCCACGGTTGATCCACATCAAACGACCGCGCCGGGGACGGACCTAGAACAATTGTAACAAATCGTTCAGGTACTGCGTGCCGCGCGGGGTCGGCTCAATGCGGCCGCCGGCATCCCTCAACAGGCCGCGCCGCCGCGCCTCGGCCAGCGGTGTCCGGATCCGTTCCAGCGAAAGTCCGGTGCGCTGCTCGAACTGCGCGGGCTCGAAGCCCTGCAGCAGACGCAGGGCGTTGAGCATGAATTCCACGACCCGATCCTCTTCATCCAGGCACCTTTCCGCGGTCACCACGGCATCCTCACCGGCCGTCTCCATGTAACGCCGCGGTATGCGGTGGCGGGCGCTGCGAGTAATGCGGCCGCCGGCATCGGTCAGTTTGCTGTGGGCACCGGCACCCAGGCCCAGGTAATCACCGAATTCCCAGTAGTTCAGGTTATGCCGGGCCTCGCGGCCGGACACCGCCCAGGCAGACACCTCGTAGCGCCGGTAACCGCCCGCGGCCAGGCGCGCCTCGCCCCGTTCCTGCATGGCGGCAATGCCGTCTTCGCGGGGTAATTCCGGCGGCTTTGCATAAAACACGGTATTGGGTTCCAGGGTGAGCTGGTACCAGGACAGGTGTTCGGGCGCCAGCGCGGCGGCCGTTTCCAGATCGGCCGCGGCCATGGCCGGCGACTGCTCTGGCAGACCGTACATCAGATCCAGATTGATGTTGTCGAAGCCCGCTTCCCGGGCCATCTCGAAAGCATGCCGCGCATCAATCCCGTTGTGAATGCGGCCCAGGCGCCGGAGGCTGTCGTCATCGAAGCTCTGTACCCCCAGAGACAGGCGGTTGACGCCGGCCCGGCGGTAGCCGGCGAAATGCCGCGCCTCGGCCGTACCCGGATTGGCTTCCAGGGTGATCTCCGCCGCCCCGTCCAGGGACAGGCGCGCGCGGACAGCATCCAGCAGGCGCGCCACGGCGGCGGCGGAAAACAGGCTGGGCGTGCCGCCGCCGAGAAACACACTGACGATTTCCCGCCCGGCCACGGCGGAGCGGGCCCGGTCCAGATCACGCAGCAGGGCGTCCACGTAGGCCTCTTCAGGAATAGCGTCGCCGGCTTCATGGGAATTGAAATCGCAGTACGGACACTTGCGTACGCACCAGGGGAAATGGATATACAGGCCCAGCGGCGGCAGGGCGGCCGCGCCGTCAGACGCGGCGGGGACGGCACTCACGGCGCCCGGCCGCCGGGTTCGTGCCCCAGTCTGTCCAGCAGTTCGCGCAGGGCCAGGGCCCGGTGGCTGATACGGTTCTTGATTTCGGGCGGCAACTGCGCAGAGGTGCAGCCGCGATCGGGCACGAAGAAAATGGGATCATAGCCGAAGCCGTTTTCCCCGCGCGGCTCGCGTACCAGCCAGCCTTCCCAGGTGCCCTGGGCGATGACCGGCGTGGGATCGCCGGCATGTTCCAGGTACACCATCAGGCACTGGAAACGGGCCGCGGGCTTGTCCGGTTCCACGGCGAAGGCGGTTTCCAGCAGGAGTTCCAGGTTGTCCCGGTCACTGGCATCGGGACCGGCGTAGCGGGCAGAATAAATACCCGGCGACCCGCCCAGGCAGTCCACCTCGATGCCGGAGTCGTCGGCAATGGCCGGCAGCCCGGTCTGCTCCGCGGCGTGGCGCGCCTTGATGAGGGCGTTCTCGACGAAGCTCAGACCTGTTTCCGCAATCCCGTCCAGGCCGTAATCCGACTGGGGCACGATATCCATATCCAGGGAGGCCAGCATGCTGCCGATCTCCCGCAGTTTGCCGGGATTGCCGCTGGCCAGGACCACTTGTTTGGTGTGACCCAAGCCGCTACTCCCCGAGCGCCCGTTCCTGGATGGCGAACAGTTCGCGGATGCCGTCGCGGGCCAGCGCCAGCATGGCATCCAGCTCGTCGCGGGAGAAGGGATGGCCCTCCGCCGTGCCCTGGACCTCGATGAACTGGTCGGCATCGTTCATGACCACGTTCATGTCGGTTTCCGCCGAGGAATCCTCGGCGTAATCCAGATCCACCACCGGCTCGCCGTCACAGATCCCCACCGAGACCGAGGCCACTCGCGCCAGCAGGGGATCCGTCTTGATCAGCCCCTTCTCCATGGCATGACGGACGGCGTCCACCAGCGCCACATAACCGCCGGTAATGGAGGCGGTGCGGGTGCCGCCGTCGGCCTGGATCACATCACAGTCGATGATGACGGTATTTTCGCCCAGCTTCTGCATGTCGACCACCGCCCGCAGGGAGCGGCCGATGAGGCGCTGGATCTCCATGGTGCGTCCGCCCTGGCGGCTCTGGGTCGCCTCGCGGCGCATGCGCTGCCCGGTCGATCGGGGCAGCATGCCGTATTCCGCCGTGACCCAGCCCTGTCCCTTGCCCTTCAGGAACGGCGGGACGCCGGCATCGATGGTGGCGTTGCAGATGACCTTGGTGCGGCCGAATTCCACCAGCACCGAGCCTTCCGCGTGCACGGTAAAGCGGCGGGTCAATTGAATGGAGCGTAATTCTTCCGGTTTCCTGCCGCTGGGGCGCATAAATTCTCTCCGGTCTGTATCTCTAGATGGCTGTTCCGGGAACGGTATTCGCTGAAGGGATAACCCGGTACCCAGGGTCGATGACCCGCAGTCCCGGGTCCGCGCCATTCTAGCACTTTCCGCGGGACGGGGTCCCCGCCGCCGGACCGCACCGCCAACCGCGTATTTCCCGGACCATCCCAAACGGTTACCATTGGCGCGTAGTGACGCGATAAGAAAAAACAGGACATAACCCATGACAGCCAGCATGACCGCCTTCAGCAGGCTGGAACGCTCTTCGGACTGGGGCACCGCCAGCTGGGAGATCCGCACCGTCAATCACCGTTATCTGGAAATGACGGTGCGCCTGCCCGAAAGCCTGCGCGTGCTGGAACCGCAGGTGCGGGAACATATCGCAGCGCGGATCCGGCGCGGCAAGGTGGACTGCACGCTGCGCTTCGAGCAGGGCGAGGATTCCGCGGCGGAACTCCCCGTCAACGAGACGCTGGCGGAAAAGCTCATCAGCACCGCCGCAGCGCTGCCGATCACGAACCCCGCCCGCCTGGATCCCCTGGACGTGCTGCGCTGGCCCGGCGTGATCGAAACCCGGGGACCGGACAGCGACCGCATCAGCCAGCCGCTGCTGGAGCTGCTGGACGAGACGCTGGCAGAGCTGGTGGAAACCCGGGAACGGGAAGGGGCCAAGATCGAGACGCTCATCCGCGAACGCTGCCGGGCGGCGGCGGAACAGGTGGGCCTGGCGCGCGAACGCCTGCCGGAGATACTGGCCGGCATCCGCGAACGTTTCCTCAGCCGGGCCCGGGATACCCAGGCGGAACTGGACAACGAACGCCTGGAGCAGGAGATGCTGCTGCTGGCCCAGAAGCTGGACGTGGCCGAGGAACTGGACCGCATGGATGCCCATGTCCAGGAGGTGCTGCGCGTACTGGGGGAGAACGAACCCATGGGCCGGCGCCTGGACTTCCTCATGCAGGAACTCAACCGCGAGGCCAACACCCTGGGTTCCAAGTCCTCCCA
>Ga0102944_1001197_pt1 | contig 17833 bp, 11 predicted proteins | sample SalPonD_shore_MG_FD_78172 | JGI IMG/M metagenome (GOLD analysis project Ga0102944, IMG submission 78172) | Salt pond soil microbial communities from South San Francisco under conditions of wetland restoration - Salt Pond MetaG... | ecosystem: Environmental > Aquatic > Marine > Intertidal zone >...
CCTTCTCTGCAGAACTACTGAATGGGAGCTTGTACCCGTGTGTCAGGCCGAAGGTCTTGGGGTCCTGCCGTGGAGCCCCCTCAAGGGCGGCTGGCTTTCCGGCAAATACCAGCGGGGTATGGATACGCCGCCGGAAGGAAGCCGTGCAGCGCGCGAGGAAGCTCGCGGCGGGTTTTCCTCCTGGTCCCGCATGAACCGCGAGTCAACGTGGCGCGTGCTTGACGCGGTAGGTGAGGTGGCCGCGGAAAGCGGAAAAACCATTGCGCAAATTTCTCTTGCCTGGCTCCTGTCCCGTCCGGTGGTTACCTCCCCCATTATTGGCGTGCGGACCATGGAGCACCTGGAACAGGCCCTGGGCTCCCTGGATGTGGAATTAAGCCCATCGCAAATTGAGAAGCTGGATGCGGCAAGTGAGACTGAACAGGTGTATCCCTGGGACTTTGTGAACTGGGCCCAGGAAGGAAGATAAGGAGGCGTTGCGTGAAAGTTGCAGTAGTAAGTGATATTCACGATAACATCTGGAACCTGGAAAGCGCGTTGGAGCTAATCCGGGCAGAGAAACCCGGGACGCTCTTCTTTCTTGGAGATCTCTGTGCCCCGTTTACTATGAAGCAAATTGCTGAAGGGGTAAGCTGTCCAATTCACGCCGTATTTGGTAATAACGATGGGGACGAATTTCTCATACAGAAGGTTTCATCCGGGTTCCCGCACGTGACACTTCACGGATACCTCGCCGAGCTGGAAATTGGCGGGCGAGCAGTGGCGCTGAATCACTATCCGGATATTTCAAAACGTTTGGCGGAAAGCGGCGCGTATGATGCCGTGTTCAGCGGCCACGATCACAAGCGATACGTCCACACCGTTGGTAAGACGCTCTGGGCCAACCCGGGTGAGGTCATGGGCAGGTTTGGAGAGCCCGGATTTGGAATATATGACAGTGACAGCAACCGGTTTCGCCACATAGATATTCAAGCCGCCAGAACGTAACAGAACGCTCCTGAGGCCGCGCGCGGTCGGTCACCTGTTGTGTCCCAGGCCACGGAGGGCGGCAAGCTCTTTACCCGTCTTGATAGCCGCATCTGCTTCAGCCTGACGCCCCTGAGCCCACTGTGAGAGGCGGGCAGTCAGCATTTTCCCGAAAGGCTCTTCTCGGGAACACGTTGCACGGCACCGGGCGAGAGTAAGCCCCAGCGCTACACCGTCATGTACGGCTTTGGTCATTCCGGAGGCGGTGTGCGGCCGCACCGGGCCGCCCGCATCCCCGGTAAGAACGCAGCGGCCGTTTACAGGGGTGGGGACACGGAGGTCAAAGATGGCCTGGAGGAAGGGCCGCCTGGTTACTTCAACCAGGGACGCAAGCGGCGCGGGAAGTACGTTGCGTGCCGCCGTACGAATTTCCGCCACCCGCCAGCCGGGTACCTCCTTCCGTCCCAGAGAGGCGTGATGGAGATGACCGTTTGCATCGGTAAGAAGCGCGGTAAGTTGATCCTCTCTGATGTTGGTGTACCACACCCAGTTTACGCGGCGGGAGGCAAAATCACTCTTGCCATGGGATCCGGGGACGGGATAGGAGAGAAACTCGGCCGCACCGTCATATTGATAAGAGGCAAAATGCTTGCCGAGCCGGGTGGAATCAAGGGCATTGAGGGCGGAAACCGGCGCGAGTCCGCGCCATGCCACATAGCCGGCAAATTGCCGGGGCACTTCCGGGAAGCAGAGCGTGCGTACTCTGGAGCCTATTCCGTCAGCCCCAATGAGAAGGTCGGTCCTCACTTCTTCTCCGGAAGTCAGTGTGGCGGCGCATCCTTCCCGGCGGCAGGTAACGTGTCTAATGGAAACACCATTTTCAATGTGATCTCGTCCAAACGCGGTTTCAAATGTTCGGAGAAACGCATCCCACGCGGTGTAGAGCCGAACTGCGCGTTCATGTGTTTCAATGGTGCCGTCAGCGGCGTAGGTAAGTTGCATGGTATCCCAAACGGCAGGAATTCCATTTGAAATGCCGCAATGCTTCTTTACATAGTGGTCTAGATCCGGAGTAAGAACCAGGCCGCCGCCGTTTCGTTGGCGGTTGCGTTCCCGCTCAACCAGCCTGACCTTCCAGCCTGCGCCGCGCAAAGAGAGCGCCGATGCAAGCCCGGCGAAGGACGCCCCCACAATAAGCGCATTCGGCGGGTTGTTTGTGCCTGAGGTAGTTCTGGAGGACATTGCTGAAACTTCCCGGCGGTCAGTGTTATACGGTGACCTGATTTTCAAGGCGTTCGTCGCGAAAGAAAGAGACAATATTATTCATTGTTACTTGGGCAATGCCGGTTAACCCTTCATACGTAAAGAACGCCTGGTGACTGGTGATCAATACGTTTGGAAACGTGAGGAGTCTGGCCAGGACATCATCAGCAAGGATCTGAGAAGAGTGATCTTCAAAGAAGTACTCGGTTTCTTCCTCATAGACATCCAGCGCGGCCTGACCAATCCGGCCGGTTTTGAGCGCGTCGAGCAAATCCGATGTATTGATGAGCTTTCCGCGCCCGGTGTTAACGATCATTACGTTGGGTTTCATGAGTGAAAGGGTGCCTTTGTTGATCATGTAGAGATTTTCAGGTGTCAGTGGACAGTGAAGTGTGAGAATGTCCGCCTCACGGTAGATGTCAGGTAAGGTGATGTACTCTACATCGTGCTCTGCCGCCCATGTGTTATCGGGATAGAGGTCGTAGGCGAGCACGCGCATGCCAAATCCTCTGAGAATTTGGGCGGTGATGCGTCCAATTTGGCCGGTTCCAATAATACCAGCCGTTTTTCCGTACATATCAAACCCAATCAAGCCGCTCAGGGAGAAATTGCTGTCACGGGTGCGAAAGTATGCACGATGTGTTTTGCGGTTCAATGTCAGCATCAGGGCAACTGCGTGTTCGGCAACTGCATGAGGGGAGTAGGCCGGAACGCGTACCACCGGTATGTCGTTGCCAAGAGCCGAAAAATCAACGTTGTTGTAGCCCGAGCAGCGCAAAGCGATGAGACGTACGCCGTTCTGTTTGAGCTGCGCGAGAACCTCCGCATCGAGAGAATCATTGACAAAGACGCACACCGCGTCGAAATCCCGGGTCAAAGGGACGGTTTCTGCGGTCAATTTTGCTTCAAAATAGGTTATCTGTACCGTGCCCTCGCTGTTCTGTCGGCTAAAGTATTCACGGTCATATGGCTTTGCATCAAAGAACGCCACTCGAGGTACATGGAGACTGCTTTCACTCATTGGGGCCGCCTTATCGGTAAAAAACTACCGAAAAAGAAGCTACTGATTCTTACCGGGAACGTCAAGTTTGAACCCCCGGAATGTCCGGCGGAAATGAGTGAGCTGTCCCGTTGAAGATGAGATTATGGTACAATTCCAGTGGGAGACGCGACGGTGCAGCAAGAGAGTGTGTTGATTGTTGAAGACATGGCGCTGGTTGCGCTTGACATCAGAAAGACGCTGGAGCATCACGGCTACACCGTTACTGCAGTGGCCCACAGCGGTGAAGACGCCGTTGCTTCGGTACGTGCAGTTCCTCCTGATTTCATCCTCATGGATATTGTACTTGCCGGACGGCTTGACGGCATTGAAACGGCCCGCATTATTCGTGATGAAGTGGGAATTCGTTCTCTTTTCCTGACCTCTCATGGTACAAGAACGCATTTGAAAAACGCTATGACGGTGGCCCCCCTTGGCTATCTCTTGAAACCGTTCAATCCGGAACAGTTGCTCGCCTCCGTAGAAGTGGCGCTGAGACAGGTGCGCACAGATAAGGAGTTGGACAAGGAACGGCAACTCATGCGATCAGTCCTTGCTCACATACCTGATCCTGTTGCCCTCAAGGATGTTGCGTTGAACTATCAGGCGGTGAACCCGGCATTTTGTCGTCTTGCGGGAACTCCTGCGGCGGCTATCCTTGGTACGAGCGATGAGACGCTATTTTCCGCCGAACGAGCCCGTCACCGCCGGGAATTGGAGCAATCCGTGCTCCAAAACGGTAGCCCGGTTACGGAAGAAGAATCAAAAATGCTTGGTGCCCACCAGGCGTGGTTCACGAGCGTGACCGCTCCCGTATTTGCCCCGGACGAAACAGTCAACGGACTCCTGGTTCTCTGGCGCGACATAACTGAACACGTGCTGGCCAACCAGAGAGTACTGCAGAGCGAGTTGCGGCTTCGTACGTTGTTTGAAGGATCTGCGGTTGGCATCTTTGAGCTCAACCCTGCCGGAAAACCGTTACGAGCAAACCCGGCCTGTTCCAGGTTATTGGGCTTTGAATCTCCAGGTCAGTTGGAGAGCGAGACCAGAAACGTGAGGGCTCTGTTAGACGATGCCTCAGGGGTTGTCCGCGTTTTATCCGATGCACTCGCGCGCAATAGCAGCGCAGCAATGGAAGTGACACTGCGCCGGCGGGACGGGGAACTGTTTTCCGGAGACGTGCGCCTTCAGGCCGTGCGCGGCGCGGACGGAAAGCTGGAATATGTATTTGGGTTTGTCCAGGATATAACTGCACGCGCCGCGGTTGAGGCAGAAAACGAAAAGAGGCGCCAGACCGCGCATCGCCGGCACCGTCTTTCCGTACTTGGGGAGCTGGCTGCCGGGGTGGCACATGAAATTGGCCAGCCGCTAACCGGTATATCAATGACGGCGGAAGAAATTCTTTTTTCCGCCATGGACGGCACCCTGGCGAATTCAGACGGACGTTCGAAAGCGGAGGAGATCCTGGAATACGTTGAACGCATTTCCGCCATTATCGATCATGTAAGATCATTTTCCCGCGGGGATATGGAATCGCGTCATGAGCTGTTTTCCCTGAACAATACGGTGGCGCACGCTCTGCTCATGGTCAGGTCGCAATATGAGGCGCATGGGATTTCAGTCGGAACGGAATTTGCAGATGAACTTCCCGCAGTTTACGGGGCACAACTTGAAGTAGAGCAAGTCATTTTGAATCTCCTTTCAAACTCCCGCTACGCGGTGGAAAGACACTTTCACAACAGAATGGAAGAGAAAGCCGGCGGATACATTGCGCTCTCAACCTATGAGGATGAAGAAATGGTGGTGTGTGAGATCCTGGATAACGGGATGGGAATCCACCCGGACCAATTGAAAAATGTGTTTAGTCCCTTCTATACCACCAAGCCGCCGGGAGAGGGTACCGGCCTTGGTCTGGCCATATCGCTTGGAATTGCACAGGAGCTGGGAGGTACGATTCAAATAGAAAGCGAACCGGGTGCATACACGGTTGCCAGACTGCGTCTGCCGCGGGGAGAACATGCATGAAGATACTGGTAGTGGATGACGAACCTGCAATCCGGAAGAAACTTGGGGCTTTTCTGCAAAAGGAGGGGCATAAGGTGCTGCAGACCGGAGACCCACGTGAAGCGCTTTCTCTTTTCGAGGAGTCGCCGGTGGATGTGGCCATTCTTGACGTACGACTGCCCGGCATAAACGGCATCGCTCTACTGAGGGAATTGAGAAAGGGCAGCCCGGAGCTTGAGGCAATCATGATCACCGGCCACGGAGACCGGGAACACATCGTGGAAGCGTTACGGGCGGGCGCGTTTGATTTTTTTCATAAGCCATTTAGCCTGCTTGACATAAAAGCGTCCATAGAACGAACCGGCCGCTACCTGAAGGTTCAACAGCGTGCAAGTCAGGCGGAGAAGCGGGTCTCCGTGCTTTCTGCGGAAATGGAACGGCGAGTTGGGGACATTATTGCCAAAAGTGCCCAAATGAAACAGGTAGTACAGCTTGCTCAGCGGGCTGCCCAATTTCCGAGTAGTGCTGTTCTGATAACCGGCCCGACCGGAAGCGGAAAGGAACTTGTTGCCCGGCTGGTCCACCATGCAAGCACCCGTGCTGATGATGTGTTTTATGCGTTTAACTGTTCGGCTATTCCGGAGTCGCTTGCCGAGAGTATCCTGTTTGGAAGCGAAAAGGGAGCGTATACCGGAGCGGAGCGCCGGCAGACGGGAGTGTTTGAAGCGGCTGATGGAGGTACACTCTTCCTTGATGAAATTGGAGACATGCCGCTGGCCGTGCAGTCAAAAGTGCTGCGCGCAATTGAAGAGAAAGTGTTTTCCAGACTTGGTTCAGAGATTACAATTCCCGTTGACGTTCGCATTGTGGCCGCGACTAATCAGAATTTGCCGCGTCTCATTGCTACCGGCGGATTCCGGGAGGATCTCTTCTATCGGCTCAATGCGATAGAAATCCACGTGCCGCCATTGCGCGAGCGTCCTGCCGACGTCGGCCCCTTATTTGAGCACTTTGTGCAGGGGATGTGCCGGAGTAACGGTATGAGAGTCAAGCTCGTGAGTCCGGCGGTAGCGGGCGCGCTTGCAGCGTACACGTTTCCCGGAAATGTAAGGGAATTGCGCAATCTTGCAGAACGCGCCGTTGTGCTCTCCCCGGGAGATGAAATCACACCGGAACACCTGCCCATCTCCAGCGCAAACTCTTTTTCCGAGCGTCAGGGAGAGAGCGTACCCTTTGACGTGAATCTGGAAAGAATGGAAAAGCGTCTGGTAGCTGAAGCAATGAGACGGGCGGAGGGAAACAAGAGTGAGGCCGCACGACTGCTGGGAATTAGCCGGCAGGCTCTGGACCGCAGGTTGGAGCGTTCCAAACGGGCGCCGCGTCCGTAAACGAACGCCCGGATGTGGGCAGTTGTCCGGATTCGGGCAGTTGAAGGTTGGTGTCTGACCCGTCTCGCAATCCGGGATATCCGGGAAGACTGCGTGGCAAGTTATTCTGTATAATCATAAATTACTCCATAATGGCCATAAGAAGATTTAACTCTTTTTGGGACAAAAAAATGTTTTCCTGAGATCTTCTCGCGTTCTCCGTTGAAGGACCCTCGCACCGAGCGTCTTCCGACAAACTTCCAGCAGAAGCAGCAAATGGCACGCTTATTGCTTACCTATTTGCACAACGCTATTAAGGGCGATGTATAACATTGGATTGATGGAATCGGGAGGAACACGCATGAAATTGCGACTACAGGGGAAGTTTCTACTTCCAACTATTGCCGTGGTTGTGGCAAGTATGGCAATTCTGACATTCGTATCGTTAACTATTGGCAAGGACGCAATTCGCCAGGCAACAACGGCTGAGCTGAACCAGACCGCGGAAATGCTTTCACGCCAGGTAGCAGCGTTTGTGAATGACAATGCCAGTCAGGTGGACAGCTGGGCAAAGAATTCTCTCTTTCGGGAGGTCATCGCCGCACCGGAGAGCGGCACGGATGCGGCTGCGGACCGGCAGGCTGCAGTGCGTCAGGCAAACGGGGAGATGGCTCGCTATGTCAAGGAGTTTCCTCAGTTTGAAACGATAGCCGTACTTGGAACTGACGCGGTAGCTCTGGCGGCAAATGACGAGACGCAGGTTGGCGTGCTTGACCTTTCAGACCGGGGCTATATCCGTCAGGCGCTGACCGGTCAAACGGTTATCTCCGAAGTTCTTCTGAGCCGGGCTTCAGGGCAGCCTGTTTTTGCCGTTGCCTCTCCAATCAGAAGTGACGGTAACGTGTCCGGAGTGATCGTTGGTTCTATTAATCTGGGCAAGTTCAGCCAGACCTACCTCTCTCCGGTCAAGATTGCGACCACCGGTTATGTCTATCTCTTGACTGCGGAGGGAGTGACTATTGGACATCCTGATTCTTCGCTCATCCTCAAACTGGATATCTCCAAGGAGGACTGGGGCAGGAAGATCATTACGCAAAAGAACGGCATGGTGACCTATCCCTGGAACGGCACTCAAAAGATCGTCGCAATTCGTCAAATTGAGCGCACCGGCTGGATTGTGGGGGCTTCCGCGGAGCAGAGAGACATTTTCTCCGGTGTTGCGCGCCTTCAATTGATAGGCACCGCATTGACGCTGGTGAGCGTCCTAATTGTGGCCCTCCTGGTATTCATCATTGTACGGCGTATTGTACGTCAAATTGTTGAAGTCATTGGGCACGCGGAAAAGATGAGCCAGGGAAATTTCATGAACGCCGTTGAGGCGCACAGTGAGGATGAGGTTGGTCAGCTTGCAAACTCGCTGAATACCATGACGCAGCACATCCGGCAGGCTATCAGCAACGTGCAAATTGCCGCGAAAAACGTGGCAAAGGGAAGCGATGAAATGAGCATGTCCGCAAGCCAGGTATCCAACGCTTCGGAAGGACTTTCCTCGACCGCTCAACAGCTTTCTCACGGCTCAACGGAACAGGCTTCCTCTGTTGAAGAGGTCTCTTCTTCCATGGAACAAATGGCAACGAATATCCAGCAAAATGCAGACAACGCCTCGGCAACAGAACAGATTGCCATGAAGGCCGCGACAAGCGCGGAAGAGGGCGGGAAGGCTGTAACGGATACTGTGGCGGCCATGCGTCAGATTGCGGACAAGATATCTATTATTGAAGACATTGCCCGGGAGACCAACATGCTCTCCCTGAACGCTGCCATTGAAGCGGCACGGGCCGGCGAACACGGTAAAGGATTTGCCGTTGTAGCCGCCCAGGTGAGAAAGCTCGCGGAAAACTCTTCCAAAGCGGCTGGAGAAATCAGCAAGCTCTCAAATGAAAGTGTGGAGGTAGCCGAGCACGCCGGCGAGCTGCTCTCGGCAATTGTTCCTGATATCAGAAAGACTGCCGAGCTTGTCCAGGAGATTTCTGCATCAAGCCGTGAGATGGATAGCGGGGCGTCGCAAATCAATTCAGCCATTACGCAGCTTGACACCGTGGTGCAGCAGACCGCTTCCGCGGCGGAAGAGGTGGCGGCGACCAGTGAAGAGCAATCAAGTCAGGCAGAAGAGATGGCTGCCACCGCAGAAGAATTGTCCGGCCAGGCACGCTATCTTACACAGGCTGTAGCGTTCTTTAAGGTGGGAGAAGAAGCTGCCGAACATTCGGCGGAACCGCGCTTGATTGCTGACCGTCCATCTTCCCCTGACAGTTCAAACGGAAACGGCGCGGAAAAAACAGTGAAAGCCGGTGGCAATGGCGCAGGCCGTGAAGCGCTCTCTCGTCCCCGGCCTCAAAACGGCAGCTCATCCGAGCAAACCGGAATCACGCTTTCAAGCATGGCAAACTCTGGAATCCACATACCTGCCGGTGATGATGACGGGTTTGAGGAATACTAGGATCCTCGCCGGGGGTGTAACACCATGCAGTCAGGCAGCTTTACGGTAGAGAGGAGCAAGAAGACAAGCGGAGACTTCCATATGGTCCTCCGCGGGGAAATTGGCGTAGAACGCATCCGGGAGATTAAGGACGTACTGGTAAACGCCATCTGGTCGGGTAGCACTGTTTTTGTGGACACACGAGAGGTTACAGACGTTGACCTCAGCTTTCTGCAGCTCATGGTGGCAGCGGCCCGGACTGCCACCGCCCGCGGGGTCCCGTTGGACCTCACAGGGTGTCTTGGCGAGCGTGTGCGGCAGCGCATTCGCAAACTTGGCTACGGTGAATTGTTAGGTGACCAGGCGGTGGAAGCGTGCCCCGACGATTCTGCCTCATGACAGGTGAAGCGTGGTCTGCACAGCGTGAAGGGCTGAAGTACCATGTTCGGCTACGATGCAGTGGGGCGACGCTCACCCACGGCCTCGAAGAGCGATTTGACGGTTTTCGGGCACCCGGAACTGTGCCGCCTCCGGATGTCATAAATGAGACACTTCATGCCATGGACGAAATCCGGCGGCTGCTCAAGGGAGGAGATGGAACCCCGGCGGCAGGCGCTGCTGTGGAAGAGGGCAACGTGGACGGGATGACTTTCGAGGGCGCTTCACATGCCGCGCCGACAAACAGCGTAGCCGGGACAGCAACCCTTTTCCGCGTGGATTTCCGGCCGGAGCTTCTCATTGCGGAGTTGACCGGGCTGGGAGTAGCGCTGGTACAGGCAGGTATCGGGGGCATCCCTGTTCTGGAGGAAATTGACCCGGAACGGTGCTACACCTGTTGGCGGGTGGTCCTCTCAACTGCCGCCTCAGAGAGCGAAATTCATGACGTCTTCATTTTTGATGAAGAAGACTCGGCGGTGTGCGTTGAACGAGTAGCTCCGGACGGGGCCGGTCTCCCCCTCGGAGAAGTGCTGCGCAGGCAGGGCATCATTGATGAGGAGGGTATTGCCGGAGTTCTATCCCGCCATCACTTCATTCGCGCGCATGCTTCCGAAGAAAAGCAAACCGCCCCCGCGGTCACCAGCAGTTCAATCCGCGTCTCCAGTGAAAAGATTGACGCAGTAGTTGACCTTATTGGGCAGCTGGTTACCATCAGCAACAGATTGAGAGAGCACGCCTCGCCCGAAGAGGGCAGATCGATAGACCTGATCAGCGAAAACCTGAACATGCTCACCGCGAATTTGCGTGACGCATTAATGGCCATGCGACTCACGCCTCTTGAAGGGTTTTTTGGCAGTTTTCAGCCGCTGGTTTGCGATCTTTCGGCCGAGCTTGGCAAGCGGGTGACATTTCAGGTGCATGGTGCGGATACAGAGTTGGACAAAACGGTCATAGCCCGCTTGGGAAATCCGCTTGTGCACATGATTAGAAACTCTGCTGACCACGGGCTTGAGTCTGAAAAAGAACGCGAAGCGGCCGGGAAAAACCGTGCCGGTGTGATACGCCTTACCGCGGGTTACGCCGGTTCTACCGTGCAACTAACCGTCTCTGATGACGGACGCGGAATTGACGTTGCGGGCGTTGCCGCCAAGGCCGCCTCCCTGGGGTTCATTGCACCGGGCACAATCCTGACAGAGGAGGAGGCCGCGGATCTCATCCTGAGACCGGGGTTTTCTACGGCGCGGGAAGTTTCATCGGTCTCCGGCCGAGGAGTCGGGATGGTTCTGGTCAAGAGCGAGATTGAAGCGCTCGGCGGCGTTCTGACAATTGGATCCGTGCAGGCGCAAGGCACGTCTGTGAGCATGAAGCTGCCTCTCACCCTTGCAATTATCTATAGTCTCATTGTAAGCGTAGGAACCCAACGATTTGTAGTCAACTTGAGTGACGTGAGCGACTGTTTTATCCTGCGGCAGAGACTGCCCTTTACTGACGCTGCTGCCACGGTGGCGAACCGTGACGGAGCCGCATTGGCGTTTGTGGACTTGCGGCGTTACTTTGACGAGCCGGGAGAACCGCCGGATATTCAGAATGTGGTGGAAGTTTGTACGCAGGGATGCCGCGCAGGTTTTGTGATTGACCGGATTGAGTCTCAGAACCAGATTGTAATAAGGTCCCTGGTCCGTGCCATGGGCCGCGGCAGTGACTTCTCCGGAAGTACCGTGATAGGCGACGGCTCTGTCTCGTTCATACTTAACGCGTCCCGTATTGCCTCTGCCGTGGTGCGGGCGCGCGACGTGCCTGCCACGCTCCCGTCATGAACGTGTTCAAGCGTTTTACTATCCCTTCTTCAATCGTTGTCCTTTTGCTCAGTGCGCTGGTTGGCGGCGCATTCGTTGCCTTCGTCGCGTGGTCGGGCGCGCGGGCGCGGCAGGTCATGCAGGAGCAGTCGGACGCGCAAATACGCATGGAGTCAAGGCTGATCCATGAGGGGGTAAGCGGAGTAATCGAGCGCTACCGCACGGAGGCCGGCCTGATTGCCACATACTCTCTGGGTGAGTATCTGGACAACAAGCGGGAATCTGGTTCCATTTCAAACCTCTTTGAAATGGAGCTCTCCCAAAACCATTTTGCGCTTACCTACGGTTACTTCGCTACGGACAGGGCGCGAAGCGTAATTCGCTCTGACGCTGGAATGGAGGGAACGGCCGCGGAAGCCTGGGCAGCCGCGCTGGCAGATGACATGGCTCATCTCAAAGGCTTCCGCCGGGACAATTACTTCTCCGTCCGTGTGCGGCAGCATATCCAGCGTACGGAGATTGCGTTTCTCTTTCCTGAGTTTGCCATGGGAGAGTTCACCGGCGTGTTTGTCTGCGTGGTGGATCTGACTCCGGTTATGAAACGTTTCATGAGTCCAATTGCAGCCACTCCAGGACGTGATGCATACGTGTTCGACGGGTCGGGAAGTCTGCTCTTCTCCGGCACCGACGGTAACGCTTCTTTCCTGCAAAACAGTGTGAAAGGTGCGCCACTTTCAGACGAAGTGTTCAGCGTGCTGTTCGGCAACGGATCCCGTCTGCTTGCCGGAACTCGGGTAATAAACGTGCCCATGGACAACAGGTCCGCTCTAGGACGGCGAATCCTTTTCACCTGGGACACCATTCCGGTTGGACCGGTGAATCTCCTGTCCGTGGTACGCTTTGATTTGAGTCGTGAAAGCAAGCTCCTGACAGAGTTGCAGACGGAGCACATCGCCGCAACTGTACTTGTCATCCTCGTATTCTTGAGTGCTGCTGTGGCTCTCGGTTATCGGGACCGGCTGGAAATGCAACGGGACATGGCGGGCGAAATAACCCGCCGTCTGGAACACCAGGTCGAAGAGCGCACAAGAGAGCTTTCTCAGGCGCAGGAGCATATGCAGGGCGTAATGGAGGAGCGAGGCGTTCTGTTGCGGGAAATTCATCACCGGGTCAAAAATAACCTGCAGCTTGTATCAAGCATCATAAACCTCCAATTTTCTTCCACAGAGGGAGTGCCACTGGAAGTTGCGGTTTCAAATATCCAAATGCGCGTTCACGCCATGTCAGTTGTTCATGAGCAGCTCTACCGGAGCGACAACCTGGCACGCGTAAACATGAAAGACTATCTGACGGTGCTGGCTTCCCATATTCAAACGTTCTTTGAGTCCATGGCGCCCCGGGTAAAGTTGTCAATGGAGGTTGATGAGCTCTGGTATGAAGCCGACCGCGCCATTCCTATTGGGCTCATTGTCAATGAACTTGTTACAAACAGCTACAAACACGCATTTCCCAACGGTAGGACCGGGAGGATCACGGTACGGTTTGTCGCGCGTGGGCGTGAGGAAATTCAGCTTTCCGTTTCTGATACGGGCCGGGGAATGCCGCCGGATGGCACGGCCAGAGAACGCGCGGGGCGGACCTCTCTGGGACTCACCATTGCGGAATCACTGGCACAGCAGTTGGGCGGCGAGCTGGTACAGGGATGCGCCACCTCCTCCGGCAAGGTAGGCGGCATTTCTTTCACGGTAAACTTCCGGGCTACCAGATCCGACACGTGAGTCTGTCTGTTACCTACAGATCAGCGGTTCTCACTCTGTCCCTTCCATCAGCCTTGGCACGGTAGAGCGCCCGGTCTGCTGCTTCAATGTAGCTTCTCGGCGTTGCACCATCACCGGGAAGGCCGGCGGTAAGGCCAATGCTCACCGTCACCGGAGTCATCTGCATGATGCGCTGTGTCAGCTCAAGGGCAATTACTTCTGCCCCCGCCCGGTCAGTGCCCATAAGAAACACGGCAAACTCTTCACCACCGTAGCGCGCCACAAAATCACCAGAACGCGCAGAGCCTTCTTTGAGAATTTCCGCAACCTGGGAAAGGCAGCGGTCCCCGGCAAGGTGCCCGTACTCGTCGTTAAAGCGTTTGAAGTGATCAATATCGACCAGTAGGAGCGCCACCGTGCCGCCATAGCGGCGCGCACGCTCAATTTCTTCTCTCAGGTGCAAATCAAAGTAGCGCCGGTTGTACACACAGGTAAGCGGGTCATCCACTGTAAGCTTCTTGAGTTCCTGATTTGCGGACTCAAGGAGCGTGTTGGCACGCTCAAGTTCAACGTTCTGTGATTTGACAAGCGCGGTTTCTCTCATGCGCATGATCATCACCAAAAGTGCAGTTGCCAGCAAGACGTAGAGCACAACGGCGGGTCCCGTGCTCCACCACGGGGCGGCTACGTTAAGGGTGAAAGTTGCTTCCGGCGCCGCCGTCTTGCTTCCCAGTGCAATTTGGTCCTTCACGTGAAATGTATAGCCGCCCGGCGGAAGGTTTGTATAGGTCACGTGATTCCGTTCGCCGCTTGAACGCCAAGTCTCGTCAAAGCCGTCGAGTCTGTAGAGATAGGAGAGGTGCTTGCGAGAGGCGTAGTCAAGTGCAACGAACCCAATGGTAATTGCGCGTTGGTTTGGCTCGAGAGAGACCGTTGCGCCATTGAAGGAGGCCCTGTCTGGTGAAAGCGCCGTATCAAAGAGTGAGATATCTGTTATGTGAACGGGCGGCACCGGCCTATCCTGCAGGAGGTAATCGCCCGGAATTTTCATGACACCCTGGCTTGTCGCAAAAAGCATGGAACCGTCTGCCTCCTGGTAGTGTCCCATGCTAAACTCTGTGCCGTAGAGTCCATCATCTTCCCGCAATGTCTGTATCATTTCGGTTGCCGGATCGTAGGCGGTGAGCCCGCCATGGGTGGCAATCCAGAGCCAGCCGCGGCTGTTTTCCATGATACCCACTACCACATTGTCAGAGAGACCTTCCTGTTCGGTGAAATGGGAAAACGTGCCGTCTTCCGCGTGAAACCTGTTCACTCCGCCGCTGGAGGTGCCAACCCAGAGTGACCCGCGCGAATCTTCATACAGGGTGCGCACGGTTGAGCCTGAGAGGGAATCAAGTTCATGCGGCCGATGGCGGTATTGCTGAAAGCCGCGCTCATCAGAAAGATATCGATTCAGTCCGTTGTTGGTGGCAATCCAGACATCTCCGGAACGGGTAACCAGAACATCATAAATCAGATTGTCAGAAAGAGAGTGTTGGTTTTCTGCCTCATGCTGAAAATGTAACGCGTGTCCGGTTTGCGGATCATAGCGCAAAACCCCGCCGTTGTAGGTGCCTATCCAGAGTCGATGCCGGTCATCTTCGGCCATCGTATATACAATGTTGTCGGGCAGCGGTACGTCCGGAATAATGTCGTTGCCCCATGTCAGAAAGGAGTTGCGGGAGCGCACAAATTGCTGGAGGCCGCCGTGAGAGCCAATCCAGAGCGCGCCCCGGGAATCTTCAAAGATGGCATTCACCGTGTCATCCGCCAGTGAGGTCGGGTCCGAGGAGTCATGCCGGTAGTGGGTGATCTCTCCGGTCTCCGGGCTCACCCGGTTCAGCCCTCCGCTGTACACCCCAATCCAGAGGTCTCCTTCAGTATCCCGCAGCATAACATTTACTTTTCCGCCGGACAGAGAATCAGCGTTTCCGGGATCATGATGCAAGATGCGGAAGTCACGGATTTGTGGTGCGGCAAAGTTTATGCCGCCGCCGTTGGTCCCAATCCAGAGATTGCCCGCGTGGTCGGTATAAAGCGCGTAGACCACATTGTGTGAAAGACCGTCATTGGTCTGCGTAGTTCCGTAGTGGCGTACTGAACCGTCCGGAAGCACGGCAAAGAGACCTCCGCCCCAGGTACCGACCCATGTAGTTCCCTCACCGGTTTGAGTCACTGTGTAGACCCTGTTGTCCGCGAAGGTGGAAAGAGTGATGTCGCCGGTTTCTACCGTGTAGGTTACAAGCCCGCCGTCCCAGCAACCGAGCAAGAGCGTTCCGGCGTTCGGTTCATTGATGGTCATCACATATGGAGTGGGAAGGGAAACATCAGCGGAAACCAGGCTGTCCGTCTCAGGGTCAAAGCGTTGGAGACCTCCGTAGCTGCCTACCCAGAGTGTTCCGGAGGCGTCTATATGCAATGCGCGGACAACATCTTTTGGTATAGAAAAGTGGTCAAACACGTCACTTCCCGGCCGAAGTCGGTTCAGACCTGCCGCTGTGCCAACCCAGAGTGTTCCGTCCTTCTCCTGTTCCAGTGCAATTACCAGATTGTTTGAAAGAGAGGCATCACTACCGTCACTGTGTTCGTAGTTTTGAAAGTGGCCGCTTGCTTTGTCAAAGCGGGAAAGCCCGCGATACGTACCAATCCAGATAGCCTCACGCTCCGCGTCGTAGAGCATTGTTTGAATTAGATTGTGCGGGAGTCCGTCCGGCTGAAACGGCTGGTGGCGGTACACATGGAAGGAGTTGCCGTCATACCTGTTCAGACCGCCCTGTGTCCCAAACCACATAAACCCGTCCCGGTCCTGAAGGATGCTAGAAACGGAAAGATTTGACAGGCCGTCAGTCCGGTCAATGCGCTCAAAACGGGGATCTATGCCGTCAGCGAAAAACACATTAGAACCGGCGAATAAGGGAAACGCGAAAAAGAGTAATAGTGTGGCTAGGAGTGAACCTCGGGTAAAGCAAGAGGTCATCATGACTACTCCTGAGAGTTATTTTTACATTGGCGATTGAAGCCGGAAAGACAGATTAGGCAAGTATAATCTTCCGCGCCGCTTCTGCATAGTCATGCGCACTCAATTCATGAGGAAAAGCAACAACACGGCCTTGACATTTTCATATACCGATCGGTATATTACGCGTATGTCGGAGGAAAACAGGGAGCGTATCATGCACGTCGCGCTAAACCTTCTTTCAAGTCGCGGATACGAAGGCACCGGGGTTCAGGAGGTGGTGAACGCGTGCGGGATCACCAAGCCAACTCTGTACCACTATTTTGGCAGCAAACGCGGCTTGCTCATGGCAATCCTCGAGCGTTATGGAAATGCGCGGCGGCAGAATTTGGACCACGCCCTTCGCTACCGAGGAGACATTACACGTACGCTAGCAGAGACGGCCGTCGGTCTGTTCCGGTTTGCGAACCGTCATACCGCGTTCTACCGTCTCCTTCTTGGATTGTGGCTCGCTCCTGTTGCAAGTGACGGTTTTCGGGCCGGCGCGAGCTACCACGAAGAACTGCAGGGGCGTCTTGAAAAGTTGTTTGTGGAGGCGGCCGCGGATCATGGCAATATGAAGGGCCGTCACCGGGAATACGCGGCTACCTACCTGGGAATGCTGCACACCTACATTGGACTGGCGCAAAACGGATACGTGAAACTGGACGGAGAGGTTGCGTTCCGGGCGGTGCACCAGTTCATGCACGGTATTTTTTCATAGGGAGAACAGAAATTGGATAACTGGACAAAGGACGCAATTTTTTACCATATATACCCGCTCGGCTTGCTGGGAGCTTTGGAGCACCGTAACGGTGACGAGGTAACACATCGGCTCCCGGAACTGCGCGAGTGGGCACCTTACCTTCGTGATCTGGGGGTGAATGCACTCTATCTGGGACCGCTGTTCCAGTCATCCACGCACGGGTATGACACGGTCGACTATTTTCAGGTGGACAGGCGGCTGGGAGATACAGACGACTTGCGGGATCTTGTCTCCCATTTTCACGCACACGGGATCCGCGTGGTACTTGACGCCGTGTTTAACCACGTCTCCCGGGAGTTTCCTGCCTTTCAGCGAGTGCGGGAAGAGGGGGTCCGCTCACCGTACGCAGACTGGTTTCAGGGATTACGCTTTGATTCCCCAAACTCGCTCGGGGATCCGTTTTCTTATGACGCGTGGAACGGACATCTTGAACTGCCGGCGCTCAACTTGAAAAACCAAAAGGTAAAGGAGCATCTCTTGCAGGCGGTAGAGATGTGGATAGGTGAGTTCGATATTGACGGCCTTCGGCTTGACGCAGCCGATTGCGTGGACAGTGACTTCCAAAAGGAACTGCGTCATTTCACCGTTACCAGGAAAGCGGACTTCTGGCTCCTTGGTGAGATCATTCACGGGGACTACAGGGCGTGGGCCAATCCGGAAACGCTTCACTCAGTGACAAATTATGAGTGTTACAAGGGCCTCTACTCCAGTTTGAACGACAGTAACTACCATGAAATGGCGTGGTCACTGAACCGTCAATTTGGCCCGGAGGGCATCTACCGCGGGTTGTGTCTGTACAACTTTGCGGAGAATCATGATGTCAACCGGGTGGTTTCAACCCTTACGCAGCCTTCCCACCTCTACCCGCTCTACGTGCTGCTCTTTTCAATGCCGGGCGTTCCGTCCCTGTACTACGGGAGC
>Ga0102944_1001198_pt1 | contig 17829 bp, 19 predicted proteins | sample SalPonD_shore_MG_FD_78172 | JGI IMG/M metagenome (GOLD analysis project Ga0102944, IMG submission 78172) | Salt pond soil microbial communities from South San Francisco under conditions of wetland restoration - Salt Pond MetaG... | ecosystem: Environmental > Aquatic > Marine > Intertidal zone >...
GCCCTGCCCCTGCGGCAGTGGCCGCAAATACAAGAAGTGCTGCGGCGCGGCCACCTGATCCCCGCCGGCGCGGCCGGCTCGCCCTATACTCGGTAGCAGGGGCATGCGTCGGCCCGCGCGGCGGCGACCGCCGGGGCGGGGGAGGGCGGGATGATCGGGACCATCGTCGTACCGGTGGACGGCTCGGCACACGCGGATCGCGCGGTCGACCTCGCCGGAGATCTCGCGGCGAAGTACCGCGCCCGCATCGTGCTCGTGCACGTGCTGCTGATGGGCTTCGTGCCGGAAGACCTCCGCGCCCTCGCGGGCACGCCCGTGTCCGCGCAGACAGCGGTCGCTGCCGAGGGGCTCCACGCCGCCCCGGAGCTGCCCCGGGAGGCTCGCATCGAGATCGGCGAGAGGATTCTCGCCAAAGCCGTCAGGCGGGCGGAGTACCACGGCGCGCGCCAGGTCGAGACCGCCTGGCTCGAAGGACCGGTGACGCAGCGCATAGTCGAGTACGCCGAGGATCGGCGGGCGGACATGATCGTCATGGGCTCGCGCGGCCTGTCCGACCTCAAGGGTCTCGTGATCGGCAGCGTCTCGCACAAGGTCGCCCATCTGTTCGAAGGCCACGTCGTGCTGGTCAAGTGAAGCGCGCGGGACGCCCTACGTGTTGACCTGAATCAAGCATCACGGCCGGTTCCGGGTGCATCATGCAAGGGTGCGCCGAGACACGCGATCACGGATCGGGGAGTTGGACGAAATGATCAAGACCATCCTGGTGCCGGTGGACGGCTCCGACCACGCGGACCGTGCGGTCGAGCTGGGCGCCGATCTCGCCGCCAAGTACGGCGCAACGCTGGAGCTCTACCACGTGCTGCTCGCCGGCCAGAACGTCCCCGACGAGATCCGCCAGCTCTCCGACAAGGAGGGAGCCGAGGAGCCCGCGCTTGCCGTCGGGGGCGGATACGTCGAGGCTTCCCTGCCGCGCGCCGTGCTCGAGGACATCGCGGTCAAGCTGCTGGAGCGGGCACAGAAGCGGGCCGAGGAGCACGGAGCGACGGACGTCAAGTCCGCGTGGGGGCAGGGACCGGCCACCGAGCAGATCCTCGAGCGGGCCAAGGAGGTCGGTGCCGACATGATTGTCATGGGTTCGCGCGGACTGTCCGATCTCAAGGGGCTCGTGGTCGGGAGCGTTTCGCACAAGATCTCGCACCTGTTCGACGGAACCGTCGTCACGGTGAAGTAAGCGCGAGGCACGGGCCGGCCCAAGGTGGAGTGCCGCGGGCCGCGGCGGCCGGGGGTTCCGCATGCCCGGCGAACGAGGAGCATGGGCCGGTTTTTGCCCGTGCCGATCGTATTGTGGTGATTTGCTGGACCGCGATGTCCCGCCGTGTCCGCTATCGCTCCGGGCATCAGGCGGCCTGCGTTCGTCGTTCAGGCGCTACGGAGCAGGCCGGGCGGGCGGCGTTCCCGCTCACTGACGCTCCGCGGCCTGCCCCGCATAGATGTCGAATCGCGTCGATCGCCCCTCCACGGCCCCGGAAGGTTTCGGCCCCGCGATCGGATCCGCCCCCCGCGGGCGCTTGACCACGACGCGTCGGCGGGCGGCCGCCAGGGCGGCGGCGAGCAGGCGCTCGCTGTCGTCGTCGACGCCCACCAGTTCGCGGAACACGCGCATCTCCTTCTTCACGGCCGCGGACTTGCGTCGCGGCGGATGCATCGGGTCGACCAGGACGACCTCGGCGGCGCGGTCGTGCAGCAGGGACACGGCGTCGCCCGGGATGAGCTCCATGCGGTCGACGACGCCGGCCGTCCCGCTGGCCGCCGCTGCGCGTGCCAGGCCGTCGGCGAGCAGTGCGGCGACCACCGGGTGACGCTCGATCAGCGTGACGCGACAGCCGATCGCGGCGAGGATGAACGCATCGCGGCCCAGTCCGGCGGTCGCGTCGATGACTTGCGGGCGCCGGCCGCCGCGCGCGCCCGCGGCACGGGCAAGGGCCTCGTCGCCCGTGGCCGCGCGGCGGCCGCGCCAGCCGGTCCGGCCGGCGCGGAAATCGGCCCAAATGGCGCCGGGGGCGTCCGGCGCGGAGATCTGCAACTGCAGCCGCTCGGAGGTGAGCACGAGCACCAGCCAGCCGGGTGCCCGCGGCGGCTCGCCCACGCGGGCGATACCGAGGTCGGCCGCCAGACGGGCCGCTGTCTTCTCGCGCTCGTGCGCAGGGCAGACGAGCACGGTGCGGCTCGGGTACATTGTGTTCATCGGACCGCCCATGATTTCGGTCGGCTCCCGGAGCAGGGCATGCCATCCGCCCCGGACGAGGATTTGCGCCTGCGTTTCCGCGTCGCGCTGAAGGCGATGATGGCACTCGGCTGCGCGGCCGTCGCCCTGGTCGGCTGGGGGTTCCTGTCGAGCGGCCCGTCCGGCGCGGGACAGGATGTGGTCCGGATCGACCTGTCGGACCTCGCGCCGGGGCGGGTCCGCACGGTGGGCTGGCGCGGCCGTGCGGTGGTCGTGCTCCACCGGCGCGACGAAACCGTCGACGCGCTCGAGCAGGCCTCTTCAGCGGGGCGCAATCCGCGCTGGTTCGTCGCATTCGCCAACGGGACGGCGCGTGGCTGCCCGCTGGTGTGGGAGGCCGCGGAGCGACAGTTCCGCGAGACCTGCGCCGCAGCGCGCTACGATGCCGCCGGCCGTCCGGTCGGGACCGGCGAGCTCGAGCCGCTGCGGATCCCGCCGCACTACTGGACTGGCGGGGACATCCTGGTGATCGGGCGTGACGGCGGCTGAGGCCCCGTCGGCACGCGCTCAGCCTGTTTCGTCGGCGCGCCCGCCCGGCTGCGCATCCTCGGTGCCCGCTGCGACGCGGTCGAGCCGCGCCTCGGCCCGCTCGACACGGCGGGCGAGCTGATCGTGCGCCGCCATGTGGCCCTTGAGCGCGTTGTCCAGCTCCTCGAGCTCGAGCTGGAGCTGCATGAGCTTCTCCTCGACGGCGTCGAGGCGATCCGCCGTCCCGCTCATGCCCCGGCCACCACGTTGCGCGGCGCGCCGCTGGCGAACGCCTCGATGTTGTCCGCGACCTGGTCGACGAGTCGCTGGCGTGCGGCATGCGTGCCCCAGGCCGAATGCGGTGTCAGAATGAGGTTCGGGATGTCCGGCTCCAGCAGCGGGTTGCCGTCGCGCGGCGGCTCCTGCGACAGCACGTCGAAGCCCGCGCCCGCGATCGTGCCGGCGCGCAGTGCGTCCGCCAGTGCCTGCTCGTCCACGATACCGCCGCGTGCGGTGTTGACCAGGAATGCGCTGCGTTTCATGCGCCCGAGCTCGGGCGTACCGATCAGGCCGCGCGTAGCCGGTGTGAGCGGGCAATGCAGCGAGACGACGTCCGCGCGCTCGAGCAGTTCCGGCAAGGCGATGCGACCTTCGCCCACGTCGTCGCTGCCCGGGCGGGCCGACACCAGCACCTCCATGTCGAATGCGCGTCCGATCGCGGCGACGCCACGCCCGAGCTCGCCGTAGCCGACGATGCCCAGCGTCCGGCCCGCCAGCTCGGTGATGGGAAAGTCGAGCAGGCAGAAGTGCGGGCTCTCGGCCCAGCGGCCCGCACGCACGGCCGCGTGGTAGTCCTCCAGCCTTGTCGCCAGCGCGAGGATCAGCGCGAACGTGTGTTGCACCACTGCCGGCGTGCCGTAGCCGGTGGCGTTCGAGACGACCACGCCGTGGCGCGCCGCCGCTTCGAGATCCACGTTGTTCACGCCGGTCGCGGCAACGCATACGAGCCTGAGATGGGGGGCGCCGGCGAATGCCTCCTCTCCCATCCAGGCCTTGTTCGTGACCACGACCTGCGCATCCGCGATGCGCGCGGGGCTCTCGTCGGCGTCGCTGCGCTCATGCCAGTCCCACACCGGGACGACCCCCCGCAGGCGGGCGAAGTCGAGTCCCGGGCCGAGCGTCTCGGCGTCCAGGACGCAGCCTTTGTCCAGTGATTCCGTCATGCCATCTGGTACCGTCGGCGCAGGTCGCGCAGCAGGGCGAACACGACCGGCCAGAAGATAAGCGTCATCAGCGGCGAGGCGAAGTAGAGCCAGATGTTGTCCGGCGCGCGCCCGACCATGCCGCTGATCCACAGCATGAGCGCCTGCTTCACCAGCAGCAATGCAGTGATGATGATCGCCTGCTGGGCGACCGGGCACACCCGCAGGCGCTGGTGCTCGTGAATGGCGATCGCGCACACGAGCACGATGCCTAGGGCATGCTGGCCCAGCAGGGCCCCTTGCGCGACGTCCACCAGCAGCCCGGAGAACCAGGCGATCGTCAGACCGAAGCGCTGCGGCACGGCGATCGCCCAGTAGAGCACGACCAGCGTCACCCAGTCCGGCCGGAACGGTTCCGTGCCCTCCGGCAACGGCATCATCACCAGCATCAGGGCGACGATCAGCGTGAAAGGCACGAGCCACCAGCGCGGGTTCATCTTGGCGTCTCCTGCCTGGTCCCGCTGGCCGACCCCGCCGACTCGCCCGTGTCATCGGCGCCAGCGGCCCTGCCTGCATCCTGTTCGGCGGCCGCGGGTTCGCCGTTGTCGGGCCATACGAGCAGCACCTCGCGCGAGCGGTCGAGCTGCGCCTTCGGCTCGGCGATCACGCGGGCAAACGGCTGCCCGGGGCGGCGCTCGACATGCACGACCGTGGCGACCGGGTAATTGGGCGGGAAGCGGCCGCCCAGGCCGGAGGTGACCACGAAGTCGCCGACGCGCACGTCGGCGTTGTTCGGGATGTACAGCAGCTCGAGGCTGTCCGGCTCGCCGGTGCCGGACGCGATCGTGCGCAGGCCGTTGCGGTTGATCTGGACCGGCAGCGCGTGGTTCGGGTCGGAAATCAGCAGGGCAGTCGCCGTGAACGGCCCGGTATGGATGATCTGCCCCATCACGCCGTAGGCGTCGATCACCGGCTGGCCGCGGTAGACGCCGTCGCGCGTGCCGTGATTGAGGACGACCTGCTGGCGATAGGGGTCGAGATCGACCGACAGCAGCTCGGCCACCAGGACGCGCTCGTCGCGCTTGGACGAGGAGTCGAGCAGCTCGCGCAGGCGGTCGTTCTCGCTCTGCAGCGTCTCGAACTTCTGCTGGCGTGCCCGCAGCCGCAGGTTCTCGCGCTGGAGCTCGTTGACCTCGCCGATCAGGTCGCCGCGGGACATCACCCGTTGCGAGGTCCAGCCGAGCAGCTCGGCGGGCACGTTCACCGCGTACTGCAGCGGCGCGATGGCGCCCGTCAGGAAACCGCGCACGGCCTCGAGGTGCTGGGCCCGCTGGTCCCACACCATCAGGGATATGGACAGGACGATGAAGAAGGCGACGCGGGCCGATGGCCCCGTGCCCTGCTGGAACAGCGGCTGCATCAGGCCGCCCCTGCGGCGGCCGTGCGGCGGCCGCGCGGATTACTCGACGGAGACGAAGCCGGTGCCGTGCTCATCGATCAGCTCGAGGATGCGCCCGCCGCCCCGGCACACGCAGGTCAGCGGATCCTCGGCGACGACGACGGGCAGTCCGGTTTCTTCCATCAGCAGGCGGTCGAGGTCGCGCAGCAGCGCCCCGCCGCCGGTCAGCACAATGCCGCGGTCGGCGACGTCCGCGCCGAGCTCCGGCGGTGTCTGCTCGAGTGCGGTCTTGACCGCGCTGACGATCCCGTACAGCGGCTCCTGGAGCGCCTCGAGGATCTCGTTGCTGTTGATGGTGATCGCGCGCGGCACCCCTTCGGACAGGTTGCGGCCCTTGACCTCGATCTCGAGCAGGTCCTTGCCGGGGTAGGCCGAGCCGATCTCGTGCTTGATGCGCTCGGCGGTGGACTCGCCGATCAGGGCGCCGTAGTTGCGCCGCACGTAGTTGACGATGGCCTCGTCGAACTTGTCGCCACCGATGCGCACGGATGCCGAATACACGATCCCGTTGAGCGACATGACGGCGACCTCGGAGGTGCCGCCGCCGACGTCGAGCACCATCGAGCCCTGCGGCTCGGAGACGGGCATGCCCGCGCCGATCGCGGCGGCCATGGGTTCCTCGACGAGGTACACCGTGCGCGCGCCCGCGCCCGCCGCCGATTCACGGATGGCGCGGCGCTCGACCTGGGTCGCGCCGCAGGGGACGCACACCAGCACTCGGGGACTCGGCCGGAAGAAGCGCGAGTCATGCACCTTCTTGATGAAGTGCTGCAGCATCTTCTCGGTGATGTTGAAGTCGGCGATCACGCCGTCGCGCATCGGCCGGATCGCCTGGATCGACTGCGGTGTGCGTCCGACCATGCGCTTGGCTTCCTCGCCGTACGCCTCGATGGCCTTGGCGCCGCTACCTCGGTCCTGGCGCAGGGCCACGACCGAGGGCTCGTTCAGCACGATGCCTTTGCCGCGGACGTAGATGAGGGTGTTGGCCGTGCCGAGGTCGATCGAGAGATCGGTGGAGAAGAGTCCCCGTAAAGCGCTGAACATGCTTGGAATTTTTCCCTGCGCGGGTGGCGGGTATGACGCGAAGCCGCTACTGTAGCAACGGGGTCCGGACTCGGCAAGCAACAATCGGCCGCAACGTACCGCCGCCGCGGGAAAATATGGTACCGTCGCCCACTTGGTTGCGCCCGGCGGAGTACCCCATGTCGCTGTCCCCCGAAGAAGTGCGGAAGATTGCCCACCTCGCGCGCCTGGCGGTCACCGACGAGCAGGTCGCCGCGTATTCCGGCGAGCTGTCCGGTATCCTCGACTTCGTCGATCAGATGAGCCAGGTCGACACCGCGGGCGTGACGCCCATGGCGCATCCTCAGCACGCGACGCAGCGGCTGCGCCCCGACGTGGTGACCGAGGTCAACCAGCGCGAGCGTTACCAGAAGATCGCGCCCGCCGTCGAGCGCGGGCTGTACCTCGTGCCGCGCGTGGTCGAGTGATCCAGGAATTCGACACGGCTGCCGCTGCCGGCGGCCGCCTTCCGTTCAACCCGGCTGGCTGAAGAATCCGCATGCACGACCGCACGATCGCCGAACTGGCCCGGGCGCTCGCAGCGGGCGAGGTGTCGAGCGTCGAGCTGACGCGCGCGGCCCTCGATCGCATCGAGGCGCACGACGCCGAGTACAACAGCTTCATCACCGTCACCCGCGACGCGGCGCTCGCCGAGGCCGAGGCCGCCGACGAGGCGCGTGCCGCGGGCAGCGCGGGTCCGCTGGCGGGGGTGCCGTTCGCTCACAAGGACATCTTCTGCACCGACGGCGTGCGCACATCCTGCGGCTCGCGCATGCTCGACAGCTTCGTCTCGCCCTATGACGCCACGGTCGTGCGCAACATGCGCGACGCCGGCCTCGTCATGCTCGGCAAAACGAACATGGACGAGTTCGCCATGGGCTCGTCGAACGAGACGAGCTGGTACGGGCCGGTGAAGAACCCCTGGGACACCGAGCGCGTGCCGGGCGGATCTTCCGGCGGCTCCGCCGCAGCAATCGCCGCGCGCCTGGTCCCCGGGGCCACGGGCACCGACACGGGCGGCTCGATCCGCCAGCCGGCGAGCCTGTGCGGCATCACCGGCCTCAAGCCGACCTACGGGCGCGTGTCGCGCTACGGCATGGTGGCCTTCGCCTCCAGTCTCGACCAGGGGGGGCCGATGGCGCGCACGGCCGAGGACTGCGGCCTGCTGCTCGGGGCGATGGCCGGGTTCGACCCGAACGATTCCACGAGCATCGACCGGCCCGTGGACGACTATCGTGCCGCGCTCGAGGGCGCCGACGTGAAGGGCATGAAGATCGGCCTGCCGGAGGAATACTTCGGCGAGGGCATGTCCGCCGGCGTGCGCGCCGCGGTCGAGGGCGCCGCTGAACAGCTGCGCGAGCTCGGTGCCGAGACCGTGGAGATCTCTCTGCCGCACACGGAGGCTTCGGTCCCGACCTACTACGTGGTCGCACCCGCCGAGGCCTCGTCCAACCTGTCGCGTTTCGACGGCGTGCGTTACGGCTACCGCTGCGAGGATCCGCAGGACGTCATCGACCTGTACCAGCGCTCGCGCGGCGAAGGCTTCGGCGCGGAGGTCCAGCGCCGGATCATGGTCGGCACCTATGCCCTGTCGGCCGGCTACTACGATGCCTATTACCTGAAGGCGCAGCAGATCCGCCAGCTCATCTCCGACGACTTCCGCCGCGCCTTCGAGCAGGTCGATGTCATCCTCGGGCCGACCTCGCCGACGACGGCGTTCCGCCTCGGCGAGCGCAGCGGCGATCCCGTGGCGATGTACCTGTCGGACGTCTACACCATCGCCGCCAACCTCGCGGGTCTGCCCGGCCTCTCGATGCCCGCCGGCTTCGCCGACGGTCTGCCGGTCGGCGTGCAGTTGGTCGGCAATTACTTCGAGGAGGGCCGCCTGCTCGGCGTCGCCCACCGCTTCCAGCAGGCGACCGATCATCACCGCCAGGCGCCCGCCGGCGTCAGCGACTGAGCGCGAAGGGCACACGATCATGCAGTGGGAAACCGTCATCGGGCTGGAGATTCACGCCCAGCTCGCCACCGACAGCAAGATCTTCTCGGGCGCGTCGACGCAATTCGGCAATGAGCCGAACACCCAGGCCTGCCCGATCGACCTCGGCATGCCGGGCGTGCTGCCGGTGCTCAACGAAGGGGCCGTCGAGATGGCCGTGCGCTTTGGCCTGGGGATCGACGCCGATATCGCCGGGCGCTCGGTGTTCGCGCGCAAGAACTACTTCTATCCGGACCTGCCGAAGGGCTACCAGATCTCGCAGTACGAGATCCCGGTGATCGGCACGGGCAAGCTCGAGATTGCGCTCGATGACGGCACGAGCAAGACCGTCGGCATCACCCGCGCGCACCTCGAGGAGGACGCTGGCAAGTCGCTGCACGAGGACTTCCACGGCATGACCGGCGTCGACCTCAATCGCGCCGGCACGCCGCTGCTCGAGATCGTCTCGGAGCCGGACCTGCGTTCGGCCGGGGAGGCCGTCGCCTACGCCAAGAAGATCCGCACGCTCGTGCGTTACCTCGGCATCTGCGACGGCAACATGCAGGAGGGATCGCTGCGCGTCGACGTGAACGTCTCGATCCGGCCGCAGGGCGCCGACGCGTTCGGCACGCGCACCGAGATCAAGAACGTCAACTCGTTCCGTTTCCTCGAGAAGGCCATCCACTTCGAGGTCGAGCGCCAGGCCGATATCCTCGAGCATGGCGGCACGGTCGAACAGGAAACGCGCCTGTACGACCCGAACGCGGACGAGACGCGCTCGATGCGCACCAAGGAAGAGGCGAACGACTACCGCTACTTCCCCGATCCGGACCTGCTTCCCCTGGAGGTGGACGAGGCCTTCATCGAGCGCGTGCGTGCCACGCTGCCGGAACTGCCGGACGAAAAGAAGAACCGGTTCACAAAAGACTACGGGCTGCCCGAGTACGATGCGAACGTGCTCACAGCGTCGCGCGAGCTGGCGGACTACTATGAGCACGTGGTCGCGGCGGCCGGCGGGGAGCCGAAGCTGGCGGCCAACTGGGTCATGTCCGAACTGGGGGGCGTGCTCAACGCGCAGGGGCTCGAGATCACCGAGAGCCCGGTGTCGGCGCAGGCGCTCGGCGGACTCATCGAGCGCATCTCGGACCAGACCATCTCCGGCAAGATCGCCAAGCAGGTGTTCGAGGCGATGGTCGCCGGCGAGGGGAGCGCGGACGAGATCATCGAGGCGAAGGGCCTCAAGCAGATCACCGACAGCGGCGAGATCGAGCGCATGATCGACGAGATCGTCGATGCCAATCCCGGCCAGGTCGAGCAGTACCGGGCCGGCAAGGGCAAGGTGCTCGGCTGGTTCGTCGGCCAGGTCATGAAGGCGTCGCGCGGCAAGGCCAACCCCGAACAGGTCAATCAGTTGCTGCGGCAGAAGCTCGACGGCTGACCACGACCGTCTACAATGCGGGAGCAGGCGGGGACCGGTTCGAGCCGGGTCGTCGTCGCTGGTCCCGAACAAGACAGTCACAGCAAACAGGGGGACAGGACCATGTTCCGCAGGGATCTGATCGCGGGGGCGCTCGTTGCGCTCGCATTCGTGGTGCCGGCCGTGCACGCCGAGTACGTCGCCTACTCGGTGACGGACGACGGCAAGAACCCGCTGCCGGAAAAGATCGACGACGTCGATTCCGCCGCGCTCGTCAACGTCGAGTGGGGCCCGTACAAGGGGCCGCAGAAGCGCATCGCCGTGCTCAAGGTGGAGAACAACACCCAGCAACGCGCGATCAGTGTCAGCTACGGCGGCAAGGAGGTCAGCGCCGAGGTCGCGACCAAGGGCGTTCCCGTCAACGGCATCGAGGCGATGATGACGGACTCGCTGTTCCGCAGCGGCCGCTTCCGCGTCATGGAGCGCCAGAAGGTCGACAAGGTGCTCAAGGAGCAGGACCTCGGTGCGAGCGGTCGCGTCTCCAAGCCGTCGGCCGCCAAGATCGGCAAGGTCCTGGGCGCCGAGACGCTCGTGCAGGCGGTCGTCACCGAGTACGCGCCCGACTTCGAGGGCAAGAGCGGCAGCCTGGGCGCGCTTACGGATGGCCTGCTTGGCGGTCTCAGCATCGGCAGCAAGAAGTCGCTCGTCGCGATGAACTTCCGCATGTTCGACGCCGAAACCGGCGAGGTCACGTTCACGAAGCAGGTGAAGGCCGTGGTGGGCAAGACCAGCTTCGGCTTCGGTGCCGTGGGCTGGGGTGACGGCGGAGCCGCCGGCGGCGCGTTCAACAGCTTCTCCAAGACGCCGATCGGCCGTGCCGTGATCGCCTGCGTCAACAAGGGCGTGTTCGAGCTGGTCAAGGAAGTCGGTGCACAGCCGGCCGCCGGCAAGATCATCAAGGTGAGCGGCAACAACGTCTACGTGAACCTCGGTGGCGATTCCGTCAGCGCCGGCGACACCATGACCGTCAAGGCGCAGGGCGAGGAGCTGGTGGACCCCGAAACGGGCATCTCGCTCGGCGCGGTGGAGTCGGACGTGGGCAAGCTCCAGGTCGCCAAGACGACGGAGAAGTTCTCCATTGCCACGGTCGCGTCCAAGTCCGGCAGCTTCGGCCGGGGTGACAAGGTCGTTGCCGACAAGTCGCCCGAACCGCTGCAGTTCGCCGAGAACTGGGATGGTCCCTCGGGCGACTCCTCTTCGGGCGGCGGCTCGAGCCAGGACTCGGGCGGTCGCTGAATCCGCTTGTCCGGGCCGGCGGGCCGCAATGGCCGCCGGCCCCGTTTGATTGTGAACGTCCCTGGAGGGGCAGCGCATATCCATGAACGTCAGCCTGACCCAGCGCGAATACCGTCTCCTGCTCGACCTCCTGCTCGTCAGTGACTGGGTCATGCACGGCCACCGCCGCGAGGAACCGGCGGAGGCCGAGCCCTACCGCATGGTCATCCAGAAGTTCCTGTCGCTGGCGCAGGAATTCGGGCTGGACGATCTCGTCGAAATCGACGAGGAGTACAACCAGTACCGTCCGACCGAGAAGCTCGAGCGGGAAACGGGCGCGTGGAAGCTCCTCGACGAATACGATGATCTGCTGTTCTGGGAAGAGCTGATCGTCCGGCTCGCCGAGCGTGACGTCGCCCAGATGCCGGGCAAGGGGGACGTCGGCGGCATGTCGGGCGAGGAGTACGACCGGCTGGCCGGTCCGCTCGAAGAGAAATACGCCGGCGAGTTCTTCGAGAACGGGCTCGATCGGCTGACGCTGCGCAACAGCTAGCGCCGGCCGGCAGGTCCTTGCCGGTGACGGGTCGAGTCCGCCGTCGCCTGGCGGTGGGGCGGTGGCCTGCTGTGCGCTCGGCGCCGGTGGCGCCTCCTCGCGGTCCGGCGTGTTCAGTGTTCCCGTTGCCCGCGTGCGTTCAACGAAGCATGTCGGCCGACCGACGCTCCGGTCGCCAGCAACGGCGGTGGGGCATCCCCGCCGCGCACGACACAACCGCGTTTCCGGCCGCATGAGAAAAAGCCGGCCTGCGCCGGTCCTTCAGGCGCCGGAGCCGACGAGTGCCCGCCATTCGCGGTCGGGCCGCTCGCGTCGACACGGCCCATGGCCCCGTTGGATGAACGATCACCCGTCGTCCAGCAGGCAGCCCCTGAAACCCTCCGCCATGCCTCGCATGAGCTCGAAATACAGCCCCGGCCCGGGCTCGATGCCGGCACCCAGCGGATCGAGTGTGGCGACCCGGATGCCCGTGCCCTCCGCGATGACCCGGGCGAGCCGCGGCTCGAACTGGGGCTCGACGAACAGGCACTGGATGCCTTCGTCGCGGACGCGCTCGCGCAGTTCGGCGAGACGCCGGGCGCCGGGAGAGCGGCCGGGGTCGACGGTGACGGCGCCGGCGTAGGACAGGCGGTAGCGGCGTTCGAAGTACTGGTATGCGTCATGGAATACCAGGTACGGCCGATCGGCGAGAGGCGCCAGGCGGGCGCCGAGGCGCTCGTCGAGGGCTCGCAGACGGTGCACCTGGTCTGCCGCGTTCGCGCGATAGGTCCCCGCATGTTGCGGATCGAGACGCGCAAGGAGTTCGCCCATCGCGCGCGTGAGGGCTACCGCGTTGCGCGGATCGAGCCAGAGGTGGGGATCCAGGTGTGCGCTCCCGGCGGGAACGTGCGCTTCGTCGCCGTCCTGATTGCCGTGATCGTGCGGCTGAGCGGCTCCGCCGCTGCGGGCCACAAGCCGGATCGCATCCGGCAACTGCGCCATCCAGACCTGCTCCGCAGCGCGCGCGAGCGATGCCAGGGGGCGCTCCAGGAAGTGCTCGCTCACGGGACTCGCCGCGACGATCACGTCTGCGTTCGCCAGCGCACGCGTGTCCGACGGAGCGAGCGCGAACGAGTGCGGTGACTGGCCGCCGGGCACCAGCAGGTAGGGTGTCCCGATCCCCGTCATGACGCCCGCCACGAGCGACTGGACAGGCGCGACGGAGGCGACCACGCGGGGCGGGGCGGCGCGCACGGCCGTGCCCGCGATGACCAGGGCGCACGCCACGAGGACGCGCAGCAGGTACCAGTGCATGGGGGTTCCGCGAGTGACAGGGAATGTGCGGAATGTTATGTTATATCAATACTATCTGCAATGGACCGAACACGGCATGACCCATCCTGCGTCGAGCCCCGCCACGGCGCTCGCGCGTGCCGATCGACTGTGCCGCAGCCGCGGAGCCCGACTGACGCCGCAGCGGCGCCGTGTCTACGAGCTCGTGCTTCATGCGGGGGAGCCCGTCACGGCGTACGAACTGCTGCGCATGCTGGCCGAAGACGGCGGCAACCCGGCTCCGCCCACGGTGTATCGCGCGCTCGATTTCCTGCAGGCCCATGGACTGGTGCATCGGCTCGCGAGCCAGCAGCGTTTCGTGGCCTGCGGGCATCCCGAGGATGGCGCCCACGGGGGCGTGTTCCTGGTGTGCGCGCGCTGCGGTCACGCGCTCGAGTGGAACGACGAGCGGGTCGCGCGCGCGGTCGCGCGCTCGGCACGCGAAGCCGGGTTCCGCCTCGGCGGCGACGTGCTGCCGGAGGTCGAAGGCCTGTGTCCGGAGTGCCGGGATGACTGACAACGAGCCCCTGGTTCGCGCCGATGGCGTTACGGTATGCCACGGGAGCCGGCTCGTGCTCGAGGGCGTCGACCTCCGTATCGCGCCCGGCGAGATCGTGACGCTGATCGGGCCCAACGGCTCGGGCAAGACGACCCTCGTGCGCGTCCTGCTCGGGCTCCTGCGGCCGGGCGAGGGCCGGGTTCGGCGCCGTCGCGGGCTGCGCATCGGTTATGTTCCCCAGCGAATCCATGTCGAACCGACACTGCCGCTCACCGTGGGGGGCTTTCTCGGACTTGGTGTCCGCACCGGGCGCGCGAGCCATCGCGCGGCACTGGCGGAGGTCGGCGTCGGGCACTTGCTGGACGAGCCGGTACAGTACGTTTCAGGGGGCGAGTTCCAGCGGGTGCTGCTCGCGCGCGCGCTGCTGCGCGAGCCGGACCTGCTGGTGCTGGACGAGCCTGCGCAGGGCGTCGACGTCGGCGGCCAGCGCGAGCTGTACCGGCTGATTGCGCGCCTGCGGGCCGAGCGCGGTTGCGCGGTGCTCATGGTGTCGCACGACCTGCATCTGGTCATGGCGGCGACCGATCGGGTCATCTGCCTGAACGGACACGTTTGCTGCCGCGGTGAGCCCGAGCAGGTGTCCGGCCATCCCGAGTACCAGCGCCTTTTCGGCCCGCTCGACCGGGAGTTCGCCCTGTACACCCACGACCACGATTCCGCGCACGCCGCCGGCACCGGGGAGGAGCGGAGGCCCGCCGAATGAACCTGCTCGGCGAGCCCTTCGTCTGGCGTGCGCTCGCGGCGGGACTGGGCGTCGCCGTCGTTGCGGCGCCGCTCGGCTGTTTCGTCGTGTGGCGCCGCATGGCCTATTTCGGCGATACGCTCTCGCACGCCGCGCTCCTGGGCGTGGCACTGGGGGTCGTGCTCGACGTCGAGCCGATGCTCGGGGTCATGGTGGCCGCGCTGACGACCGGTGTGCTCCTCGTCGGCCTTCAGCGTTTCGGCGAGTTCGCCATCGATACGGTCCTCGGCATCCTGGCGCACTCGACACTGGCGCTCGGTGTTGTCGTCCTGTCGTTCGTCGAGTCCGTGCGCGTGGACCTGTTCTCCTACCTGTTCGGCGACATTCTGGCGGTGACGGGCGGCGACATCGGCTGGATCCTCGCCGGCGGAGCGCTCGTCCTCGGAATGCTGGTCTTCCTCTGGCGCCCGTTGCTGGCCGTGACCGTGCACACCGACCTGGCCCAGGTCGAAGGGGTGTCCGTGACCGCGGTTCGCCTGGCATTCGTGCTTCTGCTGGCGATCGTCGTCGCGGTCGCGATGCGGATCGTGGGCATCCTGCTGATCACGTCCCTGTTGGTGATCCCGCCGGCCACGGCCCGGCGATTCGCGCGCAATCCCGCGCAGATGGCCCTGCTGGCCGCGCTGGCGGCGGCGATCGCGGTGAGCGCCGGTCTCGGTGCCTCGCTCGGCTGGGACACGCCGGCTGGCCCGTCGATGGTGGTCGCGAGTGCCGTCCTGTTCCTGCTGACGGTGACCCTCGCGCGGCCCCGATCCTGAGCCCCAGCGCGCTCAGCCGTCGGCCGTCTCCCGCGCCGGCCGGGGCGCTGCCGGCCTCTCGCGCACGATGGCGCCGATCCGGTCTTCGCTCGCGCGGGCGAGGCTGCGCCGGTCCTGCTCGTGCGCATCGATCGGTGGCAACAGCGTGATGTCGACGCCGATCCGCGGCTCGCCCAGGATGCGCCACAGGTGTGCGACGAACGGGTCGTCGTCGACGAAGGGTGCCGCGGGATTGTCGTAGCGAATCGCGACGGGCTGGATCGGGACGCCGGCCTCGCGCGCGGCTTCGAACAGGCGCGGGTGGAAGCGCCGCATGTCGCCACCCCGTGTGGTCGTGCCCTCCGGAAACACCGCCACACGCTCGCCGCGCTGCAGCCGGCGCGCCATTTCGGCTGCCGTGCGGGCGGCCGCGTCGCGCCCGCCGCGCTCGATGTAGATGGTGCCGCCTCGCGAGATCAGGAATCCCAGCACGGGCCAGCTCGCGAGCTCCCGCTTGCCGATGAACCCCGCGTCGACGACGGTCAGCAGCGCGCTGATGTCGATCCACGAGATGTGGTTCGACACGAACAGCACCGGCCCGCTGACGGGGGTGCCGTGGATGTGTGCGTCGACGCCCAGTATCCGCAGTGCCTTGCTGTGCCAGTTGCGCACCGTTGTCCACTCCGCATCGGTCCGCGGCGGCGGCGTCCGCGGCAGCTGAATGGCCGCCTGCACGATGCCCGCGAGGATGTGGCGGATCAGTCGGGCGAGGCGGAAGAGTCGGCGGAACAGGCGCATGGCGTGCCCTGGCAGAGTAACCGGGCGGCATTCTAGCCCGCACATCGCACCGATTCACGGCTGCGGACGAGAATCTGTCGGTCAGACCGGCGCGTGCCCTGGACGGGCCGGCATTCTCGGCGAAGCGCGAAACGCCGGCCAGACCGTGGCCTGGCGGGAGTCGTTCATGGCAACGCGCCCCACTCGTCCGATATCAGGCGTTGAACCGCCGCAGGGTCCCTTTGCGGCAACCCGCATTGCGTACCCCGACACGGGCGGGCCGCCAAGCCCGACGGGGCAGCGTCGGGCAGACCCGGGAGACCGCCCCCGGCCTCGTTGGGGATGGCCAGCACGAGCCGCCCGGGCCGAAAGAAGCGAGCGGCATGCCGCCGCCAAGGGCCCAGGGTGCGCTCGGCGCCGCGCAGGACCAGTATCTCGGGCGGCGTGAACTGGGCGGCGAGTGCACGCACGAGCGTGGCGTGCCCCAGCGGATCCGACTCGATGCGGGACATCGCGGCGGCCACCGCGCCGCGGGCGGCCTCGACATAGCGCGGCTCGCCGACGATGTGGCCCAGCCGATCGAGGGCCAGCGCCGCAACGCCGTTGGCCGCCGGCACCGATTCGTCCGCGTCCGGCTTCGGTCGCCAGGGCAGGGCTTCATGGTCGTCCGCGGTCTGGAAGAAGCCACCGTTCGCCGTGTCCTCGAAATGCGCGAGCAACGCGTCCGCGACGTCGCGCGCGAACACGAGGTCGGCGTCGCGCCAGTGCGCCTCCAGTGACGCGAGCAGGGCGGCGAGCAGTGCCGCGTGATCCTCGACGAAGGCCGGCTGGCGGTGCACGCCGTTGCGCCACACCGCGAACAGCCGGCCCGAGCGCCACAGGCCGGCGCGCACGAAATCGAGTGCGGCCTGGGCGGCGTCGACGTACTGCTCCACTCCGAGGCGGTGGCCGGCGACCGCGAGGCCCCGGGCCATGAGTGCATTCCAGGCGGTGAGCACCTTGTCGTCGCGCGCGGGGGCGGCGCGCGTCGAGCGCGCCGCCTGCAGCGCCCGGAGCGCGGCTTCGAGGCGGCGGTCCAGGTCCGCGGGCGCAAGGCCGAACTCCGCGCTCAGGGTCGCGCGATCCGCCGCCCCGACCGGGTGCCAGCGGTCGCCGAAATTCGGTGGGCGGTCGAAGCCGAGGCGGCGGGCCACCAGCGCGAAATCCGCATCACCCACGACGCAGCGGACCTCGGACCGGTCCCACGTGTAGTATCTGCCCTCCTCGCCCTCGCTGTCCGCGTCGAGACTCGCACAGAATCCCCCCGCGGGCAGGGCCATCTCGCGCAGTGCCCAGTCGGCGATTCCGCGGGCAACGGAGGCGAAGTCGTCCCGCTCGAAGGCCGCCGCGGCCTCCGCGTAGAGCTCGAGCAGGAGGCCGTTGTCGCACAACATCTTCTCGAAGTGCGGGATTTCCCAGCGCGCATCGACGGCGTAGCGGGCGAAGCCACCGCCGATGTGGTCGCGGATGCCGCCGGCCGCCATGTGGCCGAGCGATTGCTCTGCGATCGCCCGTGCGCGCGCCGCCTCCTCCGGGTCCGTGACGCCGGAGCGCTCGAGGGCGAGTCGCAGGGGACCGGGATGGGGAAACTTCGGGGCCCCGCCGAAGCCGCCGTGCTCGGGGTCGAAGGCCTGTTGCAGGGCCGCGGTCGCGCCGTTCACCGGCGTTTCGTCGAGTGCGCGGGGCACCGTCGGTTGCAGCGAGTCGAACACGCGCTGCAGCTCTGCGTTCTGCTGCCGGATCGCTTCGGGCTGCTCGCGCCAGGCGGCCGCGATGCGCTCGAGGACATCGTCGAAGGCGGGCATCCCGTGCGTGGCGCGCGCCGGGAAATAGGTGCCGGCGAAGAACGGCATGCGATCGTCCGGCGTCAGGAACACCGTGAGGGGCCAGCCGCCACCGCGGCCGGCCAGCGCCTGGTGCGCGAGCTGGAAGACACGGTCGAGGTCGGGGCGCTCCTCGCGATCGA
>Ga0102944_1001199_pt1 | contig 17824 bp, 20 predicted proteins | sample SalPonD_shore_MG_FD_78172 | JGI IMG/M metagenome (GOLD analysis project Ga0102944, IMG submission 78172) | Salt pond soil microbial communities from South San Francisco under conditions of wetland restoration - Salt Pond MetaG... | ecosystem: Environmental > Aquatic > Marine > Intertidal zone >...
AAAAAAGGAAGGAATAGAAAAATCAAGTATCCTATATTTGTTCTATGGATTGCTTTCATTATTTTGGGACCAATAATGACTGCGGGATATATTAATGGATTGAATATATTTTTTCCCGGGGAACCTGGTGACCCCTTAAGTCTCGTTTCATTTGATCCCTCGGCAATTGGACAATTAATCTTCTACTTTGGAATTCTTTCAACAGTAGTAGTCCTTTTCACTCTTGTGGGTGGAAAACGAGCATTTTGCGCTTATGCGTGTCCTATGGGCGTACTTGGAATAATAGGTACTAAAATTAAGAATTTTTTCAAGTATCCTTCACTTCATTTGGAAGCGGATATTGAGAAATGTACGCAATGTAAACAATGTAGCAAGGCATGTGTGATGAGTCTTGATGTGAACGAGTTATTTAAAGAGGGAAATATGTATGATCCTGATTGTATCTTGTGTGGAAGTTGTATCTCACACTGCCCTCAAAAAGTTATCTCTTACGCGTGGAAATGGAAAAAAACCAAAAATTCTCATAAAGAAGAACCCATAAAAGAAGCATTAGAAATTAGGAAACCTCTCCAACAAATTTAAATCTTTTTTTGCACTTCTATTTTTTCTCATATTATTTTTTTTTAGTATTCAGGCTAATTTTATACTAAAAATTTCCTAGATCTTACTAGTTGCTAAAATGAAAATTGATCCAATTTTTTATTAAAAAAAACTTTAAAATCAATAAGACCTAATTAAATTTAGAATTATTATGCGAGATATTGAAAATTACATCCGTGAATTGAGTAAGGGATATGCTCCTCAGCGAGAAAATGCGAAACCTCGAATAATGAAAGTATATGATAAAACATTTAAACCTCTTGTAAAACGAAAAGATTTGGATGCGTTCTTTGATCTCTATGAATATGACGACCCCATCATTAAAGCATGGGCTTTTTTAGGTATATATAAAATTTTAGAGAATAAAGAATATTTATATGGAGAAGCCAAAGAGAAGTTGGAAAATATTATTGTTGATATCCTTGATAATAATGAAAAGATTAGTTATTATAGTGGGGATATCGAAACTACTGTCTCTATTAGAACGCATCACGGTCGTAGAATAAGTTGGCTGCACCCAGATATCGTTTTTGGACCTGTGTATGAATATGTCAAATCAAAGGCTCCTGAAATGGATAAAGTGATTGGCGAACTTTTAGAAGAACTCCTCTCTAAAGCAAATGAACCTAAAGTTGAAGATTTATTATTAGAATATGCTCAAAATATCTATTCCAGTGATATTGAAGGGAAACGCATAATTCTTCAAGCATTCAAAAATTTTAGTGAAAATACAGATTTAGCTCATAAAAAACAAGTCACGGAAATCTTTAAAACATATCTACAAGAAATAGGACAGAAACGAAAAAGTTCTAAAAATAATATACTATCTAATGATCAACAGGAGTTAGAACAAGAAATTATCAAGACTGGAGCACTTTTGGAAATTGATCTTGAAGCAGAAACACTGAAATTTTTGGAAAATTTAAATGGCCCCTTCGCTGCTCTCGATCAGGTCGCGGAACATTACAAAGAAAATAACACTTTTCAATCTCTCTTAATGGAAAAATTAGGAAATACAAATAATCAGCGCTTTATTAAGGATATTTTGAAGGCAATTTCTTTAATCAAGGATCAGATCCCTAATTGTCAAGAACTTGTCATAGAAAAAATAGAGAAATATGAATTTGCGGATACCGGCTTAATTGTGAACTTAATGGAGGCTAACCTTTTAGATGAGCACATTCTTGTAGAAATGCTTAAACAAGGAGAGGAATGGCAGTTAGAATTTGTACGTGAATTTTTAAATCTATACTCAGAAAAATTAGATGATTGGAACAATTTATATAATAAGATCACCTCAATTTTAACTTCATTTCCGGATGACGGATCCTTTGAAAATTCTGATTCTGAACTTTATCGAAAAAAGGAATTTGCTTTACGAGTTATAATTGATTTGAAACACGAGCATTTGGTACAACATACATTAGTTAACTTTTCAAAATTGCAGGATGACAAACTGCGAAAAATGGTTTTGTTCGCAATAATTACCTTTGGAGATGATGACATTTTGTTAGATCTCCGTAAATTAATGGAGAAAGATGAAAAGACTCAAGAATATGTGAAAAAGTTCTGGAAACAACTTGAACGTCGAGATTGGAAATTTTATTATTAGAAATAATACAAAATATATCCTTATAGGGTAATAATTCTCTACCTTAATATTTACTTTGATATTTTTCAAAATTATTACTCAAAATAAAGATCTTAAAAAAATTATAGATATTTCAAGGGAGTTCTTAGGCCCCCTCTGAGGATCTCCCTTATATCTGTGGTTTGAGGATCTTATAAACACCACAAATCCCTGTTAAAAGGATGTCTTTTGGTATTCCTCACTCCCTTGAAATATATAATATTATTGTCGGCAAAAGTATATAACAATTATGCACTTAACAAATTTAACAACTTTTGTCGTTATTTAATGACCCCCTATAGGCATCATTAAAAAAATCCTAATTAAGAAGTTAAATATGATTTTATAGACTCTTAATTGGATTCAAGAGAGATCTCATCAGAAGGGGGTTTTAAAACATCTATTTTTGAGTCGGTTCATATAGAAGTGGTTCTCCACACTTAGGACAATATTTAGCTTTTGTTAAACAAAGAGTCCCACAAATAGGGCATACAATTTTCTTGATCTTACTAAATTCGAAATTTTTCTCTTTACTCATAAGACACCTCCCTCACATTTGGATAAATGATACTAACCTAATTTACACTAATTGATCGAGGAATAATTATTTTAAGTCCTAATAAAATTATTTCTTTCCAGATGATTGGATTTTTTTAATTAATTTTTTTGCTCCCTTATAGAAATAGTCCTCCGAAAGTTTCATGAAATTCCCATTAGAATGTGCTTCATAAAACTTTTCGAATAGGGAAACGGAATTATTCAGATGAGTCAAAGAATTTTGCGTGTTATTCATTATATAGTATATTTTACCAATATTATAATGGCATACACCAGATTCCGCTACCTTCCTCGATTTCTTATAGATTCTCAAGGCTTCTTTATAAGATTTTAGGGATTTAGAATATTTTTTAAGTTTAAAATCCATATCAGCAATATCGCTCAAAACTTCCGCTCTTCCGTATAAATTCCCGTGCCTGTTATGCAATTGGAGCACTTTATGATAAAGCTTTCTCGCTTCAGAATAGTTTTTTAATTGTTTTTGGACATCCGCCATAGTATCTAAGAGAAAAAGTTTGCTTTCAAAAAGTTGAGTTTGGGATTTGCTGTCTAATTTATTGAATGTGTTTAGAGCATTTCCATAATACTGAGTTGAAGTTTGGAAGTTATTCATTAGATAATGAATTCTTCCTATAGATGTATAGGTTTCATAAAGCTCATATATATCTCCTTTTTCTTTAGTTGGTAATCTGTCTTTTACCAAGTGGAGTATTTGCATATATAATTCTAATGAAAGTGCTAATTGATTCTGTATATAAAATATCTCTGCTTTTATTTTTAGTGCGGTTATATTATCCGGATCCTCTTTTAAGATAGAGTTCAAGATAGTTAAAGCTTCTTCATACTCTCCGGATTCAATAAGTTCCTCCACTTCTTGAATCAATTTCACATTCTGAACCTTGCCTGGCGAATCTCGCCATTTTGTCTAATTTTTGATTTTAGCTAAGAATTATAAGATTCTTATCTACTAATATTATTTGTCAAATTGTTTTTAAATATGTTTGTATTTGATTCAGTTTTATAAGTGGTAAAATTTTACTCTTTGCTTGATAGATCCTTATACATTCCCTCTCTGAAAATTAAAACCTCTCATTCCAATTTTGTATAAAAAAAGATGGATGCTTAATCAAATTCCAAAATCTTTTGATTAGTGGAAACAAATCTAAGGGTTTTATAGATACGTTCCTAATTGGTACCATATTAAATTGACATTTGCGTCAAATATATTTATAAATAAAAGTGGTATATTTTTTTCTAATTCAAAAATTTTATTTGTTGATAATATAAATAAAATGGAAACGTAAACCAGCAATAATATTTTTCTTCTTTATGTGTGTCTTATTATGCTCCCTAACGTTCTATAACGTACTATTATTCGGTAGAGAAACCAATATCCCGCTGAAAACTGCAAATGGTACTCTCACTCAAGGAATTTTAAATGGAGGATTTGAAACAGGCACCCTCACTCCTTGGAGGACCGGCGGAGATCATCTTGCACGAGTACATGAGGGTTCTGAATATGTCACCCATTCCGGTAGTTATGGATGTATCATTTCGGTTTATGGAGGAGTTCATTACAATGACGCTTGGATTGAACAAGATTTAAGGTATGCTGTTATCGTTTCGGAAAATATAACTTCATTCACGTGTTGGAGAAAAATTAATTCAGCTAATGTACGCGTAACCATAACTTATTGGGATGATACTACTACTCACCAAAATTTTAATGCACCTCCTCAGTGGACGATGTGTAATATAACTGAAATAACTCCGGGAAAAAGACTCAAAAAAGTAAGATTCGAAACAATTTCGGATCCGATTGCTGTTGGAGGTATTGATGATATTTATATGAATGGCACCTTTACCCTCTCCGAGGATTTGCCTGGTATTCCGGGATATCCCATCGGAATAATTTTGACGATGACGATTTCCATATTGGTAATAATTTATTATCAGAAGTTTAGAAAAATAAAATCTAATTAATTTTTTTTTATTCTCTTACTAAAACTTTTAGGAAGTAATTCATCATATATTATAGGGGTAATTGATATAGCAACTAAAAGTGCTGATGATTTCCGATATTTAATTCCAGAACCCTTATTTCAAGATATCACTCAAAAGGCAGCGGAAACATATCCATACATAGTACATGGCTGGCTCTTTGCTGATCGAAGAGAAAATTTTGGTATCTGTACTAAGTTCGAAGTCAATGACGATATCAATATTAAGAAATCGAAAACGCATGAAAAACCGAGATCATGGATGCGATACCAGAAATCTAAACTTTATAATATGCGGAAATTTAAAAATAACCTAGATGTCGATATTGTGTGGCAATGGCATTCGCACCCATCTACTAAGAAAAAACTGCATGCGATGGATAAAAGAATTCTTAAATATATGAGTCAAGGCGTTATGATTATTGTAATCCCACCCGTGCCAGAAAAAAACCAAAAAGCCCACATTCTTGGCTGGTATTACGATAAACGGCATCGAAAAAAGCCCGATATCAAGAAAATGGTCTTTGAGATGATCTCTGAATAAGATCTAATTATAATTTTTAATTCTCTTTTTTTACATCAAAATTCAATGAGTTAGGGCATAACTCTCTTTTTGGGTTATTATGAATTTAAAAATTGCTTTTACTCACTCGAATCGATTTAAATATCCAATATTAAGAAATCTTTTCTATTTTGTAGTATCTAAGCAATCCAATTTTTCGACAAGGTATTCCATTTTTAATTAAAAAAAAAATGGAATATTTTGGGAGGGATATTAAGGGAGATCATCTTTATAATCTTTTGATGAGTGGAAACAAATCTAAGGGTTTTATCAATACGTTCCTAATTAGTACCAAGTTAAATTGATATTTGCGTCAAATATATTTATAAATTAAGTGGTAGAAAAATTCCTGTTTTATAATGAATAAATATAAATATCTATATAAATATATATACTCAAAGAAAAATTATAATTTTTATCAAATATGACTTCGAAATTAATCTCAGTAAGGGAAGAGATATATCTAAAGCTGAAAAAGCTGAAAAATCCAGATGAAAGTTTTTCAGATTTACTTGAGAGAATAATAAAAACACAAGAAAAAGATCCATTAAAATATTTTGGAATTGCTAAGCAGCTACCAGAAGATCTTCAAGATAAATTTGAAGATATTATTTTAACAGCTAAGAAGGAATTTGCAGAGAATACAACGCGCAGATTCAAGGAATTATGGGGAGAATGAAATGATTCTAGTTGACACGACCGTAATTATTGATATTTGGCGCGGAAGAACTAATGTTAGGAAGTGTTTAGAAAAATACACAGAAGAATCTTTCGCCATATCTTCAATCACAATTGAAGAGATTTATGATGGGCTCGGATATACAAAAAAAGAAAAAGGAGAAGAACTCTATAAAAAAATTAGGAATCAATATGCAAAAATTTTTCATAATTTTCAAATCATCCCCTTATCTACAGAAATCTTAAAAAAAACAGGATTGCTTCGGGGAGAACTTAGAAGAAAGGGCGAGATACTTGATCTTGCTGATATCATTATAATGGTCACAGCGCAAGAAATTCAGGCATCTAAAATCATCACCAGAAATCCGAAGCATTTTGAGAATTCTTCAATTCCCATTGAATCATATAATGTATAGAGTTTGATTCATTATCGGTATAAGAGCTTTATTACGGAATATAATGGAAGTCTCATCCTCGTTGGAACAACTTCGGTCTCGACCTATGAAGATCTTGGATTAGACAACGGAATTTATTATTACGTAATTACTGCAGAGAATGAGTACGGTATCTCAGACATCTCTAATTGTGAGTCAGTTCGAGTAATCACTGAATATGAGCCCGGAAATCCTGGATACTCTATCCTAATGATGTTGATAATGATGATTTCTATGCTCGCGATAATATATCAACAAAAGGTTAGACCATTAAAATCTAATTAACTCTTTTTTTTATATTTAGGTTATAGATTGTTCTAAAAGTTATCTCATTATAAATATATTATAATATTGGGCTAGATATAATCATATTGGTCTTATGGATAATCGTGTTTTTAATAACTAATGTGATTTTTCATAGGAGGACAATGCCTAAACAATTTTCAGAAATGAACGGAAACAAGCAAAAATCTAAAAAAAAATGAAAGAGTAAATCGTCATTTGAATTAGAAGGGTATAATAAACTGCATTCCAATCAAAAGGAATTCAGTGCTAAGCTTCAAAATGTTCTTAAGACTCACAGACAACATTTAGCAAAAAACCTTTTTAAAGACTTTGACTTATTTGAAAGGCGTAATAGTCGTATTGAAACTTTTTCGAAAGGGATGAAGAAACGAGTAATGCTTTCTACTGCTTTAATCCATGAACCAAGAATACTTTTTTTAGATGAACCGACCACAGGTTTAGATGTGAAAAGTTCCAGACAGATTCGACAGATTATTAAGGAATTAAGTAGTAAAGGTACAACAATCTTTCTCACGACTCATTATATTGAAGAGGCTGATATTTTATGCGACCAAATTGCGATAATAAAGGACGGCGAAATCCTGATTGTTGAGAGCCCAGAAAAGCTAAAACGTATAACTCGTGGAAAACATATAATTGAAATTTCTTTTGATCGCTTCAATAAACAAATACACAAGAACCTTGAGGGTATATCTTCGGAGATGGAAGTAGTTATGATTGATAATAAATTTCGATTATTTGTACAAGATCCAACGTTGATCTTAAATAATGTCTTTAATTTTGTGAGAAAAAACCAATTAACCATAACGTCAATTAATACATTACAACCGACGTTAGAGGATGCATTTGCCAAATTGACGGGTTTACAGTCCAAAGATATGACAGTTGAGAAGAAAAAGGGGAATCAAATATGAAAAGAGAGAGCATTAAAGAGATGAATAAAGAACTGGTTGATCGTTGGATTGTAAATATAAAAAATGCCCTTTATATTGCGGAAAAAGATGTAAAAATATATTTTTTAAAGGCTCCAAATTTAATATTTGGTATCTTTTTACCTGTGGTTTTGTATTTTGCATTTGCAGTTGGACGAGCAGTAGAAATAACTATAGCAATCCCAGGTTTAGTTGCAATGGCTATGTTTTTTGGAACAGGCGCAATACAATCGGTTTCTCTTCCCTTAGAACGACGGACAGGAACATTTAAAATGATTCTAAGTGCCCCTCTCTCTTTATCAACTATAATGATCGGAAAGGTTTTAGCAGGATTCTTTTATGGGCTTCTCCTCTCTTCTATTTATACTATAATGGTCTTTATACTTGTTCCTACATCTAATTTGTTTATATATATTGTTGTAATTATGTTTTCCTCATTATTATTTTCGGCATTTGGACTATTGCTATCTGTTCCTTTTCGCGATATCCCTCAAGCAATGCCGCCAGCGATTGTCATTCGAATTGCAATGGTGTTTTTATGTGTGGTGTTTTTGTCCCAGTGGATACAATGCCCTCTATTATGCAAGTTCTCGCTTATTTTTTACCGTTGACCTATTCGGTTGATGCATTACGTTGGGCTTTAAATGGTGAATTTCTAATCCCTATGTTTTTTACTAATTTAGGAGTAAAAATATTATTCATATTTTTCTTTCTTCTTGTTAGTATTAAATTACTTTAGAAACTAATTCAATGAATGAATACATTTGAACTATAAATGATAATATAGCATGATAATAAAATTTAAAAGCTCTTGTTAAATTCCATTTAACATTTTTTATTCTTATCGCTTCTTTTCGCACTAAAATATTTAGGTATTCGTTCATTATCTAACTTGGGGTAATTAAAATAGCAACTAAAAGTGCTGATGATTTCCGATATTTAATTCCAGAACCTTTATTCCAAAATATCACCCAAAAGGCCGCAGACGAATATCCCTTCATTGTTCATGGCTGGCTTTTCGCTGACAGAAGAGAAAACTTTGGGATTTGTACCAAATTCGAAGTGAATGACAATATTAATATAAAACACGCGAAAACGCATGAAAAGCCCAGCTCTTGGATGCGATACAAGAAATCGAAACTTTATAACATGCGGAAGTTTAAAAAGAACCGCGATGTCGATATTGTATGGCAGTGGCATTCTCATCCTTCTGACAAGAAAAAACTACACGAGATGGATAAACGTATACTCAAATATATGAGCACTGGGGTTATGATTATTGTGATCCCACCCGTGCCGGAAAAGAACCAAAAAGCTCATATCGTCGGATGGTATTACAACAAACGACATAGGAGAAAGCCTGAAATTAAAAAAATGATCTTTGAGATGATCTCTGAATAAGGATCTAATTTTAATTTTTACTACTCTTTTTATTTTAGAAGGGTTGCTTCACATTCCTATTAAGGAAAATTGGTCAAAATCACACTCAACATAAATCTAAATCTTGTTTATTAATATTTTATTTGATAAAATTTAATTAATTTTTAAAAGCATAATTTTAATTTATAAAATAAAAAAAAAATTTAAGGTAAAGCGTAAATTTAATTAGACTTTTGCAATTTTCTCCCAATAACGTAAATGAAGGAAATAGTGGATACAGCAACAATTAGTAAAGAATAACCTGGAATAGCTGTCTGTTCTCCTCCTTCTGGCGATGCTGTTATTGGTTGTCGTTTTGTGTAATATAGTTCTGCGTTGGCTTCAAACCCCTTTTGCCATACCACATGAATATTATTCGAGGAATCCCTTGTAATCGTCGGATCATGATTTTGACTGCCATTTGTAATATCTATTGGAACTGAACAGTCAAACTCATCAACAAAAGTATATTGAATGTTCCAACTGTCTAAATCCTCATAACTCCAAACAATATGGGCAGTGGAATTTGAATCAATAACAACATCTGGCATAAGATTATCATCATTATTTAATGAACTCGGAGTAATCTGAGCTAACCAATTAGCAGAAGTTGCATACTGTACTCTGTAATAAGTATTCTCGCCACTGATATGTTCCTGCGCCCAAACCAAATGTGCCAGGCCAGTTAATTTTTTATCTACCGCAATCGAAGGAGTTAAATCATCTACATTATTTACCGTGACCCATACTGGAGTTGAATTGAAAGTATTAAGATTTCCATTATTAGAAATATATCTAAGTTCTGTATCGGAAGTTCCATAGGGGTCTTCAGGATGATTATCTTCATCAATAAATGCAATATGCACATTAGCAAGGATCTCAGCCTTTTCGTTATCCCAAGTATTCCAGGCATCTATAGATACTGCTGATTCATTACCGTTCGTGTCTGGAATATGGACGGGATCCAAAAAGGTGTCCGAAGTCGTATTATAAAACATATAAAAAACTCCTCCATCAGTATCCCCTCCTTCATGATTATCCACCCAAGCAATATGAATATTATTAGATTCATCAATAGCAGCATCAAGATAAAACACATCTAATATTTTAGTAAAGTTAGTTGGAGTAGAAAAGCTACCTTCTGTATTATTAGAAATAAAACCTTTCCTAATCCCACCCCCCCACACAATATAAACCTTGCCATTGGAGGTAATACAAGTCTTAGCCTGTGTCTGCATCCCAAATGTGTCATTACTGATAATAATATTATTATCATTTGAAAATTGAGTAGAATTTTTATATTGTAATTGCCAATCATCGGAATTATTAATCACATACGCTAAATGAACTAATTCCATATCGGAATTAGGATTGACAGAAATATCCGGAATAAATGCTCCTAAAGAAGTATCTGTTATTTGTTGAGAAGGTGTCCATTCAAAATCCTCGTCTGAATTAGCCAAACTGGGCACCATTAACAAGCCAAAAAACAGAACGCCACAGAATAATATTATAAAGAAAGAAAGTTGTAATTTGTATTTAGATTTCACTATAATTTCCCTTTCGAATTAAATTAGAATTTTTATTATAAATCTGTAGAATAAATAATAAGTTTACTATTTAAGCTTACGCTTTAAAATTAAATAAGAAATATTATGAAATAATAGAAAATTCTCAGAAATGAGTCTATTCTTATATTAACTATAAAGGAGCGAGTAATGTCAATCCTTTTTATAACGAAATCAATTGAAGATTATTATACTATTTTTTACCATTTTTAGTTAAACCTTAAATCAAAAATCATTCGATATAATTTATATGATTAAAAGAGAAATAATCATAATTTTTTCATACCTATTCAGATTTATATATTATATCTCATCTAAGATGATAAGTTTTTGAAAATTTTAGCAATTAGTTCATTATTTAATTTGAGGAAATTAATAAATCAATTCAAAGTGCTAATGATAGTAGATGCGATACCAGAAATCAAAAACCTGAGAACATGCGGAAATTTAAAAATAAGCTGCTATTACGATAAACCTCACCGAAAAAGGCATTCCATCAAGAAAATGGTCCTTGAATTGACCTCGTAATTATTTCTTAATAGTAATCTTTAAAGTTGGGCATATCAAGACCCTAATAGACACTTATGGAAATAATGTATACGTATTATTTTTTTAAACTTTAAAAATTGATATAATTTTTTTCCAATAAGTTTCTTTTAAAAAGATGACTGCGACAGTCTTTAGAAATAATTGAACGAGAAAGAAAATATGAGGAAATAAACTACTCAGTCTGGATTTTGATTTAATGTATTTAAATTCTTTGCCCATATTGCGATTCTTTCAAAGATATCTTCCAAACCTTTACTCTGTTTTGTCAATGAATATTCAACGCGTATTGGAATTTCATTAAAGACCTCTCGATGAATTAAACCAAGACCTTCTAGTTCCCTTAATCTTGAGGTGATAGTTTTTGGGCTTCCTCCTAATTTTTCTTCAATTTCGTTAAATCGAAGTTTATTATGCAGTAATAATTCTCTAATGATTGCCATTACGTATTTTTTTCCAAAAAGAGATAACACTTGTTTTACATAACATTCCTCCATACAATTGCTAATATCTTCATGCTTTGAACAATGCCACTCTAAAAAATTATTTTTATTTTCATCATCATCCATGTTTACCATCTTTTTTTCTATACTTTACTTTTGGGAAGTTGCTTCAATACTTCATACTTGGAAGTTTAAATACTTTAAAAAATTAAGTATAGTAATCTTATACAAAATATAAATTTATAGTGATATTATGAGTAAAGAAAAAAGAATTAAACATTTAGAAGAATGTGAGTGCGATAAACCTGAAATCCGTGCTACTTTCGAAGAAGGTTGTTCCAAAGAGCAAATTTTAAAATGTCATAGGAAAAAGTACCTTGAAAGTTTAGAAGAATAATCTTCTTCCAATATCAGGTGTAGTGAAAAAAATGAAAAAATTTGAAAATCTGATTGATAGTAAGGGCTCATTAGAGGGAAAAATAAATAAAATAGATATTTTTAAAGAAAGAAATATCAAAATAGTCATAATAAAAATGGCAAAAGATCAAAAAATAGATCCTCATCCTGAAAACTATGCAGTATTTTTTTTTATTATCCAAGGATCGGCTATTTTTACGACAGGAAATGGTACATATAAAATTATAAAAAATGAAGCAATTTATTACGATCCTAATGAAATAAGAGGTATAAAACCTCTTGAAGATTCAATATTTTTAGGAATTCAAATCATTGAGTAATGATATATAAATTTAAAAACATTTAATGTTAGTGATTGATGATGAGTAAAGCACAAAGTGCAATTAAAGCCTCAAATCTATTTAAGAGATTTGGAGATCTAATTGCAGTTAATAATATCTCGTTTGAAATCTTTGAAGGAGAAATTGTTGGGATTTTAGGACCAAATGGTGCAGGAAAGACGACCACAATCCGAATAATCACAGGTCTTTTTGAATCTGAAGATAATTCGGAAGTTTACATCTTTAATCAAAATTTAAGGAAAAATCTTGAGACATGTAAATCTAAGTTTGGAATTGTCCCCGAAATAAGTAATTCTTTTAGAGATTTTACTGTGAGGCAGAATTTACTATTTACAGGAAGAATTTATGGTCTTTCAAAGCAAGAAATTGAAACTCGTGCGAAAGTTTTGCTAAATCAATACGATCTATATGATAGAATTAACACGAAAACAAAATCACTCTCAAAAGGGTTACAACAAAGGGCAAATTTCTGTTTAGCACTATTACACGATCCCCCCATATTAATTCTTGATGAACCAACAAGCGGATTGGATCCAATCTCAGTGTCTATAATGAGAAAAAGAATTTTACAGATGAAAGAGGAAGGAAAAACAATTTTAATTACAACCCATGATATGCAAGAAGCGCAAAATCTCTGCGATAGAGTTTTAATTATGAACAAAGGAAAAATAATAACAGATGCAGATCCCGACACACTCAGGAGAAATTTCAAGCAAAAATCTACTGTTCGTTTTCAAATCGTCAATCATATCTCAACTAACCAAATAAACCAATTAGAAGAAAAGTTAAAAATAAAAAAAGAGAAGAGTGGTTATTATAGTTTTTTAAGTGATAATCCCATTCATGATATCTCTTCATTATCTCATATTATTGAACATTCTGATATAGAAGTTAAAAATATCACAATTAAGGAAGTTTCTCTGGAAGATGTATTCATTGATTTAATTAAGAAAACTAAAAGGAGTGAGAATAATGATTAAAGAAAAATTGGCCGTCATATGGGTTCTATGCAAAAAGAATATCTCTTTGTATATCAAAAGAGGACCAGTATTAATTTTTGGTCTTATGTTTCCTTTCTTTATAACACTCTCGTGGGTAATTGGCAGAGATATCTCATTTAATCAAATATTTATTGGAATTGTTGCTATGACCGCATTTTTTACCTCAACAGCGATTAGTCCTGTCATCTTACCACAAGAAACCCGAGAAAAATCATTAGAAAGGCAGTTATATTATCCTATTTCAATTTATGAGATTCTTTTAGGGATATTGTTAGCCTCGTTTCTATATTCACTGATCATAACCTTGATCATTACTACCACTTTTGTCTTTATCCTTTCTGTCTCTTTTTCCTCAGTACTTCAGATCTTCATTCTGATTATTGGAATCGGACTCATAACGTTTTTTGGCTCATTATTGGGTGTACTCCTATCTGCTATTCCGAGTGATATGACATCAGATATCATGGTCGTTAGTAATCTCATTAAATTTCCGTTGGTGTTCATCAGTGGGATTTTCATTCCGCTTAGTATAACGCCCTTTGGATTATTTGTGTTATCTCTTTTTTCGCCCATAACATTTTTCACTGATTTAATGAGATTCTGTACCAGCAACAGCTCCTTTTTCAATGTTGGGTTAGATCTGATTATATTATTATTATGGATAATTGTTCTCTTGATAGCAAATGTGGTTTTTCACAGGAGAACCATGCCTAAGAGATTTTCAGAAGGAAATGGAACACAACAAAAATCTAAGAAAAGAATGAATAAATAAATTGATCTAAAAAATTAATTATACAACAATTTTTTTTTCTTTCAATAAAATTAAATGAGGAAATTATAGAGGAAGTAATCCCGATAATAATATAATATCATATAATTCCCTAGTAAAGTTATTGCAGCAGGCATGATTTGAAATACAAAATTGTACTCTAGCAATCATAATACATTAAAAATCTATAGCACAGATCTTAATAAATTAATAAAAAAATTAGATTTATTATGAAAAAATTCAATCTGTTTATGTTAATATATGCCTCCTTTTTTATAGCATATATGCTGTTTTCTATTATTTATCTTTTTTCAAGTATACAATATTTTTCACAAATTATTGAATACCTTGGTAGTTCTGAAATACATTTAGCTTTGTGGATAAGTATTTCCTCATCAACAATAGTCATGATTATATCACTTTTATTTGGAGTTCCTACTGCTTGGATTTTAGCATATAAAGATTTTAGATATAAATCTATATTAGAAACACTAATCGTGGATATTCCTCATTCTTTCCCGCCAGGAGTAGTTGGTACTACCTATCTTTTAATGTTCCAGCCGACTAGCTTTATAGGCTCAATTTTTACTAATCTTGGAATTAACGTTATAAATACCTTTTGGGCAATGATTTTAGTAAAAACGTTCATCTCTTCACCCTTCTTAGTGAGTGTCTTGACAATGAAGTTTAGAGATATTCGAAAAACCAATTTAGAGGTATTAGCACAATCTCTGGGCGCCTCTTCCTTTCAAACTTTCAAAACAATTACCATCCCTCTTTCATTTAAAACTATGGTTGCTGGAAGTGCCAGATGCTGGGCGAGAGCATTAGGAGAAGTCGCAGGAACAATCGTATTTGCTGGAGCCACAATTCCTGGACTTACACAGACTATGCCCGCCTTAATAGTGTTTGAAGCCCAAGAATCCATAGAGAAAGCAATGACTTTAGCACTGATATTGGCCTTTTTTTCCATATTTATTCTTCTAACTTTTAAACTTTTAATGGAGAGGAGGGATTAGAAAATGACCTTTGTACAACTCGAAAATATTACTCTAACAATAGGAAAAAACGAAATCTTAAAAAATATTGACTGGGTTGTTGAAGATGGTGAATTTATGGTTTTAGTGGGTCCAAGTGGGTGTGGCAAAACGACCCTTTTAAAAATTATCCTCGGAGCATTACACCCCGATACGGGTTCAGTCTATATAGATCACCAGAAAATTAATGATACCCCCATCTCGGAAAGAAATATTGGGTTTGTACCCCAAAATTTTGGATTATTTCCTCATCTTACTATTGATGAAAATATAAGTTACGGTTTAAAAGTTCAAAAGATTCCGAAACATGAAATCAAAAAACGCATAACACCTCTTATCAAAACACTTAAATTAAAAAATCTTGAACAAAGAAAACCTAATCAATTAAGTTGGGGACAACAACAAAGAGTCGCCTTAGCACGAGCGTTAGCTATCCATCCATACTTATTACTATTGGATGAACCTTTAAGTTCAGTTGATTGGAACTCTCGTAGAACAATTGCGAAAGAAATACAAAATCTACAAGAAGAATTCAAAATTACTGTGATATATGTAACCCACGATATTGATGAAGCCTTCGATTTAGGACATAGAATAACTGTAATGAATGAAGGAATTATTCAACAATCTGATTCCCCGCTTAATCTGATTCAAAACCCCACAAATACATTCGTCTCATCGTTCGTACGTCAAACTAAAAGCCTGAAAAGAACCCGAATGATAATGGACTTAACTTCGGAAGAATGATATCACACTAAAAATTTCTCAGCGTTTAGATAGAATCGATTCTTTTGATATCCAATTTATTTATGAAGTGTAAAAAATTAAAGAGAAATTCTTTTTTAGTTTTATTGTTCTTTCCTCAACTCGGAGAGAACGCTTTCATGGACATTTAAATCATGTTCACTAAACAGAACAAAGCGTATTAGCTTTACGGTATTTAATTCTGGAACTTTATCAAGAACTGTTTTCATTGCGACGTAGGTAGCAGGCTTTAAAGGATACCCAAATGCTCCTGTCGAAATTGCGGGAAAGGCAACGCTTTTTATCTCATTTTCCTCAGCAAGGTCAAGGGCATTTTCATAACAATTCGCTAGGAGTTTATTTTCTGGTTTATCTACTCCATAAACGGGACCCAAACAATGGATTACATACTTATTGGGAAGATTATGGGCTCCTGTAATGACAGCCTCTCCAGGATTGATTGGAGCAAGCGGCTCGCATTCTATTGCAAGACCCCTTCCTGCAGCTCGATGTATAGCTCCTGCCACACCTCCTCCTGGTCGTAAATGCGCATTTGCCGCATTAACTATAGCGTCTACATCTGGTTGATTCACAATATTGCCTTGAACACATTCTACAGTAACATCATTTTTCTCGATTTTCACATTAATCACTCTTTTAAAATCTTTTGTCTTCAAGTAACACAATAAGGCGTTATTTTATAAATATTATTTTATCATGAATATCCTGAGAAAGCAGAATGATTTAAATTTCAACAAACAGTTTAGAAAAACTTATTCAGATACTCATACCATTCAAATAAATATCCAAAATCATCTGTCAATTATTATATCAAAATCTCTTAAATCTTTCATCGAATCTGGCAAAGTTATCCAAAAATTTGCTTTTATATTTAAATATCTAAGCGAATGAAGGTTCTCGAAACTTTTTGGAATCTGTTTCAATTTATTATTGCTCACGTTAAGATATTCTAATGACTTCAAATCCCCCATACTATCTGGCAATGTTTTTAGTTTATTTGAACTTAAATTCATCCATCTCAAATTTTTAAGATTTCCAATAGATTCAGGCAAATTTTCAAGGCGATTAATTCTGAGATTCAGTTTTTCTAAGTTTCTAAGAAATCCAATTGTTTTTGGTAGCTCAATGAGCTTATTTCGCCTCACAGAAAATTGTTCTAACAAATTAAGTGATCCTAATCCATTTGAAAACCTATCTAAATTATTTGAATCCAAGTTCAGCTTTTTCAAGGAAGTGAGTTTGGTTAAATCTTGATTTGAGAGAGTATCGATTTGATTATGGTCTAATCGTAAATTCTCTAATGATTTGAAATGGATTAATTGTTTCGGAAATGAATGAAATCGGTTATGACTCAAAAATAAGGCTTTTATTGCAGGTAATTCTGTTAAAAGCGGTGGAAGTGATTTTAATCTACTGTAAGGAATCGAAATACCTATTATTTGTCCATTTTGTTCCTTATATCCTCTCTCTTCACTATTTATAACGTCTCTTTTTGGTATAGGTTTACCTACTTGTGCTTCAAGGAGCTCTAAATAATTTTTCTCGTCGAAACTTTCCTTGAGGAGTGATGAGGGTTCTTTCTGCAAATCCTCTTCTATTTGTAATGGTTCTCCGCATTTTCGGCATTCCCCCGCTTTTGCTAAACATAGATTCCCACAATGGGGGCATGGAATTTTTTTTATCTTGCTGAAACTAGACTTTTTATCCATCTTTTTCTTAATTACTAATTTGACCTTTTTAGTAATAAATCTTACTCCTTGAATGTCTTTTGGTCATTTCTGTGTTAGTGATCGCTCAAATTAAGGAAAAAAGTTTATT
>Ga0102944_1001200_pt1 | contig 17802 bp, 17 predicted proteins | sample SalPonD_shore_MG_FD_78172 | JGI IMG/M metagenome (GOLD analysis project Ga0102944, IMG submission 78172) | Salt pond soil microbial communities from South San Francisco under conditions of wetland restoration - Salt Pond MetaG... | ecosystem: Environmental > Aquatic > Marine > Intertidal zone >...
GACCGAAAAGCCCTATTTTTACATAGGTAGCCCTTTTTAAAGCATATCCCTTCCAATATACACCTAAACGATTCCATAAGCGGTTACCGCTACTATTTAGTATACGATTTTCTAAGCGATTATCCGTACTCGAAAAACGTTGATAGGTCGTTGACAAATCCATTTCCCAATGGATATTATCCAATTGAGCCCATGCCACGCCGCCTTGGGATAAATAAGTCCCGATATTTTCAAATTTTCTATTTAGACCAAGCACAATCGGATTATGATAACGAGAACCGTAAGCTTTGAAACCAATTTGTAAGGCTTTGCTTAGTTGGATCTGTAATCCAACCTCGGCACGCTGAACCTGTTGATTCTTCAAATTGGCATTACCACTGAATGCTGTCGATTTCCAGTATAATTCCTGAATGGTGGGCATCTTCGACCCGGCGGCAATAGAGGCATGAATCCGTAAAGGTTTAAACACATGCCAATCGAAACGAGCGGTTGCGCTCCGGGTTGAAAAACCATCACTGCGATAGGTGTGATTCCCTTTCAGATTCAATTTTGCCGCATTAAAAATATTCCACCCATTGCGGGCTTCGATATGGTACATCGTCCAAAATGTTTTGGTAAGAGCTTCATTACTTTTTTGAGGTACCACATTCCGGTTAATATTCGCTTCTACATCCAATACCGTGGGACCCAGTGTCAATGTCTTCCGGGCAGAAAATCCAAACCGCCTGACTTTATAATTGGAGGAATCAGCCGGATATATCTGATATTGATTTCTTACCAAAGCAGAATCCAAACTATTTCCATAAAAACGATGATAACTTTGATAATAACCGGTTAACCTGAAATTAGCACGATGCGTCGTATCCCTCCGAAAGTATAATGTCGTCTTTGCAACGGTACTGTTAACTTTCGACCGCGGAGGGACTCCCGACGAAAATCCACCTCCTCCGCCCTGAACTTTGGCACGTGTATTTAGGCGGTCAAAATTAAACGTACTCATATGCTGAATCACATAACCATCAGATTGATCCTGTGTCCACCCATTAAAAAGCAAAGATGTACTCCACACCATCTTATGATTCATATGATCCGTGACTTTCCCAAATATCTGATCCCCAACAAATTTGCTGTTGCTATAGACGCCTTGCTCACTCTTTCCCCAGTATTTGGCTAAAACGTTAATTTTTCGGGTAACGTTTTGGGTTACCAACGCATTTAAGCTACGATAACCATATTTCGACTGTTCATAATCAACCCTTGTGAACGGTTTGAGAACATAAAAATCTGACGATCGAATTCTGCTCACAGCATTAATACCGTCCGTATCCAGATAATAATTTTTTATGATATGCTGAGGAAGTCGCGTCGCGTTAAAACTTTCGGAAACCGGGTCATTCAGCTTAATTCCATCAAAATAAACTTTACGGTAATTATTACCATGATCCAGTTGAATATATCCGTCATTTTTCCCCATAGCTCCCAACCTATGGGTGATCACTCCTTTTTGCCGGTTTTCCCATTCAACCGGATTGGTCCAGAGTTGCCATCTTTTAAGGCTGTCATCAGTAATCAGGCGAAAACCGGGTTCTTTAAAATACCGAATCGGGATAATACGTATGATTTTAACATGGGCCGTATCCTGCTGTGACTGCTGATATTGATGCACCCGGTTTTTCAATGAATCCGGAATACCATACTGAGCCCAAACGTGTTGAGAAAAAAGAAGTACTATCGCAAACGTTAAAAGTACTTTGTATTTCACGGATAGATCGGTTTTAAGGCATAGGGTAATGTCTCGATATCGCTTAAGCGGCGACGAATGACGTCGAGTGCGATAGCTGAAGCTCGTTCCTTGTTCAGAATACGATCTTTTGTCAGCTGTGTTTTGATGCCAAAATGCTCATTTTTTGACCAATATCCAATCCAAATTGTGCCAACGGGCTTTTCGGGCGAACCACCTGTGGGACCGGCAATACCGGTTGTTGATATCCCAATATCCGTTTCCAGTTGTTCAGCAACACCCTTTGCCATTTGTAAAGCCACCTGCTTACTTACCGCTCCGTATTCGATGAGAGCCTCTTTGTCAACCCCAAGTACTTTTATTTTGACATCGTTGGAATAGGAAACAATGGTGCCCTCAAAATAATCGCTGCTACCTGAAATATCGGTGATTAAACTCGCAATCAAACCACCGGTACAACTTTCCGCAGTCGATAGTGTTAATTCCTGTTCCCGCAACAAACGGCCAATCGCAGCGCTGATCGTATCATCAGCTTCTTCAGAAAAAATATATTCTTTCGCTTTTTCGCGAATATGTTTCAATAAAGGATCAACTTCTCTTTCAGCAGCTTTCCGAGTTTCCTTAATGCAGCTGATGCGTATCATTTGTCCCTGACCGCCCGGCAGATATGCCATGGAAATACCATTTTTCAGTAACTTACTTACATCTCCAATCACCAGGTCGCTTAGTGAGCTTTCCCCAATACCAGCTAATTTAAAATAGTGCACATAATAATAGCCGGTGTCTCCCATCTTTTTCCTCACTCTGGGAAGGATTCCCTGTAATGTTAATTCCTTCATTTCATGAGGAACTCCCGGTAAAACCGCAATTGATGTAGTTCCATGATTGAACCACATTCCCGGTGCCGTTCCCCATTTATTGAACATAACCTCACAATTTTCAGGAACAAGAGCCTGATCATAATTTGAATCGGAAAACGGTATATTTCTCTTTTTAAATATTTTTTTGATATAATTGAGCGTTGGCTCATGTAATTTTGTTCCGACATCAAAATAATTACATAACGCTTTTTTAGTGATATCATCGTGGGTTGGACCCAATCCACCAGTTGTGATAATGACATCAGCTTTTTGAGAACTGTGACGAATGGTTTCTATTATTTCATCGAGTGAGTCACCAATGGTAATGACACGTTCGACATTTATTCCATTTTCAGTAAGGGTGTTCCCTAACCATGAAGCATTGGTGTTAATCGTATCACCTATTAATATTTCATTACCTATGGTTATTAAATGCGCAATCATAAATTTTGATTCTTTATCTTACGGATAAGCAATGTCTGTAAAAGAATTTCAAAATACCAATAATTCATCGATATTAGAACTTTTTCAATTCACGGATAGTATTTACTTTTTATTACGAAATAAGAATATACTATTCATACCTTTACCGTATGAAATCAGTTCCAAACATATTAAGTAGTTCACGAATTATTTTAGCAATCATCTTTGTGACACTCTACTTGCAAAACGCTATTGTATGGAGGTCGTTAAGTGTTGCCGTTTTTGCCGTAGCCGTCGTAACGGATTTTTTTGACGGGTATATTGCCCGTAATTATGAAGCACAAAGCAATTATGGAATCTTTTTAGATCCGTTGGCAGATAAAGTCCTGACTTTTTCCGGATTTGCTTGTTTACCCTTTTTAAATCCTGTACAATTTCCCTGGTTAGCCATTGGTATTATTTATGCACGGGATATTGTGATCACCGGAATACGTATTTGGGCGGAACGCAAAAACATTACAATACAAACACGCTATTCGGCTAAATTGAAAACATTTACTCAGATGTTATTCCTCTATGCCGTATTGCTATTGGGAGTCTTCGCCCAATCGGATATCGCGCTTGCTCCCTTTTGTGCCGAGTTGCTCCAATCATCAGTCATGGGGTGGCTGCTTTGGATTGTGGTTGCCATTACGGTTTACACAGGATTAGAATATATTTATGTTAATTGGGATATTTTTCAAAAAAAAAGGGAATGGACAAATTTAAAAAGATATTAGGAACTTCCTTTTATCTCGGGTTCTTACCTGGAGCACCGGGTACATGGGCAAGTCTGGCAGCTTTAATTCCCATTTTTCTTCTTCAATATCATTTCGGCACCGTATCTTTATTCCTTTTTTTAATTGTCAGTTCTATAATCACACTCTGGACGGCCGATGCATGCACTAATGCCTGGGGCGATGATCCGGGACAAATGGTGATGGATGAATGGGCGGGGCAATCTGTTGCTTTTCTTTTTATTAACTTTAATAGTAATATGTTCCACAATGTAGCCGTTTTATTAGTGGGATTCGGGTTTTTCCGCCTTTTTGATATTCTTAAACCATTCGGTGTAAATAAACTACAGGATTTACGAGGAGGATGGGGAATATTGATGGATGACCTTTTGGCAGGATTTTATGCTAATTTGTGCTTAAATAGCCTTATATTCCTTTTTATTAAATAATTATCAAAATTACATAAGCTCGATTATAAAAATCATTACTGAATCTTTAGAAATTTCAGGTAACTATTTCGTATTAACAACCATTTTTAAAATAATATTTGTTTTATGAAGATCATTGAAAAACAATACGCCGAGGAATTGGCATTGAAACTCTTAGAAATAGGAGCTGTGATTTTACGACCCAACGATCCATTTGTATGGTCGTCTGGTTGGAATTCACCGATTTATTGTGATAACCGTTTGACTTTGAATCATCCGTTGATTCGTGAAAAAATTGCCGATCATTTTGTAACCCATATCCGTGAAAAGATACCAAAGGTTGATGTCATAACTGGAACAGCGACAGCTGGTATACCACATGCCGCCTGGGTTGCTGATCGTTTAAATAAGCCCATGGCTTATGTACGTGCCAAAGCGAAAGCTTACGGTATGGGCAATCAAATTGAAGGTGGCGTTAAAAAGGGCCAAACGACCGTAATTATTGAGGATCTGATCTCTACGGGTTCATCGGTCTTATCTGTAGCGGATGTACTGAATTTCATTGGTGCGGACGTCCTTCAAATACTTACGATTTTCACCTATAGTTTCGATATCGCCAATAAAAAACTGGAAGATCATAACATCGATGCTTACTGTCTCACGGATTATCCAACCCTGATAGAAGTTGCACAAAAAAACGGGTATGTCGATGAAAAAGATATTCAGTTATTGAATGAATGGAGACAAAATCCTGACACATGGCCAAAGAAATAAATAACGCTGGTAATTCCGAAACTGGCATCTCTCCGGATATTATTTTCTGGGGTGCCAGTCAACTGCTTTTTTTAGCTTTAATAGCTCGCTTTAAAAAAAATCACGATAAATACCGATCGAATTTTGTTCCCGAGGTAGATAAGGACAAACTGCAATCAACTATTCATAAAATTATTTATAAACAACAATCGGTATTAAATATCCTGCATAATCGGGATGAGCTTGATCAACTAAATATCTCATCAGCTATTCTGGTTTTACAGCAACAGATTTATAACTTTTTAAATGAACTGCACAACGATATTTTGGAATTAGATATTGATTCCATCTATCATCTCGTTCCACGACTCGATCAACAACGAATATTCTGGAATCCACTAACTCATAATATTGAAACATCCGATAACGTAACTCACATAGAAATCGGTACGAGTCAACGGGATATGATTGAAATGAGGAACGATATCCATAAAATGTATCATTAGATTTCGAGATCTGACGAGAATGTTGCTATACTTGATGGGAACGCCCATTTTATGCCCTTTTCGTACTAATTTTGTATATTATTGTTCTAATTTAGAATAGTAATACCCCTAATTACCAAATTACCTCAAAAATACAGGAGAACTTTGAAAGATCGAAAGTTTTATATAGAGACTTACGGTTGCCAGATGAATGTGGCTGATTCGGAAATTGTTCACTCTATCATGCTCGATAACGGGTTAAAACCAACCGAACAGCCTGAAGACGCGGATGTCATCTTTGTCAACACTTGCTCGATTCGAGATAATGCGGAACGTAAAGTGTGGGATCGTTTGAAATACTTCCGTTCCATTAAACGAACCGTGAACAACGACATGGTGGTTGGCGTTTTAGGTTGTATGGCAGAGCGTGTAAGAGACCGTTTTCTGGATCAGGAAAAACTCGTTGATTTGGTCGTTGGCCCTGATGCTTACCGCGAATTACCGAATCTTTTGGAAGAGGTGGAAGACGGACGTAAAGCCGTAAATGTCATTCTCTCTCAGGAAGAAACCTATGCAGACATCACTCCTGTACGAACAACGGGGAACGGAGTAAGTGCTTTCGTCTCCGTGATGCGTGGCTGTAACAACATGTGCTCCTTTTGCGTGGTTCCATTCACTCGCGGTCGAGAGCGTAGTCGTTCCATCAACAGTATTTTGGATGAGCTTAGGATGCTGAGCGACAAAGGGTATAAGGAAGTCACCTTACTCGGACAAAATGTCAATTCCTATAATGATAACGGAAAACGTTTTGCTGAACTCATGTATCAGTCAAGCCTGGTTGATCCCGAAATGAGAATTCGTTTTTCAACCTCGCATCCTAAAGATTTTCCGGATGAATTGCTGCATGTCATTAACGAACGGCCTAACATTTGTGAATACATTCATATTCCCGCTCAATCAGGAAACAGTGAAATTCTGGAACGGATGCGGCGTCCATATACCCGCGAAGAATATTTAAAGTTGATTTATAAGATGAGGGAGATCATCCCCGGCGTTTCTCTATCTACAGACATTATCACCGGATTCTGCGGAGAGACGGAAGCACAGCATCAGGATACATTGTCGCTTATGCGGGAAGTGCGATATGATCTGGCTTATATGTTTGCCTATTCCGAACGGGAACGTACGCTTGCCAATCGCAAATATGAAGATGATATTTCTGAAGCTGTTAAGAAAAGAAGACTTACCGAAATCATCACTCAGCAACAAGGTATTCAGGAAGAAAATAATAAAAAGGAAATAGGTCGTACCCATATAGTGCTGGTGGAAGGCACAAGCAAACGTTCCGATGAACAATTAAATGGCCGTACCGATACCAATAAAATGGTCGTTTTTGACAGGGATAATTATAAAATTGGGGATTATGTTGAAGTCGAAATTATTGATTCCACGGCAGCCACTTTAATTGGTAAACCAATTCGAACAACAACAATTGCCGATTTTAATACCCATTATGCAATGGCATAATTACCGGATAAACCATATAAGAGAGATAAAAGACATTGGATAGAGAAGTATTTCAAGAGCAATTTGGCCTGATTGGAGATTCTCATGCTCTGAGACAGGTAATCGATAAAATCGCTCAGGTTGCACCGACCGATATCACTGTGCTTATCGAGGGAGAAAGCGGGGTCGGCAAGGATATCACCGCACGTGCTATCCATGGACTCAGTAAGCGTAAGCAGAAAAATTTAGTTATCGTTAATTGCGGTGCTATCCCGGAAGGTATTATTGAAAGTGAATTATTTGGACACGAAAAAGGAGCTTTTACCGGAGCTCATGAAGCTCGTCATGGATATTTCGAAAAAGCTGACGGTGGAACCATTTTTCTGGATGAGATCGGTGACACTCCTAAAAATGTTCAAGTCAAATTATTACGTATTCTTGAAACGGGTGAATTTTTCAGAGTTGGGTCAAGTCAATTACGTAAGGCTGATGTACGGGTAATCGCAGCAACAAACAAAGATCTCTGGAAAGGCGTCCTGAACGACACCTTTCGCGAAGATCTGTATTATCGACTCGATACCGTTAAAATCCGTATTCCCCCACTCAGAGAACGATCTGAAGATATCATCCCAATCTTCAGAAAATTCGTAAATGAATATGCCGCTAAATACGATTCTGTTTTTCAGGGCTTTTCTGATGAAGCACGTGAATTACTCACCTCTTATCGCTGGCCTGGAAATATTCGGGAACTGCGTAATGTAGCTGAACAGCTGGTCGTTCTGGAAAAATCGCAATATATAACGGCAGAAAAATTGCAAAAATATCTGAAGGGACGTCAACATCTGGGTTCTACCGATAATCTACCCATTTTAATGAAAGAGAAACCTTCTGAAGAAAATAAGGAGGATGTCAACTCTCACGATAGAGAATTGATTTACCGGGCATTGGTTGAATTGCGAAGTGATATGAATGACTTGAAAAAGATGCTGGGTAGTTTTCTTTATAACAGCTTTACCGGAAGGAACCAACCCAATAACCGGAGAGCTCTCCCTTCACCATTGAATATTGAATACGACAAAAGTAAAGACACACCATCCGAATCGCCACAATCTGAAAAAGATGTATCATTAGGACTTTCCTCATTTGATGATATTGATGAGGTCCCCAGCGATGAGAATGAAGATTTTTTGCAATTTTTTCAACAAAAAGGCGTACCTTCTCTGGAAGAAACAGAAAAATATCTTATCCGCCTGGCGTTGCAAAAATTCGAAGGAAACCGTCGGAAAGCATCGGAGGCTCTCGGAATAAGTGAACGAACTCTTTACCGCAAACTCGATCAGTATGAATTGGGTTAGACATTTCAGAATCATCGCTATTACTCTCGGCTTGTTGATGTTAACAGGCTGCTTTCGCTACAGTTTTACCGGAACATCCATCCCATCAGATGTTCATTCCATTTATTTACCCTTTTTCGCAGATAAATCATCCAGTGGAATCGGCGATCTTGGAGATATGCTGAATCGTGCACTCATAAATCGATTTGTAAATCAAAGCCGCTTACGTCTGTCCAACACAGACCAAAATGCGGATATTATACTTAAAGGGGTAATAACTTCTTATAATAACGGACCATTTAGTATTAGTGGCAATCAAAAAGCCAGTTTAAATCGGGTAACCATTAGTGTAAATGCCACTTTTAAGTATCAAAAAGATCAGAAGCCAAAGTGGGATAAGACCTTTACCGGTTTCGGTGATTATGACCCAAACAAAGACCCAATCAGCGGTGAAAAAAATGCCGCCAAGGATGCCATGGACCAAATTTCCCGTAAAATGTTTGATGAATCGATTGGCAAATGGTAATCCTTTAGGATAATAAAGATTATGAATTAACTCACATTATTGTTGAATTATTCATATCATATTCAATATAATTACATAGATAATCAGATTAGCTTTCACAATAAGTAAGTAGCAAAACGTATGGATTCTATTCCTTTTGAGATACCAAAATCTTTGGCTACCTATGTGGACCAGTTTAACACGGATCCACAGAAAGCTATAGAAAAACTTAAAATTCACATACATAGACGGGGCAACGACGCTGTCGCCCTTTTCATACTAGCCTGGTTTTATTACAACTTAGACGATCAAAAGCAGGCTATCGAAAATGCATTGAAAGCCAAAACATATGCCCCGGGCAGTCCTTTCCTCGAATACCTACATTATTTTTTGATCCATCCTAATACTTTTAGGGCCTGGATACCCGATAATTATTACAGAGATAGCAATTCTAAAACATCATTTGACTTGAACATCGATCTTCTCCAGGATCTCGAATCCTTAATCAAAAGACTTACAGAGGCAGAAAATAAAAAAATACAAATAAATGAAGAGCAGCAAATTGAGGATACTGATTTAAGTCTGGCTTCACAAACGATAGATGATATTGCTTCTGAAACACTCGCAAATATATACGAAGAGCAAGGAAAATATAAAGAGGCCATCAATATCTATAAAAAGCTGTGTCGAATGATGCCTAAAAAGCGGGATCATTTTCTAGATGAAATAGCCAAATTACAAAAACAAATAGATTGATGTTCAGACCCTAACATACGGGTTATGCTTCTTTTCATAGCCTATCGTTGTTTCCGGTCCATGTCCGGGATAAACTTTCGTCTCATCCGGTAAAGTATATATTTTCTCACGAATCGATTCTTCCAATAATTTAAAGTCGCCCCGATATAGATCAGTTCTTCCAATACTGTCCAAAAAAATCGTGTCCCCACCTATCAAAATTTTTTCTTCCTTCATATAAAATACCAGGTGACAAGGTGCGTGCCCCGGAGTATGTCTCACATCGAATGTAAATGGTCCAATTTCCCAGTCCTCTTGTGGACCCAACATTTGGGGTTCGAAATTAAACGGTTGGGCATCAAATCCAAACATTTGAGCCTGTGTAACAAAATTATCCCAAAAATAACGGTCTTCATCACCTAAATAAACAGGGACCTTGTATCTATTCCGAAGTGTTTGCACACCAAGTACATGATCAATATGTGCGTGTGTCAGGATGATGGCAATTAATTCAGCATTATGCTCTCTCAATAATTCATAAAATTTTTCATATTCTGATTGATGAAAAAAACCAGGATCGAATACAACCGCCTTTTCATCTTTCATCAATACATACGTATTTTCAGCAAAAGGGTTAACAGTAAAATGCTCAATTTGTATAGAATTGCTCAAAATAATATTGCCTAACTCCATATTTCTATATTAAAAGATTAATTAAAAAACGCGACTCATTCCTTATTAGTAACAAGAAAATATCGCACATAATTTTCATTCTTTAAAAGAAGGCTTTGCAAAACCGGTGATTTTGTCCTATATCAAAGTCGCGAAAATAAAAATATTGGGCAAACGAACGGTTTTGCATAGTCTTCTATAAGAGAAAAAAATAAGTTAATAATGAATACCTATAATGATCTCAAACTCACATTAATAGTATTTCAGTGCATTACAGTACAAAACATTTACGAAATTAAAAAATACAAATCTATATATTTAGGAATTATACCATACAATTCGTAAATCGAATATTTAATCCGTTTTCTTGGAGGCTGTCGGACTTAGGATAATCATAACCCAAAGGTGTCAGTTTGAGACCGGGAGTCTTTTGAGAAGAATCTTGGTTATATATAACGAAAAAGAGCGCGGAATATGGCCAAATCCGACGAATTTGCAGTAGATTTATTTAAGTCCGACAGACTCCTAGAATGTTATATAGATAACAAACGTTATAGTATCAGAAAATAAAATCATTTAATCAGACCAGTTTTATGTGTACTGTTACTTTTTTCCCATTGGATAAGCAATCTTATATCCTCTCAATGAACCGGGATGAACTCAAAAGCAGGAAACAAGCTATTCCCCCAAAATTCGAGTTTAAAAGCGATATCCAATTCGTACGGCCCATCGATGGTGATAAAGGGGGAACATGGATTGCGGTCAATGAAAATCATCTCAGTTTGTGTATTATGAATTGGTATCAGGCTTATGATAATATTGACAAAGAGAAAAATTATCAAACGAGGGGTAACATCATTCACGAATTAATCGATACTCGTGATCTGAAAAGCTGTACTCAGAAACTCGAACAACTGGATTTAAAAAATTACCAGCCTTTTCGATTAGTGGGAATACAAATTAACCCAATGAAAATTGTTCGCTGGCTTTGGAATGGACTTCAACTGGATATCGTAAACGATCCTGTTGATAAACAAATGTGGATATCAGCGGGACCTGAATATGATGAAGTGTACCAAAAACGAAATGAAGTCTTTCAAATGTATGCCAGGAATAATGGGTCAATATCGTTAGCAGATGTAAAAAAACTTCATGCGTCTCAATATCCTGAACCAGGGAAATATGCAATTTCAATGTCAGCTGATATTGCGCATACCGTTTCCAATACGATTATCTATTCGAAATCCCAACATATAGAAATGCATTATTTAGACGGATTTCCCGCAAAATCCGATCATTGGATAATCAAAGATATGCCTACTCGAAAAGAAATAGAAACAAGCAGGTGATAATCCTGCTTGTTGTAATTTCTTATTTCTTTTTCTTGCCGTAACGACGGTTGAATTTTTCAACACGACCGTCATTCATAATCATTTTCTGTTTATTGGTATAAAAAGGATGGTTCGATGAATCAACTTCAGGACGATAAACGTCGTCTTTTAAATCCATCGTACTACGTGTAACAAATTCTGTACCATCATTTAATAAGACAGTAACCTCTTTATACTCTGGATGAATTCCCTTTTTCATAATCCGTCGAGATTGTTTATTTCATTATGTTATTTAGTTTTATAAGATAATGCTTTTAATAACTGTTTTCAAACCTGAATACAGATGTTAGGCAATGTATGCTGCATTATCTCACTCGAAGTCATCAAATTCTCCACCTAAGTCACCTAAATCACTTAGCATGGAACCGACCATATCGGTGAAAGAGCGTTGATCGTCTAAATCATCTTTACCAAGAACCGAATTCTGATGCAATGCTTCCAAAACAAAATCCATTAGCACCAGTTTCTCCTCTTCATTATCCAGTTTTGAACTATTTTTTTTAACAAAATTTTCCAGACCTTCAACACCTTTGAGAGCCTTTTTATAGGTTTTTAAATCCAAATTATCAGGCAGATCTACTTTGTTCCCTCTTGAAAACCAGCTTATGATATCAGAATAATCATTTTTCCCTTCTTTATCACGTAATTGCGGATTCGGGAAATAGCGGACATACACTTTATTAATCGCCTTCCCAATCACATGTTTGGCTACATTAACCGCCCCTTCCTGCTCACCTTCGTAAACCAATTCCAGTTTACCGGTCAGTCCTGGTAAAGAATGATAAAGATCGGCTATTCTTACGATCGTTTTCTTCTCATTATTCATGAGCGCACGGCGTTCAGCGCTCGATACCAACAATTCCATCGCCGTAATTGTGAGTCTGGCCGAGACGCCGCTTTTCTGATCTATGTATTCCGATTCGCGGGCATTAAACGCCATTTCCTCGATTATCTCACGGATAAAATGTGGAATGATCACTTCAACTCCATTATCCCGTTTGGTCCAGGCTTCCTGATCGGTGATCTCCATTCCGATATCAATCGTTTTCGGATAATGGGTGATGATTTGTGCATCAATACGGTCTTTTAAAGGAGTAATGATATTACCACGATTGGTGTAATCTTCAGGATTGGCTGAGAAAAAGATAGCAATATCCAGCGGAATACGAATGTTAAATCCACGAATCTGAATATCCCGTTCCTGCATTATATTTAACAAAGCTACCTGAATACGGGGTTGTAAATCGGGCAGCTCGTTAATAGCAAAAATACCCCGATTCGTACGCGGGATAATCCCAAAATTAATGACTTCTTCATCTGCCAATGTAATTTTTCTTGTTGCTGCTTTAATCGGATCGATATCCCCTATCAAATCGGCAACGGTTGTATCGGGTGTGGCCAGTTTCTCGGCATATCGATTCGAACGATGTATCCATTTTATGGGCGTCTTATCACCTTTTTCTTTAATTATCTCGCGGGCGTATTTGGATAATGGATGATAGGGATCATCATTAATTTCAGATCCGTCAACAACCGGCATATATTCATCTAAGAAATTGATCATTAACCGTAAAAGACGACTTTTCGCCTGACCGCGAAGTCCAAGTAACAAAACATCATGCTTAGCTAAGAGAGCGTGCTGAATTTGGGGAATGACTGTTTTTTCAAATCCCAAAATACCTGGAAACAAAGTCTCATTATCATGCATTTTCTTAATGAGATTCCGCCGCATTTCTTCTTTGACTGATAAAGATTCCCAGCCACTTTCTTTTAAATCACCAAGTGTTTTAATTTTCTGGAAAGATTCCGTCATTGAGATCGACTCCTTTAAAAACTCTAAAATTTTAACCGTTCTTCTCTACCTGAACCACATATTCTAATTGGTAATTCCAATAAATGTCTTTTAAATGAGAATTCAGTATAATTTTTAACGTGATAAGATGGGAGCATGTTACATCATGCTTCTAATTTTAACCTACTCGAACACCAAAATAGCTACTACAGTTCTATAATTTAAAAGACTCGCTTTAATACATCAAGTCAGATTATTTAGGCCATTGTATCAGCAATCTTAACGAAATCACATGTTTAATAATTCTTTCTTTCTCATTAATGAATCAGAGCCACAAATACCGTATTCTATCCTTAAACAATTTACGTATTTTTATAAAATCATCATTATCAATACAATACGTATTTTCATTAATCACCGATACCGGTAATATTTCATTAACAGAATTTGTCAGCCAAACGCTCTCCGCATCATCCAAATCATCAATGGTAAATTTACCTGTAACCAAATCGTAATTATTTTCTTCGGTCAGCACATCAATCAGAATCTGCCGGGATATTCCCGGCAAAATGTCACATTCTACGGAAGGAGTAAAAATGACGTTCCCTTTCAGCCAAAAGATATTGGAATTCACTTCCTGACTGATATAACTTTTTGTTGTTAGCATAAGCGCACTATCCGCACCTGCTTCCGCGGCCTGACGTTCCGCCAAAATATAATGTATCCCATTGGATAACTTGAAGGAAGTATTAAGCAACTCGTTCGGAATCATATTTTGCTCGACTATTGCCAGTTTAAGTGATCTTATGCGCTGAACGATCGGGGCAACGGTGATCAAAAAGGAACCACGGCTCATTTTTTCTGTTACATAACCCGGTTTCCCATTGCGCCAAACCTGAATTCTTATTCGGGCGTCAATATCATTTAATTCACTACGATCTAACAGTTTTTCAATAATATGAGCAAAATAATGTTCGGTAAATGCTGATGGAATCTTAATTCCTAAATACTCCATTCCCGCTTTCAAACGATCAATATGACGATCAAGCGCCACAAATCGCCCCTGATACGATCTTAAGAGCTCAAAACAACCATCACCGTAATACGCCGCTCTGGACTGAGCCAGGATTTTGACTTCTTCCAATGGCAGTATATTGCCATTTAATGACGCATATATCATAAATTTTAATTGGACTTTTCGGTTATTGTTCTAATACGGCTTTTAACTTTTTTAATGCGGAACTGTTACGATATCCGGCATGTGAATATAACAGTTTTCCATCGGGATTAAATACTATAAATGTTGGCAAACCAGGAATTTCCAAATGATAGAAAAGATCATTCCCAAAAACATAATGAAAGGAATAATGTACATTTTTAGCTAAATATTTTTTAATCGTCGGACGGGAATCTCTTACCGATGCAGCTATTATGGTTATCTTATCCGGATATTTCTTCCGATAGTTATCCAGCTCTTTAAATAATGGTTTAGAAGGAGACGCATAGGTTGCCCAGAAGACTAAAACAACATATTTGTGTTGATAATCAGCCACTCTCAGACTGTCGTTACTGAATACATCCTTTAAATACGATTGATTTATTTGACCTTGTTCCCTTTTTGCTCTTTTATAAAATTTATCTTTAGAACTGATGTGCAAATAGATAGAACTTGCTGCAAGCAGCGTTATCGCAATAACGCCAACGATGATCGCAAATCTATTAAAATATTTTTGGTCTATCCGTAAACTCATGTTGTCTCTATAAAATTTTCTCGCATTCGATTGGCAAATATACGAGCTTTCTAACTTTTAATTAAATATGTAAAAATAAAAAAGGAGCTTTTATCAAGCTCCCTTTTAAAGATTGTTTAATTTGCAAGTATACTCGCCATTAACGGAGGTAAATCGACTTTAAAACTTCTTTTCGTCACTTTAATTTTCTTCTCTTTCAGCTGATCTGTCAATGATCGTGTTCTTCGTCCTAACAAATTCGAAGAAATAGTTAGCGAAGCAGGCCGATCTCCCCTGTTAATGATTACAAACGCTAATTTACCTTTATTGTTATACCGGGCGAATGCAAATACTTTTTGTTCATTATTGGTATAAATCGTTTTGAACTGACCGGTATTGAAGACTTCATGATTGCTTCGAATACGGGCAAGTTTCTGATACCAATTGAATAAATCCTGATGAAAATAAACGCTATCTCTCGGCCGGTTTCTTGAAAACGGTTCATTAATCTCTGTTTCATAGGTCATATCCGGCCAAATCATGGGTTTTCGATCACCCGGATCATCCGCGCCCCACATTCCAGCCTCATCGCCATAGTAAATCATCGGGGAGCCCACATAGGTAAATTGAAACAAGGCAATAAGCTTTTGAATCTTTCTCTCCCTGAGATCTGGAGCCCAAACATCATATCCCTGATACGCTTTACTTTTTTCTTTAAAAGCATGGTCCGCATTAACAATTTGGGAAGCCAACCGTTCTGTGTCATGACTATCCATTAAATTCATCATTGCTAAATTTACTTTCCAGGGGTAATCGGCTCTGATATTTGACAAGCTGGTATCTAATTGTGATGCAGAATAGTTCTGTGTTATGAAAAAATTGCTCACCGCACGTGTAAAGCGATAATTCATAACCGCCGTGAATTCTTTACTGTTGATATAATGAATGGCATTTCGATTCCAGATCTCAGCGGATGTAAAAGCATTCGGATTGATTTTCCGTACCAGCGCATGCCACTGATCCCAGAAATGATGTCCAATCTCTTCTGCCACATCGAGACGCCATCCATCGATACCATCTGAGGGATCACCATCTCCATTCGGATCCATCCAACGACGGGTATCTGCAAAAATAATTTTTCGGACCGGAGCGACTATCGTACCGTTTTCTTTCTTCCACACCGGCAAACTTTTATATCCCCACCAGCCTTTGTAATCGAATTCGTTGGTATCGGGAGTGGCCGGATTATCGAAAGAAGTGACCTCATACCAATCTTTAAATTTCGATTTTTGCTGATTTTTCTTGAGATCCCGAAAGGCCCAGAAGTCCGTACCGGTATGGTTAAACACCCCATCGATAATGACTTTGATTCCTCGTTTATGGGCTTCTTTAATCACTTTTAAAAACATTTTATCGGCAGAAGTCCATACCCATTTATCGGGATCGGAGGAATCTTCATTTTTCATCATTTGAGCATCGCCTTGCGGATCTGGTCCAAAGAAACGATCGATGTGATGATAATAGCTGGCGTCATATTTATGCAGAGACACCGCATCCTGAACGGGATTAAAATAAATGGCATTTATCCCTAATTTTTTCAGATAATCCAATTCGTCAAGCACTCCCTGTAAATCCCCGCCGTAGCGCCGGTCATTCACAAAATTATAAAAACGGGGTCCAACTCTTTGTTCCCAATCGGCTCGCTGATACCAATCGCTAGTCCATGGTGTAATTTTCCAACCAACCGGTGCACCGATTCGCTTAGCGGTCGGCTCATTCGTTTTATCACCATCCCGGAAACGCTCGGGAAAGATCTGATACCAAATGGCATGTTCACTCCATTCCGGTACCGGAGGAGCTGATTTTGATTGAGCAAATACGATACTACTTCCCCATATAGTTATAGACAAAATAAAAATCAGCTTAGAAGATATTTTTCTCATCATAAGTTTTTAAAATTCCTTGTAAATGGATGTTTTACTGCTATATGACTATTTAATGAGCATTAGTTTTTTAACAAAGATATGATTCCCTGCCGTTAAACGAGCGAGATATAAACCACTGCTGAGTTTACTTGCATCGAATGTTATCGTATAGCGACCAGCCGATTGCCGTTTATCGATAAGAACCGCCACTTTTTGTCCCAATAGATTATAGATTGCAAGCTTAACATTAGCAGTTGATGCGAGTTGATATTGAATATTTGTCGTCGGGTTAAACGGATTGGGATAATTTTGTTCCAAAGCAAATTTACCCGGAATTCCCTGAGACGACCCGCTCGCAACCGGATCCATCCCCGTCAACAAATCCTGTTCCGGAACGGGAAGTTTTGTGTCCGTATAGATATGAAATTCTCCGGGTAATAAACTTTGTTTCTGCGACATACTCACCACATTGAGGGTATCTCCCGTGAAGTAATCGTACCAGGTGCCGGTATGCTGAAATGCAGCAGACCCGGTATGTGAGATGACATCAAAATTCCCCACAATCGCTACATTCGTGGTATCGCTGTTCAACCAAAGGTGTTTTACTGTACCACTTGCGTTTAGACTAAAATTGGTCGTACTGAAAATAGGATATGTTTCTTTCAGTTTGATTAAATCGGAATAATATCGATATAATTTATTCCGATAGGAATCATGATAATATTCCCAATGGATAGGTTTGTCAC
>Ga0102944_1001201_pt1 | contig 17798 bp, 18 predicted proteins | sample SalPonD_shore_MG_FD_78172 | JGI IMG/M metagenome (GOLD analysis project Ga0102944, IMG submission 78172) | Salt pond soil microbial communities from South San Francisco under conditions of wetland restoration - Salt Pond MetaG... | ecosystem: Environmental > Aquatic > Marine > Intertidal zone >...
ATACTCGCTTTCCGGATAGTCGGCAATGAGCTGGCGAAACGATTGGCCGGCATCGTTCCATTCTTTGGCCAGTGCCTGTTCCAGGCCTTTCTGGTAAAGTTTACGAGCCCCCGCATCGCCCTCCTGTGCCGGCGCGAAGGCGGATATCGAAAGCACCAAAACCAGGAGAAAACCCGGGAACATGAAGAGTCGTTTCATAGGTGTATTTTCCGGTCTAGAGTTTATAGGCCGATACATATTTTCTCTGTTGTAAATGGTTTTGGACTGTTTCATGCAGTCGCTTGGATTCGGTCAGAAGGTTATTCCGCCGGATCTCGCGTCGGAGTCCGTCCAGCCGGTGCGGATTCTCGGCGGCACCGGGTTGTGTCAGCGTCTCCAGCAGGGAGTGCAGCCGGTCCATGTAGTCCTGCAATTCCCGGTCCCCCGTCCGGCCGATTTGTTTTTCCATGCGCCCGGCTTGTTGCAGTAATTGGGCGGCAATGGTGCGTTCGAAGCTATACTCCGACTGGCCTCCGGGATCCCGGTCGGAGGAATTCACGAGGGCCAGCATGAGGATTTCGGTTTTTGTTAAAAAGCCTTCCAGCGATTCCATCTCGCTGGTGCTGAGTGCCGGGGTAAGAAGCGGTGTGTTTGCGGTGAACCGGTTCGGCGCCGTTCCACGCGGAGAAAAGAGATTGGCTCCCAATACAACGCCCACGATGATCCAGACCGCGGCGTGCGCCACTCGTGCCAGGACCGGCGACGTCTCCCGGAACGATTCCCACTGCCGGCGGATGCCAGCGAGGGCCCGCCGCAGCCGGTTGGTTGAGGGGAACCGGGTATTCAGCGCCCGGACATAGCGCTGCATCACCGGAGGAGGGACGGCCGGCCGGGTTCGGTGCGTCAGGGAATCCGTCACCGCCTGGATTTCTCTGAGCCTGTCCGGACAGGTGGTACACTCCGAAAGATGCTCCCGGATGGCATCCCGCCGGCCGGGAGACAGCGTCCCTTCGGCAAATTCGATGAGTTCGGGTTCGTAGCGGCATGAATCCATTGCGCTATCCCCTCTTTGATTGATGCGTCGAAACCATAATGCGTTGCCGAATATTTCCTTGTGACACGATGGATACTCCTCAGTCTACCTGGAGACCTTCCAGCAGTGAACGCAATTTTTTAATGCCCCTGAAAATATGGGTTCGAGCCGTGGCGTCGGTACAGCCCAGTATCTCCCCGATTTCCTTGGAAGTCATCTCGTGATAGTATTTTAACACCACCGCCGATCGTTGTTGATCGGTTAATTCCGCCAGGGCGGCATCGATCCGGTGATTTTTATCCTGTTGGGCAATTTCATGTTCCGAATCGGTGATCAGGGCCCCACCCGGGGAATCGTCCGGCAGCTTCCGGGTCTGCTTGTGCAGGGACTGCACCTGGTAGCGCTTGGATTTGCGGTGGAAATCCATCGCCAAATTCACGGTGATCCGGTACAGCCAGGTCGAGAGGCGGGAGCGCTCTTCAAACTGGTGCAGTTTATCAAACGCCTTGATAAAGGCTTCCTGTGCCAAATCCTGGGCGTCCTCGTAATTTCCGGTTAAATCGTACGCCAGATACAAAATCTGCTCCTGATATCGCTGAATCAACCGCCCGAAGGCGTGCTTATCGCCGGCTTTCGATTGCTTGATCAGGTGTTTTTCTGGGCCCAGGTTCATGTCGGTTCGGATCAAGTCAGTATTTGCCGCCGTTCAGTAATAAGACGCGGCCTTAATTCCCTGTGTTTACAATTCATTCCGAGCATCGGATCTGCCACAGGCTGTCTCCCCGGACTCCCTCGAACAGGAGAGAACGGGTTTAAAATACCTATTATACACAACGCCCGGCTACCGGATTTGTTCGCGATCGGTTCCGGCCGCATCCCGGCGAAAGATCATCGGAGTAACCCACCAAATTGATCGGGGCTGTCCCGGCCAATATTCTCTCCGCAGAAGAAGCCTTCCTAAAAGTACCAGGACATGGAGAGCTTTACCACGTGTATTCCGGTACCCCCCCAGTCGAACTTCCGTGTCTTTTAGCGGAGAACGCCAGGGCTGATTTCCTGCCTAATCACTCTGGGTACAAAAATGGGCGGTTACAAATTTACGAAATATCCTTTCCCGCTGAAGAATCTCTTGCGATGGAATAGAATAATTGGTTATTTTCGTATTACGAAAGTTTAAATTCGTAATATTACTGCGGGATTCTGAAGAACCGGGGCCGAACGTGGACGAGGACTGCCTCAATCGAGAGGGGATTGGTTTGGGCAATTGCTGGAAATTTCTGGGGCTGCTCTGCCTTCTCTGGCTCATCGTTGGCGGATTCGGAACAGGGACGAATACTGTCAACGGACAGTTTCGCGGATATTATTCTCCCCGGGATTCGGTATGGGTTTTTTCCATGGATTCCGTGTTTGTCCGGGGCAACCGGCCGCCGGAGCTGCTACCGGTTGCCACGACCACGGTTCCGGAAGAGCGAATCGAGGCCATGGGTTACCGAGATCTCAATGAGATCGTGACCGGCGAAGTGCCGGGAATTCTCAGCACGGAAAAAGGCGTCATGGGGTACGGGGTGGCGGACGGATCTGCCGGAAAGTTAACCATTCGGGGATTGGGCGGCGATCCAACCACCGGGATTCTCATTGCCCAGGATGGCAAGCCGGAGATCATGGGGCTGATGGGGCACCCCGTTCCGGACGCCTATTCAGCCGACTTTATCAGCGAAATCGAAGTGATCAAGGGTCCGGCTTCGATTTTGTATGGCAGCAATGCCATGGGTGGGGTGATTGACATGAAAACCAAGCGGCTGTACAAGGAAGGATGGCAAAGTCGGATCAGAGTGTCCGGTGGAAATTACGGCACGTACCGGGCAGCGCTCCAGCAGGGAGGCAAAACCGGCGCGGTCGATTATTTTCTGGTATACGGGAGGAGAGGAACCGGGGGCCATCGTCCGCACAGCGCCTTTCGGTCTGCTGCCTCTTACCTTCACCTGGGCTATGAGCCGTCCGGAAATGCCTACTTCGCACTACAGGGCAAGCGTGTTCCGTTTTATATGGAAGATCCGGGCCCCATCAATGGCGAGGTCGGCAACGAGTTTCATATCACCCGTTCCGATATTACCCTGCTGAGCAAAGTGGATCTTCACCGGATCTCTCTCGATTACAAGGTCTACCATAACTGGGGCGAACACCGGATTTCGGACGGTTTCCATTCCCGGGATTATTCCGATGGGTTTTCGCTGCAGCACAACCTGTACCTGCTGCCCGGGAATGCGACCACCATCGGGGTGGATTACATGCAAGTCGGTGGGAAGTTATTGGATGTGTTCAAGCCGTTATTGGTGGGCAAGGTGTTTCGCACATCCGGATGGGCCGTGTATCTGTTCACCGAACAACAGGCCGGCCGCCTGCTCAAATCCACGTTTGGACTGCGATTTGAAAATCACTCGGTCTACGGGGCCATGCTGGTACCACAGGCGGGGATATCGCTCCGGCTGACGGACCGGGTGACCGCTTTCGTCACGGCAGGGAAGGGGTTCCGGAATCCCACCATCCGGGAGCTGTATCTGTTTCCGGCTCCCAATCCGGATCTGCAGCCGGAACAGACAACGACTACTCAGCTGGGGGTACGATATGAACCGGCGCCTACGCTCAGTGCACACCTGACCTATTATCATACCCGCGGAAACAATCTCATCGAAACCCGCGGGCAATGGCCTGATCTTCGTTTGCAGAATGCCGGAGAGGCGTTATTCCAGGGGATGGAAGTCGCCCTGAAATATATTCCTGCCACTGGATTACACCTCGGATTGAATTACAGCACTTTTTATTCCGACATCCCGGTGACCTGTCAGCCCGCGGAACATCTGGAGGTGTCGGCGACCCATCACGGCAGCTGGTACACCCTCCGGTATAAATTTCGCTGGGTGAAAGGCGTACAAAATTTTATCAACGATGCATATATCACCCTCCCGGCCTATACGGTTGCGACGCTGGGGCTGGAGTTGGTCCCGTTTGAATTCGGACACCTGTTTTTCACCCTGGATAATCTGTGGAATGTGGATTACCAGAGCATGTCCGGATATCCCATGCCGGGCCGCACGGTGGAAGGAGGGATGATTTTTGAGTTCTGAACCCCGGAGACTGGTCACCCCGGAGAACGTGATAGCCGGGGTTTTTCTGGTGCTGGCCCTGGTGTTCCCGCTCCTGTTTCATGCCGTCAATCTGAGGGCCACATTTTTACCCATGTTTTTCCCGATCGCCCTGGCCGGATTGCTGTTATCACCCGGTACCGCCGCACTGATAGGGTTTCTGGCGCCCTTAATGTCGGCCGGGTTGACCGGGATGCCTCCCTTCTATCCTCCCATCGCTCCATTGATGTCGGTGGAGGGAATGGTCCTGGGAGGAGGGATCTCATTGGTGAGTTCACGTCTGAACTGGGGAGTAATTCCCAGTTTACTTACCGGGATTATGCTGGAGCGGTTGGTATTGGTCCTGATGGTTTTCATCCTTGCACCGGCATTTCATCTGCCGGGCGAGGTGTTTTCTGCCGGGATGCTGATAGCAGGAATTCCAGGTGTGATCCTGCAACTCATAGGGATCCCACCCATATTTGCGATACTAAAACCCCGGATGATGCGACTGCAGGAGATCGATTGATGAACCTTAGTACCGGACAGGAGCGCAGGCGGTTTTTTGATGATCAATCTGCCGACTGGGATCAAAGGGAAGCCTATGCTCGGGACAGGGACAGGCTCACTCGGATCATTCCGACGCTTGGCATGGCGGAAGGTACCAAAGTGCTGGACGTGGGCACCGGGACCGGGATTGCGGCCCGAGCTCTCCGAATGGCGGTTGGGCCGACCGGTGTACTCGTGGGATTAGATCTATCGATGGCGATGATTCGAAAAGCTAAAGAGGTCAATCCCTGCGTGGTCCGGGGAGATTGCCATGCATTGCCGTTTCTGAACCAGGCCTTTGACTATGTGTTCGCCTGTGCCGTAGTGCCTCATCTGGACAATATCTCCCGATTCTTCAAACAGTCGGCCCGGGTGCTTGCTCCTAACGGGCAGCTGATCATCCTCCATTGTCTTTCCCGGGAAATGATCAATGATATTCATCGGAAGGCCAGCCCCGCTGTGGAAAAAGACACCCTGCCGGCCGGTGACTCACTCGCCTTGATAGGAAAGCAGTACGGGATCATTCAATACCGTTTTGAGGAGCGGGATAACCTCTTCCTGTGGGTCGGAAATTATGCGGGATGAACGCTACCGGGTTCTTTTTACCCTGCTCGCTATTCCGGCGGTCGCTTGTTACCCGGTTAATGCCATAGGCGGACTGTTGTATTTTGGGGGGTTCTCTCTGCTTGAACTGCGAAAGGAAGAGGTTCGGGCTTTTTGTCTGCAGCGTCTAACACCTCTCCTGCCCGCGATCATAATCTTTGCTTTTACTCCTCTTGTTCTCAGTGCATTGCATGCACCCGCCCGCTCAATCCGAACCGAGGTATGGTTCGGGATCAGTCTCTGCATAAAAACCGGAGTGATCCTGGTATCGGTGGCCTCTCTTTCGGTAACGGTTTCTTTCAGCCACTTCTTGCGGGTGTGTTATACCTTCCGTGTTCCGCTTCGGGTTTTGTTTATTCTGATGATTGCCCACCGATTTTTTTCGGTATTCCGGCGGAATGTCAGGCAGCTGGTGGAAGCCCGCACTCTCAGATTATTCAGTCGGTCGCCATTGACCGGGATCCGCAATGCGATCATGGTGATCTTCCGTAAGGCGATGGGGTATACAGAGGCCCTGTATATTGCCATGCGCGTACGAGGTGGGAGCTCACGAATGGCACTACTGGCCGAATTTCACCGGGGGAAGCATGATCGAGCCATCCTGTTCGCGGGAATACTTGGTCTGGTTGTTCCCTACCTTGGTTATTTCATACTAAAATAAGGATCTTATGGAATCTGACATACCCATGCTCATCGACTGCATCGACTATTCATTCCGCTATCACAGGAATGCCCAGGCATTGCGGCAGGTAAACTTTTTTGTTCGACCCGGTGAACATACGGCCGTGTTGGGGTTGAACGGATCCGGGAAAAGTACTCTTCTTCGGAGCCTGGTCGGATTGATTCGGGGAGAAGGGACCGTTCGGGTGCTGGGAATGGAAGTGAAGAAACCAAACCTGCGGGAAATCCGGCAGCGGGTTGGCTTGGTTTTTCAGGATCCCCAGATCCAGCTATTCTGTCCCACAGTGATCGAAGATGTGGCTTTCGGCCCCATTAATCTGCATGGTGATGCGAACCAGGCCCGGGAAGAAGCAGCGGCAGCCCTGGAGGCTGTTGGATACACCGGGGGACTCTTTACCGCATGCGCCGATCTGAGTCTGGGCGAAATGCGGAAAGTGGCCCTGGCCGGGGTCCTGGTGTTGCAGCCTGATTTGCTTCTGCTGGATGAACCCGATTCCTTTTTGGATTGGGACGGGAAGCGTCGGTTGATTGAACTGCTCCAGTCACTGGAACAAATCACCCGCATTTTGGTGACCCATGACATGGAATTCGCTTCTGCGCTTTGTGAACAGTGTCTTTATTTAAAACAAGGGACCGTCCTTTTTCATGGATCGATTGCAGCGTTTCACCGGCGGATTTTTTCATGAGGCAGTGAGCTTGGGACCGGGAGCTGCTCTCGATCTATTGTGACCAATAGAATCTCGTTCTGTACAAAATATCCTCCCCGTTCTCCCAAAAATTGGAAAAGCGGGCACGGAATTTCTCGGAGGAAACCGGTGGACTACTCCAATTCCCAGAGAATGCAGGTTTTTGTTCGGACCCAGCCGGTACCATCTCCCTTGGTGTATTATTTGCAACATGTACATCAACACCCGGATGGATCAGCATCTCTTCGGGATGAAACACCACCAGCGGAGTCCGGGTAAACATCCCTGTCCTTTAAAAATATTTCTGCTCTTCTCACGGAGCGCTAAGGTGTCCGGGAATGGAACCCCAGGATGATTTGACTGTGCCTCCGCCGGGGTGAGAGCAGGCAAACCGGGAGGTGAATCATGAAAAATCCAATCGGCGGAAGCCGGCGTTCCTTTGTAAAACGAGCCATGGCCGGAACAGTGGGGCTGCTTGGTACCGCGGCGCTGGTGCGTTCCAAAAAACTGCTGGCGTTCCTGCCCGCTGCCCAGGAGGCCACACCGGCCCTGGAATACCGGACCCTGGGCCGGACGGGCATGAAATTTACCAGCCTGGGGTTCGGTGCCATGCGCACCACCGATCCGGCGGTCATCCGGCGTGCCGTGGATAAAGGGGTGAATTACGTTGACACCGCCCGGGGATATATGGGCGGACGGAACGAACAAATTGTGGGACAAGCCATCGGGGATATCCGAAAACAGATCCATATTTCTACCAAGATTAAAACCGGCCGCCGGGCTAGTATGGAAAATGACGTATCCGCCAGCCTGTCGGCCCTGGGAACCGACTACGTTGATATTTTGCTCCTCCATGGCCTGAGATCTCCGGCCAATCTCCACAACGAAGATGCCATGGCCGTGCTGGAATCCGCGAAAAAGTCGGGAAAAGCCCGGGCGATCGGGTTCTCGGTCCACGGGAATATGGCGGCCCTGCTGCGGGAAGCGGCGGAGATGCAATTTTATGATATGGTGTTATCGGCGTACAATTTCACCCACGATACGGATGTGACCAATGCCATCGGGGAGGCCGCCAGGGCCGGTATCGGTGTGGTGGCCATGAAAACGCAGGCCGGCGGTTACACGGAAAAATCCATGGGGAATTTGAATCCGCACCAGGCGGCGCTGAAGTGGGTGCTGTCCAACCCGCATGTCACCAGTACTATTCCGTCCATGGTGTCCTTCCGACAGGTGGAAGAAAATGTTCTGGTCATGGGTGGTAATTTCGGCTGGTTGGATCGGAAGACGTTGCATCGGTACGGTGAGGCGGTGACTGATAAGTTGTGCCGCTTCTGCGACACCTGTCTGCCCCAGTGCCCGTACGGAGTCAGCATCAGTGACGTCAACCGGTCTGTGATGTACGCAGACGGGTACCGCGATGAAGCGCTGGCCCGGGAAAATTACGGTGAGATCGATCCGGCCCGCAATGCGTCGCAGTGCGCAAACTGCGATGAATGTGTGATTCAATGCCGGTATGGCATCAACGTCGCCGCGAATGTGAAACGTGCAACCGAACTCTTTGCATAAACCGGATGATGACAATGAAAAAATACCTGTACGGGCCTCTGATTCTGTGCTTCTGGGGATTCACCTGGCTCACCGGCCGCCCCGTATCCGATCTGGAGACATTTCTGCCCGGGGAGCAGTTCAACACTGTCTGGACGCTGGACGGAGCAGTAGAGCAATACGGTCCGGAAAACCTCTTCCAGTACATCGACGGGGAGGCGGAGATGTACAACGATTATGGTTTCGTTGCTATGGTGACGGCCTATTATGTTCATAGCCAGCGTTCGGAGCTTGCCTTCAGCATCGATATCTACGACATGGGATCGCCGCTGAATGCCTTCGGGATCTACAGCATGTACCGGCGTCCGGCACTCGAGTTTGCTCCGATCGGAACGGAAGCCATCGTGTCCGCTACCAATATCCGGTTTTACAAAGGCCGCTATTTTGTGCAGGTGAATACCGGCAACCTGGATTCTCTGGCCGGTCAGGTTGTCCGAAGATGCGCCCGGGCCGTGGCGGACGATCTGCCGGAGGGGCTGGTCCCGGCAGCACTCGCCTGGATGCCCGGGGACCGCCGGGTGGAGCATTCTCTGGCCTATACAACCACCGGATTTATGGGCCAGGAGTCCATCCATTCGGTCCTCCAGGCCGAATATCAGCTTCCGTCGGGGAACTGTACCGGCTTTCTGGCCTGGTTCGAGACCGAGGCTCAGGCGGATTCCGCACTGCAATCGCTGGCGCAAAGTTTAGCCCGGCAAGGAACCGTCTCCAGACCGCCCGGAGGATCGGGAGAAACGACTCTTCTGGCGGACACCCGGTTCCAGGGGCACATTCTGGTCCACCGGGAATCCCGCTATCTTGCCGGAGTCACCGGCTACGGGCGTGAGACGGAGGCTCGCGCCCTCCTGCAGCAGATCCTCGCCTCCAGGAATAGCAGACCTTAGTTCGTAAACCTGTAACTCATATCCCGGAAAGTAAGACAATGAAACGACGACAGTTTATCAAATATGCACTCGGAATGCTCGGATGGTCCCTGGCGCCGGTGTGGAGCCGGCCGGCTGCTTCATTGCTCGGAGCCGAGATGCCGGAAGCGGTGTGGGTGGAAAACGGGGAACCGGTGGAACTCCTGCGGACGGCGACAACGGCTTTCGGCGGGTTAAGCACTTTCATCTCTCAAGGCGACGTAGTGGTGATCAAACCCAATATCGGCTGGGATCGGGCGCCGGAAATGGGCGCGACTACCAATCCGGATCTGGTGGCCGAATTGGTGAAACAATGTCTGGATGCCGGGGCAAAACGGGTGAAGATCTTCGACCGGACCTGTAATAATCCCCGGCGCTGTTACCGCAGCAGCCGGATCGAGGAGCGTGCCAAGGATGCCGGCGCCGAAGTGGAGCAGATCCGGGATTTTAAGTTTAAAAATATCCGGATCACCGGCGGGGAGGAGATCACCGAGTGGCCCATTTACCAGGATTATCTGGAGGCGGATAAAGTGATCAACGTCCCCATTGCCAAGGTCCATTCCATGAGCAGGGTGACTCTCGGGTTAAAGAATCTGATGGGAACCATGGGCGGGGAGCGCGGGTCGCTTCACAATCACTTCCCGGTGAAACTGACGGATATCACCCGGGAGATCCTCCCGACGCTCACCATCGTGGATGCCTACCGGGTGCTGGAACACAACGGTCCGGTGGGCGGCAATGTGAACGACGTCAGACAGGCCCGAACCCTGATAATGAGTCCCTGTACCGCCACCGCCGATCGACTGGCGCTTGACCTGTTCGGATTACCCCTGGGGCAGGTGGCGCATATCCAGGCGGCCTTTGACCGCGGACTCCATAAGTACGACTTCGAGAAGCTCCGATTGAAAAAGATCACCTTATGACCATGGCTAAAATACGACGCGCCGTTCAGATTCTCTTTCTTCTCTTTTTCGTGCTCTTATTTCTCCGGGCCCGCTATCCCTATGAAACCGGATTGCCGTCGGATGTTTTTCTGCGATTCAGTCCGCTTGCCCCGCTCTTCGACCTGGTAGCCAATCTGAATGTGTCGTTACTCTTCTGGCCGGCCCTGATTATTCTCCTTCTGACGCCGTTTGTGGGGAGATTTTTCTGTGGGTGGATCTGTCCGCTCGGCACCACGCTGGACATCACCAGCCATCTGGTCAAGTCGCCGAACAACCGGAAAGGCATCGACGTCCGGAAATGGCGGCCGGTAAAGTTCGGGCTGCTGATCGGGCTGATATTACTGACGGTGTTTTCCGTCCCCGTCTGGGGGCTGTTCGATCCGCTGTCCATCACTAACCGTGCGTTTACCGTGCTGTTGTATCCCCTGACGACCCTGGGAATAGAAAACGGTCTCCAGGCCCTCAGCCGGATTTCCTTTCTGGAAGGGCCTGTCTACACCGTCTACGATTGGTTCAAGATGGCCGTCATGCCGGAGCAACAAGCCTACCTGCAGCAGGTCATCTGGGTCGCCCTGTTTTTCGGCGGCATTCTGGCGCTGGAAAAGGTCTCCCGGCGGTTCTGGTGCCGGAACCTGTGCCCGGCGGGAGCCTTGCTGGGGTTCCTCTCCCAGTTTCGCTTTTATGAGCGGCTGGTGGGGGATGCCTGTCCCCAGTGTGGAAAATGTAACCGGGAATGTAAGATGAACGCTATTCCCCTGGATGATGCCAACATCACCAGTAAGGTGGAGTGTATTGAATGCTTTAACTGTGGCGAAACCTGTCCTCCCAAGATTAACGCCATCACGTATCGCTGGCGGTGGAAGCCATATCATTCGTCCGTCGATTACACCCGGCGGGGCTTCCTGAACACTACGGTGGGGGGATTCGCCGCCATCGGGCTGGCGGGGATCGGATTGCGCAACCGGCGGGATGCGGCGGCGATCATCCGTCCCCCGGGCTCCATGCCGGAAGACGAATTCCTGGATCGGTGCATCCGGTGCCTGGAGTGTGTACGCATTTGCAGCTCCAACGGACGAGCCTTGCAACCGGAAGGCGCCGGCAGCAACCTCCTCAATCTGTGGACCCCGGTCGGAGTTATGCGAACCGGGTACTGTGAGTTCAATTGTAATTTGTGCGGGCAGATCTGTCCCACCGACGCCATCCTGCCGCTTTCGGTGGAACAGAAGCAGCAAACACCCATGGGGTTGGCCTATTTCGATAAAAATTTATGTATTCCGTATGCCAAAAATGAAGACTGCATTGTCTGTGAAGAACATTGCCCTACGCCGGAGAAGGCGATTCAGTTTGACGAGAAAGAATTCGTCGCGCCGGATGGGAGCCGCCGGATGGTGAAGTATCCGTTTGTCGACCGGGAGTTGTGTATCGGGTGCGGGATCTGTGAATTCAAATGCCCGCTGCCGGGGGAACCGGGGATCTTCGTCACCAACGAAAACGAACAGCGCCTGGCATCGATCGGATCTGTCTGAAGAATCCGGAGAGCCGGCGGCCGGGAGGACCTGATCGGCCAGCGGCTCTCCCTGCGTGTGACGGCTCGACCAGAGATAGTCCGGCGCAATGGGTTTGACGGTTTCTGCGCGTGTTCCACCCTGCAGAAAGGCTCAGGGGCACACCCTGGTGTAATCGGTTTTTATTTACCCGGAATTGTATTAGATTTCAGAGACTACTGCTATTACACAGCATACAACCCAGCGATTATCGGGCAGTCGAATTCGGCCGGTTTCGGGATGTGCACCAAATAAATATATCACTGTGAGAGGATCCTCAATGATGAAGTATCCGGAGAAGCGGAATAGAATGAAGAAGCAGACCGGACAGGTGATACAGCGCTTTTCGGCACTCTTCTTCGGTGCGGTGATTGCCCTGGTACTCACCGGGTGCAGTAATCCGACCGATAGCACCCCCCATGTGAAGTCACTGGCCTCGTTGGACCTGGCAGGAGCCAAAGCCATTTATATCGGGGTGCATCAGAGTGCGGAAGACGCCAGCGGCCAGACCAGAGACGTCGCCGTCAATTTGTTCAAAATCACCACCGGGAATACCCTGGAAAAGGTCCAGTATCTTTCCAATGAGGAGACCAAATTATTCACCGAAATGGAGCCGGTGGCGCTCTACGATTCCGAGGGCGGATATTTTATCCTCGGGCTGGGCAACATTACCAGTGGCAGTTTTGAAGTCCGCGACGGTTATTTGGTCAGGAAGGCGGATGGCACGGTCGCCCAGCTCGGGTACGGGAGCCAGTTCGTATTCCCCGGCCGCCAAACGTACTTTGCCAATTCCGGCACGCTCCAGATGGATGGGGCCGACAACATTTACTTTATAGACTATTTCTCGGGTGAAGACCTGTTTAAACTTTCCCTGAGCGGAGAAACCTACGACCTGGAGCAAATTAATACCCTGCACCGTCCACTCCAGTGGTGCATGGTAGACGGGGCCGGAAACCTGGCGCTGGCCAATAATTCGGACGTCAACTATCTCAGCCTGCTGCTGACCGCCGGCAAGAAGACTGTGGACCTGGAAAGCCTCAACTTCTGGGTGGCGGCGGATAATCATCTGTATGTGGATCAGTATAATTCGGATGATCAGAAGCATGATATTATCAAGATCGTTCCGACGGACAACGATACGGTCACCTTCGATACGGTCGCCACGGATCTGGACCGGGGAGTGTCACTGTCCCATGGGATGAATTTTTTACTCAACGCGGACCAGCGGACGGTGATCGCCCAGCAACAGCAGGATTCCAGCGCCATTCTCTGGGACGTGTCTCCTGACGACGGGGCGCCCCGAATTATCGCAACGCCGGATATTGAGTTCTCCCAGGTCAATGCGGCGGCCGCTACCAGTGATGCCTTCTACTTTGCCGGGAAAACCGCCGCCGGTGATGCAGTGCTTGTGCGATTGGATGCGCTGTCCGATGCCATCAGCATCGTTTCCGAAGACTATACTGTCACACTGTTGGAGGCCTCTGACCTGGGTGAGGTCTTTTTTAGCGGGTCCCGGGTCGATGACGAGGCGAACGTCGTAGGGCTGATTTCAACCGGCGGCGCGATCTCGGTGCTGGATGACAGCATGGCCTCACCGGTGATTGCCATGCTGAATCTCTGAGAAAACCGGCTGTCTTTTCGGAACCCTCATACCGTGTCTCCCGTCCGGTAACGGGTTCTCCGGCCAGATCTTGAGGTCTCTTCAGAATAAATATTTTTCCGGTACAGAGACAAAGAAAGGAGCATGAGACGAGATGCGTCGTGCCTTCCTGTTATTCGGACTTGTGATCACCATACCTTTCGCCCTCATGGCGCAGCGCAACGGACCGGAGTTCGGGGTTCATGCCGGCGGAAGTTTTCCGGCGGGTGACTTCGGGGCGGGCGGTTCCGCCCTGTCCGAGACCCGGGGGGGATTCGCGGAACCGGGCGTCACAGGGGGAGTGGAAATTACCTTCCCCCTGATGCCCAACCGGCGGTTGGGCTGGATCTCCAGTCTGATGATACATTCCCATAGTACGGATTATACCACCTTCTTCCAAACCGGGGGATATGAAGGGACTTCGGGATCGTGGCTGCTTATTACACCGCTTACCGGGCTGCGATACCGGATACCCTTCGCCGCGGATTTTGCAGCCTATGCCCTGGTGCAGGGAGGCGCCATGTACGGCCGATCACCACACATTGTACTGGCAACCTCGCAGGGAGCCGGGAAACAAGAATCGGCCACCGGAACCTCCTTTGCCTATAATGTCGGTGTTGGAATTGTGGTCGGGAATCTGGTGAATATGGGCTTCCGGTACCTCCATGGAGAACCGGCCTACCGGGTGACCGAGAGTTTCGGGACTCAAACCGGTCAGAAGACGTTCGTGCAAAAGAGTACCATGGTCCAGTTGATCATCGGATTCCTTTTTTGACAACGGGATGAGCCATCGTCTGAGCGGTTTTTCATGGGTGGGGGAAGGGCGTCCGGTATCGCACCATGGCACCGGATCTCTGCGAATTCCGGGATCCTCCACAGGCACCAGGCGGACCGCTCACCGGCGTATCATACCTATATGATCAGTGAGCTGACAGTCTTCGTTCAAATTAATTCGTTGATTCGAACAAATTTACCTGTATATTTCACGTTCTAAACGGGAAAAATGCAGAACCGGGAAAGTAAGGAAGACGCATCACATGTTGGTAATACTCGAACCGAACGCAGACGAGAATTCCAAGGAATTTAAAAGAACCTGGGACCATCTGACCCATTTGCCGGGCATCCAGGTCAGAAAGCATACCGTACAAGGCGAGCACCAGAAACTGATTGAACTCTATCTGATCGGGAATACGGCCGGATTGGAACAGGAGACCATCGAAGTCTTGCCCATGGTAGACCGGGTGATACGTATTTCCCAGGAGTACCGGATCCTGGGGAGACACAAAGATGGCCATCGGGTGAACGGGTTTGAATATAACGGGGTAAAATTCAATCAGGACACTCTCAACGTGTTTGCCGGATTGTGCGCGGTGGATAACCGTGAGAATGTGGAAAAAATGATGAAGGCCCTGAAGGATCACGGCCAGGTGTGCACCCGGATGGGAGCGTATAAACCCCGGACCAACCCGTATTCCTTTCAGGGGCATGGGAAGACCTGCCTGCCGTACGTGTTCGAATTGGCGGGAAAATACGGCATAAAAATCATTTCCATGGAAGTGACCCATGAGAATCATGTGGAGGAAATCCGCGAGGCGCTGCAGGTCACCGGCAACCCCACCGGGGTAATGCTGCAGATCGGCACCCGGAATACCCAGAATTTTGAACTGCTCAAGGCCGTCGGACGTCAGCAAGAATATCCGGTGTTGTTGAAGCGGGGGTATGGAATCACCCTCAACGAGTCCCTGAATGCCGCGGAATACATTGCGACAGAGGGAAACGCCAATGTGGTCTTCTGCCTGCGGGGCATGAAGACCTCTTTTGGAATCCCACATCGCAATTTCGTTGATTTTTCGCACGTCCCAGCCATAAAGCGGCTTACCCGGATGCCGGTGTGTATTGATCCGTCCCATTCGGTGGGTTCCAGAGAAGCCTCTCCCGACGGGTTGATGGATATTTTCCACGTCACCGCCCAGGGTGTGATCGCCGGCGCCAATATGATCCTGGTCGATTTTCACCCGGAACCGGATAAAGCGCTGGTGGACGGGCCGCAGGCGTTGCATCTGGATGAACTCGGCCTCTTCCTGGAAGACGTACAGATCGCCCGGGACGCTTACGAGAAACGGCGGAATCTGGTGGCAGGATCACGAAACGGAAAAGACGTCCGGGATCAGGTCATGAAGCAAAGCGCCTGATTATTTCTCCCGTTTCCAATAGCAGACCTTAACGGAAGAGAACCGAACACTGCTCTCTGTTCGGGCTGAAGTCGTTGAGCATACGGCTACTGCCACTGAAGAGTATTCGGGGCCCCGGTGTGAGTGGCAGTCATCGCATTTATTCCGCACGATAAAATTTGCTATTGACTATACGAACAGTAACACCTACCCTCAATATAGAGGCAGTATGTACAGTGGGCCTCTCCCGTTTAACTTGTTTGGACAACAGTTGTACCGTTGAAGTGGACGCCGTGTGAGCAGGGAGTCGGCAGGCTGATTGAATGGAATCTCCGGTATTGCCGGAACCTAGACAGACCTCGATTGCCGATCCCTGAAGGTTGAATCGACCCAGGTTGCACCGATCTGTTTCCGAATAAGCGGGCAAGCCCCCTGTCATTGTCAAACACCAAACTCACACCCGGAAAGGAACGTCTCATGCGAGCCTTCCAAAAGATGTTTGCAGCGATTGTGATGCTGGCGGCCATTCCCATGGTATTGAGTACCGGGAGTGTGGCTGAAATGCCGGAAGCTTCCAAACAGGATGATATACATACCCTCCTTCAGGTGATGAACACCAGAGAAATCATCGAGCAGACGCTGGATCAAATGGTTGTCAATATGCGGCAAGCGATGCCGGCGCTGACCGAGGAGATGTGGGAGGAGATCAAATTGGAAATGGATTTTGACGCCCTGTTGGAGTCCTATGTCCCGATTTACGATAAATACCTCTCCCAGGAAGAAATTCAGGGGTTGATTACATTCTATAGAAGTGAGGTGGGCCGGCAATTTGTGGAAGCTACGCCACAGATCACTCAGGAAACCATGAAAGTGGGACAAGAGTGGGGGCAGAAACTAAATCAACTGGTGATGAGCAAGATGGGTTACTAGGACGCCCCTAAAACGGTGCGGTGATGGACGGTGCGGGGAAAGCGAAAGCGGCTGCAGGCTTACCCGGAAGCCCTGGAGTGGGGAAGATGGAACGGATCATCAGTGTACACGAATACGTGTTGAAACCGGATGCTGAGGCGGCGAGGTTCGAAGCGGCCGTCCGCAGGGCAGAAGCGGCCGGTTGGCTCGAAGTGCCCGGATTGATAGCGCACTATTTCCTGAAGGGGATCCGGGGATACCGGGAAGGGGCGTACGCCATGATCTGGATCTACGAGAACCAGGAGGCCTGGGCCCGGATCTGGGGACCGGCGGAACACCCGGTGAGCAAAAAGCAATATCCGGCGAACTGGATCCGGTGGGAAGAGGAAGTGCTGGCCCCTTTCCTGAGCGCCCTCCCGGAGAAAATCCGCTTCACATCCTACCGGCAACTCCCGGGATTCGAGTAAGCGGGTTACAGTGTCGGAACCGGCAGGCCGTACACTTCTACCTCTGTGTAATGATTGAGGTCGCTGCAATTATTTCCCCGGCTATACAGCCGGACATACCGGCCGCGGACGCCTCCGGCATTGATTAACTTCCCTTCGTAGGTTTCGATGTAGGGCGGATCCGTCCCGACACCGAATCCGGAGGAATTGTCCTGATCATTGTTGTAGATCGTGTGGACGCTGCGGGAAAAGGTGGCGTTTTCCGCCACCTGAATGATGACGTCATTGTAGACGGCCGGATACTGGTGGCAGTGCCAGAGGGCGAGGGCATAAATCTCAGCCGAGAGCTCCAAATCGATTGTTACCTGCTGGAGAAAGGGCCCCAGCTCCACGTAACTGCCTTCCTGAGCTTCCTTGTCTCCATCGGTGATCAAATCCAGGGCACCGATGAGCGGGGTGGAGTCGCTGCTGGTGACCGGACGGTGTAAGGCCAGGTTTTCGGTGCCGGCCGGGACATAAAATGGCGGCCGGGGAAAGCCGATGGGTTGGGTATCCATGTCGCCGATCAGGGCGGTCCTGGGTGTACCGATAAAGCGGGGTTGCGGCAATTTGAGGGTCAGGGTGATCATCTCCCCGGGACTACCGGGAATATCCTCCGCCGGAGGAGGTGTTTGCACGAAGGAAGGCGGCGCGGTCTCAGGTAAAGCGGGCACCTCCTGCAAAGTATTTCGCTGGGACTGTTCGCAGGAGATGTTCAGAAAACATATTATCAAAATCGGGAATAATGGGAAACGAACCTTGAGATAAATCATAGCCTCAATCTCCTTTGCTCTGAAATTAACCTTCCGGTTGCTTCCGCTGTTGCCCGGGGGGAAGAAGCGTCAATTGATTCGGTGAGACCGGGTAAGCATTGACCGTGGAGAAGACAGCCTGAGAGCCGAAAAGGAAAAGTGGAGAAGAGGGCACACCAGACAACCGGAGCCGG
>Ga0102944_1001202_pt1 | contig 17794 bp, 17 predicted proteins | sample SalPonD_shore_MG_FD_78172 | JGI IMG/M metagenome (GOLD analysis project Ga0102944, IMG submission 78172) | Salt pond soil microbial communities from South San Francisco under conditions of wetland restoration - Salt Pond MetaG... | ecosystem: Environmental > Aquatic > Marine > Intertidal zone >...
GTATAGATCCAGAATATATGCCCGCCCTCTCCCTTATTAGCAATCCAGCCCTCCCATCTTATACTTACATAGTTTGAGAGATTTTCCCAAGGATTACCATTTAATACGACAGTCTCTCCCCCCCAATTCTCGTCTGGTGCGCTAGAATATACATCGGTTCCATGATATATGTTGAAATAGTTTCTATTAATGTCTCTATAGTAAAAATACCTCAACCCTGAGTCCATAGTATTATTAATGCTACTTGCCATTTCTGCTTCAAGATTTCCAAAATACATGTAAATTGTTTCTGTTTCGCTTTTAGATATTGTCGGAATCTTTACCCATATCTTACTTTTTTTACCCGAAACTTCCATCTCTTCTATCCAAAAACCAAGCTCTTGATGTGAGGAATCTGCAAAGCGAATATCTTTTCCAGATTCATCAAGGTATCCTTTTTCATACCATTCTGTAAGGTTGATATCAATTTGAACTTGATAATCAGTTAAATCTACGCTTGATGATACATTTATTGGAATTCTATATCGCCAACTATAGTTCCACCATGTATCTCCTCCATCTCCTTGGCTTACAGAAATCGGATTATTATCGGAAAAATTGTTTATATCCGTTAATAACTCGTTGGGTTCTGAGGAGTCTGTAAAATCTAATGAAATCATTAAAAAAAAGGGAATAAATATTATAACGAAAAGAATCAATGTAGCTATGAATTTTTTTTTTCCAATATTTTTAAATAAAGAATTCATTGTAATTGCCTTTTTCTTTTTTTCTAAATTTTTCTAATTATTAATTTATTCAATTTTATATAAATAAATTTTAAAAAAAATCAAAAAAAAATTTTTACTAAATTTTTGTATAATAAATAAAATCGTAAGTATAAAAACTTTAACTAATTTGACAAAAGAAGCAATAATCTATCTCCAAAACCGAAATTTAATTATTGCACTTTTTCTAATATTAAAAAAATTTTTCGTTTTTTTGGATTATTCGGATTATCTATCACGAATCCACCAATAAAATCTGTTTTTGAATTAATTAACTCTTTCATTTTATCCATTAGTGTGAAATTTTTTGGATAAAGTTGAAAAACAATTTTGCCATTAAATTTTAAAATAGTATAAAATGATCTAATTAATTTAATAAAATTATACTCCATTATTTTATTTGAGATATCTCTATAAATCCATTGTAGAGCAGAGATAGAAATAATTCCATTAAAAGTATCGGGTTTAAAAGGAGGGCTACACATATCTGCAACAAGTGGATTGATATCCTTCATTTCATAAAAATGCAAAAATTGAGAAATGATATCAAAGGCAACCACCTTATAGCCCAGTTCTTTTATAAAAAATGAAGCAAAACCAGGTCCGCATCCCGCATCTAATATTAAAGCATATTTTTCTTCTATATTTAATAATTCTAAAGCTCTCGCAGTAATTTTAGTTTGAATTCTCTGCATATTTTTGGAGACTGAGTAGTCTTCAATTCTTTTTGCTGTAAAATAATCTGATACTTTTTCATAGACATCTTCTGGTCTTTCTTTTTTTATATTAAAGGAATATTCATCATTCATTCTATTGCTATTGAAAATTTAGAGTTTAAAGCAAAATAATTTTTAATATAGATCAAAAATTTTATTATTTTTTTACTATTGATAAAAGTATAGCATAGAATTTATATATTCAAAGGTGATTATCACTGTGTCTGAAAAAGAAGATAAAGTTTTAATTCGCAAAGATACTCTCAATTTAAGAAGAAAATATGGAAGGACTCAGCGTGTAGATGTCATAGAGCGAGATGCTTTTATCCCTAAGGGGTTAGAAGAAGAAATCAAAGAGGATATTCTAAATCGGAAAGCTATTTTAGCTACGGATATAGCAATTAAATACGACGTACGAGTATCTACAGTTAAAAAATTATTGGAAAAATATGAAAAAGAAGGAATCATTGAATTATATGATTCGTCGTTAAAATTAACTATATATGTTCCTAGTTCTTAGAAATACTATTACGTTTTGATGAAATTATTAACTTTTAAAAATCTTAAAATCCTTTAAATAAACGAAAATTTATTTCTTAATTTATCTAATTTTTTATTATATTATTATTCCAAAGCAGATGTAGCCTAGTGGTAAGACGCTGGCTTCGAGAGCCAGTGCGCGAAAGCGCTCGGGGGTTCGAATCCCTCCATCTGCGCTCAATAATTTTCCTTATTAAATATGCTTTCAAAAATAAATCATTTCACAATTAAATCTTTAAAAAGTTTACTTATTGAACTATTTGTGAGATGATATTTTCCATTTTTGGTTTAGCTGCTTCAATTTCATCCAATAAATTAACCGTCTCTTCCAAATTTTCCTCATTTTCTTCAATTATAAAAAGCAAATAAAAATGAAGCATTCCAAAGGTTAATACCTCAATTACGCCCGAAAATCTACTACCATCTCTAAAGGTATCTGAAAATTCATATAAAGAGCGGTTTTCTAGTAGAATTCTCTTTTGTAGATGAAGATATCTATCATAGATTTTCATTTTTTCATCCAGGCGAAGATTAGATCTAGTATATTCTCCCACCGTAAAACCATTTGAATCATATAAACTAATTAAGACTACATCATATCTTTTACTGATTTCATTAAATAATTGAGATATCATTTCCATCTTGTTAAAAATTAAAGCTAATCCACTGGAAAATGCATCCATCACAGATTTAAGATCATAAATACTCGTTTCAAAGAAAAAAAGATCATAATCAGGAGAAAATTTCATCAATGTTTGCCTAAGGGTAAGGGCTTTTTTGTTAAGGAAATCATCATTAATGAGATCGGGGTCAAATTTATGAAATAAGATAGCAACTGGAGGATATTCTCTAATTTCCTTAAAATAAAGCAACACCTCTTCTAAATAATCAATTGATTCAAGGTATCTGTCTGGATCTTGGATATCTATTACGTAAAATATTAAATCTGTACCGCCTATGTATTTTCCTAGGTTATCTAAATATTCTCTTCTATACTCCATTTGCCCCCCAAAATCCATCCTAATGCAAGTAATTCCTAAAAATGAGAAAGTATCCCTGCTAACTCTTCGTGTTGGTAAAATTTCTTTTATTTCTTCTTCAAATCCGAATTTCAGAGTTACTGCAGTAATGATACTTGTCTTTCCTGCATTATCTAAACCTAAAAAAGCTATTTTTTTGGGCATTTTTTTTGATCGGAAATTATTAATTAAAATTTATATCTAAAAAAGCAACTGTTATTTTTATATTTATATGTAGACATTATTTGAAAGGTTTTTCTTTAATAAAAAACCATTATTTGTATTATTAATCTTTGAGATTTTTAAATCATCTTATAATAATTTTTTCTTGATTCTTAAGTGTTTTTGAAATTAAATCTTTAATTTTTAATTTTAAGGAATTATATACCTTTATTATTGATTTTAAATCAAATTCTTGCTTTTCTGGTTTATACTTGCAATAATCAGAATTGTATAGATTATTGGATAGTTGTTTGAGTAAGTTATTAATTTTATCTAATTTTAACCCAATTAAAGGCGTAAAAATTGGTAGGTTTACAAAATTATTGCTATATGCAATTGAATTTAAATCAATGTTCTCAGGACAAATATTATTATCATTAAGATCTAAGCCATCAGTTATGGCTTTAGAATTTTCAATCCCAATATTATATTGAGTATCAATTATTTTAGAAATAATTTCAAATCGAATAAATCGGCAAAGAGCACATAAATATTTTTTTTCCGTTAATTTTTCTCTTATAATATCAAGAATTTTAACAAAATCGATTCTTATTATGGTAAATTGAGAAAAGGGGGTATAAGAAAAAATTTTTTTCCAATTTTCAATTCTTTTTTCCCATTCTCCATCTTTATCAGTTATTTTAAACAAGACAGGATATATTATACACCCTCGTCTCATCATAAAAAAACCTGCGAGAATATCTTCTAATCTACCTATATCCATGACTATAATTTTTTTATTATGCTCTATTGGAAGTCCTTTCCATCTGTTTTCAATTATGTCTGTAAAAATATAAGAAAATTGGTTCCTTACTTCGATAAATAATTTTTTATCTGGATTTCCTAAGTCAACCTTAAGATCCAAATCCTTAAAGTGATCTAATATTATTTGACCTACTTGTTTGGCAACATCTTGGGAAGTAAAATCATGTATCCCCGAACGTTTTACCCGTAATGCAAAGCTATCGCCTTTTTCCAAGATATTTTCTGCTAATTCTAAGGTTCTTTCTGAAATATTTTTAATTCTATTTGAGGTTCTTAAGGCGGGACTAAATGAATAAATTCCAAATACTTTCTTTAATACATCAATAGCACTTGGAATATCTTTGTTATTAAAAAAGAAAAATAGTCTTGCTGTATCTTTACTCATCTGATATTTATGATATGAAATATTAGCTTTCCCTAACATACTTTTTATATTGTCTATTAGGGTATGGATCATTCGTAGCTTAACTTTTTTGGACTTTAACCATATCTCATCATTATAACGAATAAGAATTAAATTATAGGTTGTTAAAATTATATTATACCCCATTATTAAGAAAAGATATTTACGTGATAGGATCCAATCAAATTTCTTTCTTTTTCTCCTAGTTTATGTTCATAAATTTTTATTAATCCATCCTTATAAATAATAATTTCAATTAATTCCTCATCAAAATAGTTTTTTCGAAGGTTTCCTCCGTTAGAAATTAATGAATTCTCCACTTTTAAATTAAATGGTACGCTTGGAGTACTATTTAAAATTACATCTATCTGAGATAGTGCTAATTGAGATAAGACATCCCCACTATCAGATAGCTCTGTGCGCCATATGCTTAATGGAGTTGGGATTAGACTATGAAAACATGCGAACCCGCATATCTTTTTCTTACTAAGCCTTAAAACCTTTTCAATTAATAAGCGTAACCGTTTCCTTCCAATATGCCCTACTGTAGAATCTTTCGTACAGGAATTTATTCCTTGGAAAAATAATTTATCATTCTTATAGGAAGGATCCAAAGGACCAATATATTCTTCCCAATAGTCCCATGCAGGAGGATTGGAATCTGTTTGTCCCGCGACTACAATATAGGGATAGTTTAAGGTATCTAATTTTTCCTTAGCAATTTTAAATTCAGATTTATAACCGTTTTTTGTTAAGTTACCGGTATGAACCACCAAGTCTATATTTGCCTTATTATTGATATAATTTATAGTTTTATCGATATTTATGTTATCTTTGTTCTTTTCATTTGAGATTAAAGTATTTGAAATTTGTATGATCTTGCAAAATGGTTCTTCATTGACATTTACTTCTCGTGGGTTGTAATAATTAATTTCTCTCTCAATATCTTTCATATATTGGGATTCTAATATCGGATAAATTTTAAAATTAATTTTATTTCCTTCGATATCAATGACGTTATACGTGAATAATTCTCTATATCGTGTTTTATTACAGGAAAAAGTACCAGAATTAAAAATAAACAAATCTTTTTCAGGAGATCCTATATTATATAAATTTGAAATATGGCGATGCCCATTAATCACTAAATCTACATTTGCATCCAATAACATTTTAAGAGTATCACCAGAATCATCTATTGCAGACCTTTCCTTTCCGGTTTTTGGAATAGGAATTGTTTGATGATGAAAACAAATTATTTTTAATTTATCTTCTCTATCAGCCTTTTCGAATTGATTTTTAACTGATCTTAAAGTACTCTGATGGATTATTCCACTTGCTAAATCTGGTTTGGTACTATCAATACCTACTATATAAATATCGTCATCTTCATATTCAAAGTGTCTTTCACCAATAATCTCCTCAAATAAGAGGTATCCAACGTTTTCAGAATCGTGATTGCCTATTGTATAATAGAGTGGTGCCTCAGAAGCAGGTCTAAATTTGCTCATTTGTCGTAGAGCATGTTCATAATCTAATAATGTCCCAGAGTGAGTAAGATCACCAAGATGTAGATAACATGTGACATCTTTGATTTTATTAATTTTTTCGATACCTAAGTGAAAAATATTTGAATTAAAAACTGCATTATGAGGGGTGATATGTGTATCCGAAAAAATCACTAATCTTTTCTTTTTATTAGTTCCTTTTGTAGCTTTAACAATACTTTCAACCATTTTTTTTCACATTTTTATTTTTTATTAGGTTTGTAATTTGGCTGGTTGACCCATATACATAGAATTTTCTTCTAAAATTTGATTATATTTTGTAAAAGATTGTGCGGAAAGTTCGACTCCTTTGCCAATTTTGGTTCCTGGCATCAATGAACACTTCGCACCGATTAAGACATTATCTTCGATTATAATCCTTCTAAGAATGAATTTTTCTTGTTCGATACCAAAGGGTAAAATAGTAGAACCCATTCCGATTATAACGTTATCTCCTATATCAACAAATTCAGAAAAAATCCATGCATTATCGCAAATTGTATTTTTTCCAATATTAACGCCAAAAAATCTAAGAGTGAACCTATTTTTAAGCCAAGGAAGTGGATTTGTAGCTAGCAGAAATAAAGGCCATTTTTTTATCATATTGCGCAAGTTCCAATATTTATAATTTTTATCATCAATCTTTCTTGTAAAAACTCCTTCTTTTGGATTATATATTAATTTACAAATTATTAAATTTAATGTAGTAAAAAATATTGCTCCGAATTGAAGGGTATATAAACATATAAAAATATTGAGTGGTAATAATAAAAAAAAAATCCAATAGAAATTCTTATTCCATAAAAAAAAGATATAAATATATTCAAATATACTAACGGGAATAAAACTTAAGAAAATAATGATTAGATAGATTATTAGATATTTATTACGTAGGCGTTCATCTATGGGAGTAGGAGAATCACACTTTAAACTAGCGGGAGAAAACATGACTGTTTAACTTTGATAGCTTGATGCATAAAAATTAGTGTTTATTCTTTATAAATTTAAGTTCATAAACCTTAATTTTCCTAACCTAATTAATTTCGATGATTATCATTATTTATTCATTTTTTTTATCTCTTTTTTCTATTGAAATATGCTAAGAATTTTTTGTGGGGGATAATGGGAATTTTTTTGTAGCAGGTCTACCAATCCATATTAAATCACCCTCTAATATTTGGTTAGGCTTAGTATATGAAGCTGCCCCTAAAACAGCTCCATCTTCTAAAATTGTTCCCGGAGATAAAATTGAATGTGGTCCAATAACACAATTCTTCCCTACCATTACTCTCTTAATCAATACCTCATCATGGTAAATTAAATGGGAAAAAATACAGATATGTAGCGATGTCATAGTAGAGTGTCCAATTTTAATCAATTCTGGATCAATATATCCTTCGTATGCCACAACACTCTTTCCTATCTTTACACCAAAGAGACGATAGACAATTATATCAGCCCAAGGAAAAGGCATCGCTCTTGCCAACCAAATGGGAAAATAAGCAGTCCAAAATCTCCTATGCATATACTTCCAATCTTTACTTCCTTTTTTAAATCTTCCTTCTCTAGGGGGATGTATTTTATTAAGAATCTTGAAGATCATTATCGAAATCACCATAATTATTATAAGAAATAAAAAAAGATTTCCGTATACATTTAAAGGTAATAATAACCAATACCACCATTTAGCATTCGGGCTAAAAGAAAATAATTTTTCACCAGTAAGAAGATAATATAACCCGCTATAATACCATAGATTGATTAAAATTACTATAATTGCGGATATATAGATTTCCACTAAAATGATTATTGTAAATGGTATTTTATAGACCCCTGATGTGCTTATAATCTCTAATTTATCATCCTTGACTTTTATGTTATTCTTTTCCATAAGTTCGATATCATTTTATAAACATTTGTATTGTTTTTATTTTATGCAAAAATGGTGTTTTTATTATTATTGTATAAATTAAATAATACTGAAATTATTCTTGTGAATAAAATGAGACCCTTTTAATTTAACAAAAACATAAAAATACTATAATTTATATTATATTTATATTATTTTAATTTTAACACATTTAAATTATATAAATTACACAAGTTGAAAAATAGATCATGAGTATAGATTGGCAAAAAGCCGAAGAAGATCCTGATAAAAAACAAAAGATACATGGCAGAAGATTATTAGATTTGCGGTCGAAAATAAATGATCTTGAAAAAGATCTAGCTCAAACTAAAAATATCTTTTCCCAAACAGAAGAGAAATTAACTTCAACCACTAATGAATTACAAAATATGACGCAAACAGCTAAAGAAAAAGATGAAAAAAATGCCCAACTAAATTCACAAATAAATGATTTAAACCAAAAACTCGAGAATTATTCTAGTCAAATTCAAAATCTTGAAAATAAATTAAATGAGCTTTCCAAATTATCAGAAGAAGCTCATAATACTATTGCTCAAAAGGATGAAGAAATAGCAACATTAAATACTAAGATAGACCAATTAAATAATCAAGTTTCACAAACAGAACAAACATCACAACAATTAGAAACTATTCGACAAAAATTACAGAATAAGCAAACAAATTCAAGTACTTTACAAGAACAAATAGAAAGTCTACAAAAACAATTAGAAGAAGCAGAGAATACAATTAATGAAAAAGATGAAAAAATTTCGGCCTTGAATATAAATCTCAAAGAAAAAGAAAAACAAATGGATGAAACCGTTAAAAGACTGGAAGAGACTGAGCAAGCACTCAAAGAATATGCTCCTCCTGAAATAAAAGAAGAGACAATTGAAATCAATGAGCGTCTAGCATGCCCTCAATGCGGCGCTGTAGGTCAGGATATTAGAACAATGGAGGACAAATCCAAAGTGATTAGCTACGTTGGGCATGTGCCTATGTATGCAAGGAAACACGTATGTAAAAAGTGTGGTAAGGAATTCTAAACTGATTAACTCAATTAATTTTTTCTATATTTTTTTTCCCTTTTTAGTTTGTTGAACGATAATAAAAATTTGACCATCTAATTTTAATATCAAATAATTTTAAAAATTCATGGAAATTGATATGTCATAAATTATTTACAATATTAGTATAAAAAAATAATTATTGAGTAAAATGGATTTAGATAAACTTTTTAAACCTAAATCAATGGCAGTTGTAGGAATTTCGCGGAAAAATAACTTATCTCCAGGAAGAATTATTTTATTAAAAAATGAATTCGAAATGGACGTTGAGGTATATGGTATTCATCCCGAGGGGGGAAATATTGAAGGAGTTGACTTATATAAAAGTTTAGCAGACTTGCCCATAAATCCCGATATATTAGTAATTGCTGTGGGACCAGATGATACAATTGAATATATTAAGGAATGTGTAGATTATGAAATTCCTGCGAGTATTATTATTGGTGGAGGCTTTGCAGAGATTGGAGGAATAGGAATTAAAAGGCAAGAAATATTAGAAAAGATCGCAACACATAATGATATAGCTGTTTTGGGACCAAATTGCATTGGCGTGTATTCCCCTCCATTAATTGATACTGTATTTTTACCCACAGAGAGAATAACCCGCCCACCGAAAGGTTCTGTAGCGTTAATTAGTCAATCAGGAGGAGTACTTGTGGATCAATTTTTTGTAAAGTTTAAGGAGAGAAATATAGGAGTCTCGACAGCAGTTTCTATTGGTAATAGAGCCGTAGTGGATGAATCTATGTTATTGGAATATTTTAGTAGAGTGGATCCAGAAACGAGCAATATTGCCTTTTATTTAGAGGGATTTAAAGAAGGCAAATCCAGAAAATTTCTTAATTTAGCGAAAGATTCCGAGGATACTATAATTGCGTATTTTGGTGGATTAACTGAACAAGGGAAAATTGCAACTGAATCTCACACAGCAAGTTTAGGGGGAAATTTTAAGATTCTCTCGGGAGCATTAAAACAATTTTATATTATTCAACCTCACTCAGAAAGAGAATTATTAACCATGCTTAAAGTCTTTGATGTACTTTCTCAAAAGAAGAATCCTTTTGGTACTAATACAATTACTTTTGGGAAGGTGGCAATTCTCTCTGTTTCTGGGGGACATGGAGTACTCTGTTCTGACATGTTAAATGATTATGGATTAACTGCCATTTCTTTTACTGAAGAAGAAAAGGAAGAAATGTATGAAATCTTAAATCCAGTTGCCAGAGAAATCGCTTCCTTTAATAATCCCATTGATTTAACAGGATCTGTACTGGATAAAGATATTGAAAATATGATCCAATATCTTTCTAATATCGAAAGAATCGAATGTATTCTTCTATTATTATTACCTTATCCACCAAATATATCTTTCCAAATTGGAAGAAGAATTTCCAATGTAGTTACTACTAAAAAAAAGCCCATTATAACCTTTATTCCATATGTGGAAAAATACCAAATGATTATAGAATCTTTAGAATTAAGTAAGATTCCCGTCTTTCACAGCATAAAGGAAGTTGTACAGTCAGCTTCAGCACTTAAAGATAGAACTAGAATCATGAATTTAAAGAAAAATAATATTTTTTGGGAAGACAAAAGATAAAATAGATCTAATATTCTTAAAAAAATTAGTCTTCAATATTTACTAGTTTATCTATCTGCTCAATTGCTTTATTAATATAATCTCCATCTTCTATTACTAACTCAATCGCATCATGGGGACAAACTTCTATGCAACGCCCACAAGCTCGACATTGATCTGAAATATGGGCTCTATTATTTACAATCTTAATCGCATCAACAAAGCATATATCTTTCGTGCAGGTTTCACATCCCACACAATTATCATTAACAAATACCTTCACTCCGGGAATTTTTTTCACTTTATTCGAGAGATCTGGATGTAAAATAGGTGCTATACGCCATAAACAGCAACAAGGGCAGCAATTGCAAATTGATAATAGCTTTGCCCCATCTTTCACACCTAACCATTGCTTATCCAAAAGATTTCTTCCAATCATATGTACTAATCCTGCATCTCTACATTTTCTAATATGTTCAAGAGCCTCTCCTTTAGTAGCCAGATGTCCTAAACTAGGGTTAATATCTAGAACACCCTTTCCCAAGAAAAGGCAACCCAAATCAATGGGATAATTCTCACATTTCATAGAAGCTCGACAAATACAGAAATCCATGATCCAAAGATAATTTGCTTTCTCAATGAAATATTCTAACACTCTTGTGGGGAGGACATAATTATCGGGTTGGTCCACATTCTGGTTTACTTCAATTACGCTATCTTTAGGTAAGTATATTATATTATCTTCTTTAAATAACAGAAGCTCAAATAATTTATTTACAAGTGGCAAGTTGCTTAGTTTCGCCAGGAATTTTATACTTCGAAATGCCTTTTTTAATAATTTTACAAACCATAATGGTCTAGCCATTTTAAATCAAAAATTTTCTTATTAAAATACTTTTTTCTTAAGTATTAATATGATATGATAAGTAATATAAATTTCAGATTCTCATAAAAAGATAAAAATAATGGAATTAAGCTTATTAATTAGAAAAAGAAATTATTTTGAATAAATAATTTTTGTAGATAAAAGTAGGTTCCTAGAAGAAGTACCTGCCCAGATGGTGAAAGATCCAGATTCTATTATAAATTTTTTCTCCTTTACAGAATAAAATTCAAAAGCTGATTCATCTAAAGTGATCGAAACCGTTTTTTGCTCCCCCGAATTTAAATAAACTTTTTCAAAAGCCTGTAATTCTTTTGGTGGACGTTCCACTAAGCATTCATCATCTCCAATATAAATTTGAACTACTTCTGCTCCGGCAATATCCCCCTTATTTTTTATATCTACAGTTATTGTAAATGATCCTTTTTCTTGGATACTACTGTTATCAACTTGAATATTAGATAACTCAAATTCAGTATAAGAAAGACCAAATCCAAAGGAGAAGAATGGTTCAATATGGTGTTGATCAAAATAACGATAGCCAACAAAGATTCCTTCATCAAAATAAATTTTCATTTCCTTGAGATCTCCTGGAAATCTCTTTTTAGATTTATGTGCAGGATGATCTTGGAGCTTTTTCGGATAAGTCACTGGTAATTTACCTGAAGGATTTACTTCACCAAAAAGCACTCGAGCGAGAGCATTTCCCCCCATCATCCCCGGATACCATGCATTTAGAATAGCTGGGACTTTATCATACCACTCCGAACAATCTATGGGACTTCCAGCAATGAGGATGATTACAGTATTGGGATTTTTTGCTACAGTTTCATCAATTAATTTAATTTGCTTCTTAGCTAATCCATAATGCGTCCGATCACTTCCTTCGGTATCCCCCTCTGTTTTAAATAAAAGGGTTTTAAAAAAGCTGCCTCCATGGTCAAGCCCAATAATTAAAAGAGTGATATCAGCATCTTTTGGATCGTCAATAATTTCTGCACTCTCAGAAACATAGCTTTTAATTCCATCATATGGTGTAATAAATCGTGGAGGAATTACAGCAGAACTCCCTCCTTGGAATGGTTTCCCAAATTTTTTTTCAGCATTTGGACCTATAATGGCGATTTTTTTAATTTCTTTTAAATTTATCGGAAGAATATTGGGATCATTTTTAAGCAATACCATACTTTCTTCGGCAATCTGCTGAGCTATATCTTGGTGCTCGGCAATATCTGTAACCTTGCTATAAGATTGTTCTTCTTGTTCAAATAATCCTACTCGCATAAAAGTGCGAAGTAATGGTTTTAAAATATAATCTATGTCTTCTTCTACAATTTCTCCACTTTTTAATGCTTTCTTTACCTTTCTGGGGGTCATAATTCTACTCAAAAGCATACCAGGCATTTCCAAACTGAGTCCTGCTTTTATGCAAGCGGCAGCTCCCGATGTATTTTTCGCTGCTCCCCAATCTGTGGTCACATGACCTGTAAATCCGAGTTGATCTCTTAATATATCTGTTAGGATATATTTATTTTCCGGACCATAAATTCCATTAATTTTATTATAACACGCCATCAATCCCCACGGGTCTGATTTTTCAATAATTCTCTTATAATTCTTAACATAAATCTCTTGCAGAGCGCGTTCACTGATTTCTGTACTAATTTTCATTCTTTTTGTCTCGGAGTTATTCGTAATATAATGTTTGATACATACTGCTATGTTTTGAGACTGAATGCCCTTAACTATTTCTGATGCGATTTCAGAGGAAAGAATCGGATCTTCACTTAAATATTCAAAATTTCGACCACATAGAGGAGAGCGAATTATATTAACCCCGGGTGCTAAAATTTGATGCCGCCCTGCTAATTTCGTTTCTTTACCTAGAACTTCTCCCATTTTATATGCTAATTCTTTATTCCATGTAGCAGCTAATCCAATTGTAGCGGGAAACCTTGTGTGCTTTCCCCAATGGCTGGAATGCCAGGCGACTCCTAAGGGACCATCCGTCATCCCAAAAGGAGGAATTGCTAACCGCTCGATGGGATTTGTGGTCCAAAAATCTTTACCTCGGATTAAAGTGATTTTTTCATCTATATTCAGTCTTTTTATGAGATCATTCACTCTTTGTTCTACATCCAAATTAGGATCTAAATATTTTGCTTTATTATCCATAAGAATCGTATTTAATCAGAATTTATTTAATTTATATTTTACATATTTTATTTTATTTACTCAATTCAAAAAAAGTTATTATTTTAATAAAATTACAGAAAACTAGTATAAAGGACATTTATAAATATTATAAGATTATAAAATGTGCATAAATTACTTTCTTAATATACAAAAATAAAATTGGTAAATATGATTAGAACTTTTATTGCTTTTAAGCTAAATAATGAAGAAACGCTTTCTGAAATTAGAAACTTTACAAATCGTCTTAATCAGAATCAAAAAAGAATAAAAATTGTAAAACCAGAAAATATTCATTTAACGGTTAAGTTCATTGGTAATATAAAGGAATCTATGGCTCCTAAAATATACGATATCTTAGAAAGAGAAGTTAATAAAAAGATGCTTCATGGAGATAAGCATAATTATATCTTGAAAGGAGTAGGTAACTTTAGAAATTATGGAATTATTTGGATTGGGATGGAAGGAGATATCGAGTTGCTTCAAAGTGTTAAGGATACTGTCGAAGAAAAATTAAATGAGCATCTGAAAATTAAAAAAGATAAACGACGTAAATTTAAACCCCACATTACTATTGCTCGATTAAAAAAAGATAGAAGGGATTATACATCATTTGATACCTTTAAAAGAATTATAAAAGAAAACAGAAATAAGGAATTTGGCGAATTTCTTATTAAAAAAATTGTTTTAAAAAAATCGGACTTAACTCCAAAAGGTCCCATTTATACAACGTATAATGGAAAAGAATTTATTTAAACTTAATTTTCAAATTTTAAGTACTAACAGAAGTTTTTTAGTAAATAGGAATTATGAACTCATATAATAGACATAGTATCATATTCTATGTTATCATCGCCTACGGAACTACTTGGTGCATAACAATTTCTTTAATTTTTTATTATCATAGCATAAATTATGAAATAAGAGAATTATGGCATGCTTTAGGATCTATTGGACCGACTATAGCGGGATTAACAATAATTTCTACGAGAAAGCGTAAAAAGGGACTAATTCAGTTAAAAGATCGATTCTTAAAAGTTAATGATAAAAAATTATTTCTTATTGCCCTTTCTCCTTTAATAATTCTTGCTCTAATATTGCCTTTCGAAGCCATTTTTGGATTATTTGATTATAATACATTCTTAAAAAATAACAATCTGAGAGATATAAAATCTTTTATCTTGTTTTTTCTACCCTCTCTCTGCTATGGACTTTTTGAAGAAATAGGGTGGAGAGGTTATCTTTTACCTGAATTACAAAACTTCTATACTGCTCTTAAATCAACGATAATTCTTACCGTAATTTGGTGGTTATGGCACATTCCCATGTTTTTTTATCGCTTCGATTTATATTTTTCGCTTATTTTTATGTTTCCCTTAATGTTAAGCGGTTCAATTGCGTTTACATTTTTATTTAATCAATCGGGTGGAAGTGTATTAATGATTATCATCTTCCATATTAGCTATGACATTGTAACTTCGAACGAAATATCACTTATAGCCATTATAGTTGTAAGTGCCTTATTTATTTTCATTGATATTCGAGCAATTAAAGTATATGGAATAGAAAGCTTATCTCAAAAGGAAAAAATTCTTATATAATTTAAATAATATCATAAAAAGAATTTATCTTTATAAAATAATTCTGCATAACTTAATTGATGAAACAAACACGCATAAAAGCATTAATATGGGATCTTGATGGGACTTTGATCCATTTTAGAATTGATTATTTAAGAGCTCGAAGAGCGGCGATTAAAATTTTAAAGGATCATGGGATCCCAAAAAAGGAATTAACGATAACAAAGAGTATTTTAGATAATTTAATACACTCTATTGAAATTTTCAAGAAAAAAAATTATAGTCCAGACGAAATTTTTCAAATTAAAAAAGAGATTAATGCTGCTGTGAGCGCCATTGAATATGAAGCCGCTTTAGAAGCTACTAAAATTAATGGGATTGAAGATGTATTAAAATTCGCTAGTAAAAATAAGCTAAAACAAGCAATTTATACGTATAATACTCATAAAAATGCTGAAGTCTCTTTAAAAACGGTTAGATTGCTTAAATATTTTAATGTAATTGTGGGAAGAGATGATGTAGATAATCCAAAACCTCACAAAGACCACCTATTAATGATTTGTAAAAAACTCAATGTGGAGCCTTTAAATACAATCGTGATAGGAGACACTTATCGAGATATTCAAGGGGCTCTTCAACTGGGCGCAAAATCAATCGCTATTCAAACCCCTACATCTAAATTTTCTAATATTTCTACCTTTCAAAAAGCAGATATCATAATTAAACAAGAAAATATTTCCAAAGAATTAATGAACTCAATTGCTTCATTTCTTTAAAGTAAAATATAAATCTTTTAAATAATTTTTTTATAATATTAATATAATCTAATTATTTCATGAAAATAACAAAATACGGATATAATTTTAATGTTTAAAACAGAATATTTTTTGGATGTTTTAAAACCGCACCAGCCATCATCCGACATTATCGCTCACGCATTAATGGAAATTGATGGTATTAGTGAAGTAAGAGTAAATGTAGATGAGCTGGACCAGAAGACAGCTTCTTTGCACATAAAAGTGGTAGGAATTGATCTTGACATTGATCTTATTCGAGCAAAATTAGAAGAACTGAATTGTGCTCTGCATAGCGTTGATGAAGTTAAAATGTATAAAATCCAAGATAAGTAAGTCAAATTCACTTAATTTTTTTAAATATTCAATATCTGATTCTATTAATGTAATTAGAATACGTAATAAAAAATAGTTTTATAAGATTATTTTTATATTCTTATTAGATCTAAATTTCTGAATATAGAAATTATTCTTATAAATTAAATTCCAATTAAAAAATTGTAAATTAATATACTGAAATAAATAATTAATATTAACCAGTTTTAACCAAAAATTTAAAATTTTATATTTATACAAAAATATAAGAATTAATTAATTAAATTATAGGATAAATAGGTAATTATGGCTGTTCCAAAAATAAAAAAGATTTTGGAAGAAAAAGGACAAATCTCGGATGAATTAGATTTTGCACTAATGAATTTTCTTCTTGAGAATCGGGGCACAGGGTATACTGCTTGCCAACCACAATTAGTACAATTGGAGAGCGGAAAGCAAGTAATTAAAATGAATATTGATAATACCTTCATAGATAAAAATAATCATTTGATGGGCTTAGGTATAGTGGGAAAGATTTTTATAGATCCAGAGTCCTATGAAGTAATTTATGCCACACCTAAAGAAGAATTAAAAAATAATATTCAAAAATTAGAAGATGCTGGCTTTGAGCCAAAGCCAAGACCTAGAGGCAAATATTAACTATTATGTAATCAAAACTCCCATACTACAATGAATAAATTTCAAATTAATTCTTTATAATAAATTTATTTTTACATTTCAGTTTTTACATAATGATAAACTAATGAATGAAAAGATTGAACATTCTAACAATATCGAAGATATTATTAGAGAATATTTATTAGATGAAGGGATTTTAAGAAAAAAATTACAGAATAATGAAGTTGAATTTGGATTTCAATTTGTATTTCCCCCGGTTCATCCTCAAGAAGAATTTAAAAAAAGTCAATCTATGGTAGTGTTTCAACCCAAAAAGAAGAAAGATCTACTTATTGTTTCAATCGGGACACAAATTAGTCCTGCTCATGTCGAAGCATTACAAAAGAATAAGAATGGAGAAATACTATTTTTTAAAGAGTTAAAAAAGTTCCTTCATCTAAAAAACGTGTTTTTTTACTTGGATATGAAAAATCATCGATATGAAATAAGTGATCAGATCTTTTTAACTAACAATTTTATTTCGAAAAATGATTTTTTTTTGCTCATACGTAGAATTTTTAATATTCAAGCCTATACTAATCTAATGCTCTTAGACTTTTGTTCTGGTGAAATAAAAGCGGAATATTACGAAGATTCGACTAAATATGACACAGGATCGCATTTTTCTCTTTATTCATAATTATTTTAAAAAGGATTACTATGTTTAAAAAATGGTTACAAGCTCTCGGAAAATTGGGATATGTCCAAGGAAAAGACCGGCCCGATGTTGATTGCATTCTATGTGCGGTAAAAAATGAAGATAAGCGAGTTAAATCTATAAAAGTGTATCAAGATGATTTAATATTTATTTGTCTGAATA
>Ga0102944_1001204_pt1 | contig 17781 bp, 17 predicted proteins | sample SalPonD_shore_MG_FD_78172 | JGI IMG/M metagenome (GOLD analysis project Ga0102944, IMG submission 78172) | Salt pond soil microbial communities from South San Francisco under conditions of wetland restoration - Salt Pond MetaG... | ecosystem: Environmental > Aquatic > Marine > Intertidal zone >...
CGTTCAGCCGACCCTCATCCCGGCTGACCGGCACCTGAACATCGCAACCTCGCGTTACTCCGGGATGGCCGCCACCTTGTCCACGTTCTCTCCTCGTGCTGGGTGGTCAACAACCTGGCGACCGCCATCGCAGTGCTGGCCTTCATGTCATGGATCGCCGGGGGAGGGCTGAAATCCGACCACCGATTTATGGTCATCAGTGGCGGTATAGGGGGCGTGACCGATGCGAACAACTTGGGCCCGTCTCCGGAAGCAGCCGCCCGATCGAGGGCTACCGACGTCTTCGGCGTCCTGGGCCACGAGACGAGGCTAGCGATCATCCTCGTGCTGTGGGAGACGAAGATTCCGGGGGTCCCCTTAACCGAGCAAGCAATGCCCTTCACTGAGCTCCGCGAGCGCGTCGGAACCCGCGACTCAGGCCAGTTCAACTACCACCTCGACAAGCTTCTGGGCCCTTTCGTCGAGCGAACAACCGCCGGCTACGTTCTCACAGAACGTGCGGAGCAGATCCTCCACGGCGTGATGGCCGGTACCTTCACGGATGCATCGAGCTTCGAGAACGAGCCGATCGACGCCCGGTGCGAGGTCTGTGGCGGGCCGGTGGTCATCGACTACCGAGATGGTATCATGACTGAACGATGTACGTCCTGTCCTGGTCTGTGGGTCGACCAGACCGCAAACCGACCCGGCCTCCTGAGCCGGTCGTTCCTCCCACCGGTCGGGCTGGCCAACCGGACCCCTCAGGCGTTCCATCGACTGGGAAACACGTGGAACCGCCACCGGTACCTCTCGATGATCGATGGCGTCTGCCCCGCCTGTGCTGGAACGGTCAGCTCAACGGTCGAGCGTTGCGAGAACCACGACGTCGTCGAGGGCGCTGTCTGCGAACGTTGCGGCAGCCGGTTCGCAGGCCGGTCGCTATTCGTGTGTGACGTCTGCAAGCTCGACCTGTGGGTGCCCGCTTGGTTCGCGATCCTCGCCGAGATGGCCGTGACGACCTATCTCTTCGAACATGGGATCGACTGGGCGGCTCGCCTTGACGACTCCACCTCGATGGTGGTTCGGGACGCCATCGTCTGGGAAAAGGTGCTCTCCGACGACCCGGTTGAACTTGAGTACCGGCTCGTGCTCGACGGGGACCGGCTTGAGGTCACGCTCGATGACACCGGCCGCGTTGCCCGGGTGAGGTCCCTTGGTTGAGACCACCTCTGATTCGATTCGTAGGCGTAGCCGATGCCATCGCGTTCAATTGGTGATTCCGGTCAGTCTCTCCTCGGAGCCGCCTCCGCGTCCACCGGCCGGTCGATCTTAGTCGTTTCGAAGGGCTCCAGTGAACGCTATTGATGACCGTCGACGAGGACCTCGCGGTCGTCGCCGCGGAGCGGACCGGCGGCGAACGCTGGCCCTCGCTCGACGGGCCGGTCGTCTCAGCCCTCACCGACGACCGACCGATGGCCACCCCTACGCCGACCGGCCGACCGCCTCGCGTCGCTCGATGAGCTCGCGGTTCCCGACGTACATCGGCGTTCGCTGGTGCAGCTCGGTCGGCTCGACGCCGAGCAGCGAACCCGTCCCGTCGGTCGAGGCGCCGCCGGCCGTCTCGACGACGAAGGCGATGGGGTTCGCCTCGAACTGGACCCGGAGCTTGCCGTTCGGGGCCGTCTCCAGCTCCGGATAGGCGAAGACGCCGCCGTAGGTCAGCACCTGGCTGACGTCGGCGATCATCGCGCCGCCGTAGCGGAGCTTCAGTTCTCGCTCCAGCTCGTGGACGAAGGTCGCGACGTCCTCGGGCCAGTCGGGGACCCGCCCGCCGAAGCCGTAGACGACCGGCTCCTCGGGGAGTCGGAGGTCGTCGTCGACCACCCGCCTCGAACCGTCGGCCTCGACGACCGATTCGGTCACGCGGCCGTCGTGGGCGACGACCATCGTCGTGATGGGCCCGTAGAGCACGAACCCCGCCGCCACGAGGTCCCGCCCCCGGGCCGGCAGCGGGGCGTCGTAGACGGCGAACACGGTGCCCATCGGGTTGTTCGACCGAAGGTTCGAGGAGCCGTCGAGCGGGTCCACGGCGACGGCGTATCGCTCGCCGGCCGCGACGCCACCAGCATCGACGACGGCCTCGCGCTCCTCCGAGGCGTAGCTGCCGACGGCGTCGAGGGCCGTCAGTCGCTCGGCCAGGAGCTCGTCGGCCCAGACGTCGGCGGCGAGCTGGACGTCGCCGGTCGGGTTCTCCTCGTCCACCGGAATCCGGCGGCCGGGCAGCCCGGCCCGGACGTCCGGGGCGGCCTCGGCGACGGTCCGGACGATGTCCTCGACGCGGCTCATGGCGTCGTCAGGCCTCCACGGTGGGACTGGCGCACACCGCTCACGCCAGCGCGGCCAGCGCCTCGTCGACGCTCGCCCCGTCGTGGACGATGCGGCCGAGGGCGTCGAGCATCTCGGCCGCGTTCTCGCGCTGCCAGACGTTCCGGCCGACGGCGAGGCCGGCGCCCCCGGCGGCCATGACGGCCTCGACGCTCTCGAGGAACGAGCGGTCGTCCGTCTTCGATCCGCCGCTCATGACGACGTGGACCGGACCGGCCGACTGGACGGCCCACTCCATCGCCTCGCGGCTCCCGGGGTACTTGACCTTCGCCACGTCGGCGCCCAGCTCGAGGGCCAGGCGGGCCGCGTAGGCGATGACCTCGGGCGTCGTGTCGTCCTCGACGCCCTCGCCCCGCGGGTAGGACCACATCACGACGGGCAGGTCGTGCGCCCGGGCGTCCTCCTGGATGGCCCGGAACTCCTCGGCCATCTCGACCTCGTGGTTCGAGCCCCCGTAGAGCGTGAAGCCCACGGCCGAGGCCCCGAGGTCGGCGGCCGCGTCGACCGTCCAGTTCACCGCCGAGTTCGGCTCGCCGACCCAGAGGTTCGAGGTGCCGTTGAGCTTGGCGAGCAGCGTGATCTCGTCCGCGTACGACGGATAGTACGCCTCCGCGACGCCCTTCTGGACCGCCAGGGCGGTCACCGCGTCGTGGGTCGCGAGGTCGAAGACCCCCGCCGGGTCCGCCGTCGACGGCAGGTCCGCGAAGTCCGTCGGGCCGTGCTCGAGCCCGTGGTCGTACGCCAGGATGAGGACGTGGCCGTCGCGCGCGAGGGGGCTGTCGGTGAGCGGACGCATACGTGCTCGTGCCCGCCGGGTCGGGTAATAGTTTATCGTTGCCTAGGGGCGTGGCGGGTCGACGGCGGCCGGATACGCCGGCGACGGTCCACCGGATCGGGAGTCCGCACGCTTAACCGGCCCCGGGTCGCAGCGCCGCCCATGCGAGGCTTGGCCGACATCGAGACCATCGGCGTGGTCGGCGCGGGGACGATGGGCAGCGGCATCGCGCAGGTGGCCGCCACGGCCGGCTACGACGTGGTGATGCGCGACGTCGAGCCCGCGTTCGTCGAGCGCGGCGTCTCGACCATCGACGACAGCCTGGACCGGCTGGTCCGGAGCGAGAAGCTGACCGACGACGAGGCCGACGCGGCCCGGGAACGGGTCACCGGCACGACCGACCTCGGCGACCTCGCCGACGCGGACTACGTCGTCGAGGCCATCGTCGAGGACCTCGACGTCAAGCGCGCGGTCTTCGCCGAGCTCGACGGCCTCGTCGACCCCGAGGTCCCCCTGGCGACGAACACGAGTACGCTGTCCATCACGGCCATCGCGGGCGCCACCGAGCGAGCGCCCCTCGTGGTCGGCCTGCACTTCATGAACCCGGTGCCGGTGATGACGGGGGTGGAGGTGGTCGTGGGGGAGGCGACGGCCGACGAGACGGCCGCGCTGGCCCACGAACTCGCCGAGGCGCTCGGGAAGACGACCTGGGAGTCCGACGACAAGCCCGGATTCGTGGTGAATCGCGTCCTCATCCCCTGGCTCAACGAGGGCATCCGCGCCCTCGACGAGGGCGTCGCCACGAAGGAGGACATCGACCGCGGCCTCAAGCTCGGGACGAACGTGCCCATGGGCCCGCTCGAGCTGGCCGACCACGTCGGCCTCGACGTCTGCCTCGCCGCCACGGAGACGCTCCACGAGAACCTGGGTGACCGCTACGCCCCGGCCTACCTCCTGCGGCGCAAGGTCGCCGCCGGGCACCTGGGCAAGAAGACCGGGCGGGGCTTCTACGAGTACGACTGATGGGCGACCCCGGCGGGGCCGACGGGGGTCAGGACGTGGTCGACGGGGGTCAGGACGTGGTCGACGGGGGCGACGAGGCGGTTGACGAGCCGGCCGGCGTGATCCGCTGATGGTCGACCACGGCGTTCTCCTCTCCACTCGGGGTGCCGTCCTGGCGAGCGCCGACGGCGCCGAGCTCCAGGCCCGGACGGCCGACGAGGTGGTCGGGTTCGCCCGCCGGGCCGAGGCGCTCGGGCTCGACGGCGTGTGGGTCGGCGACAGCGTCCTCGCGAAGCCCCGCCACGAGCCGCTGACGACCCTGGCCGCCGTCGCCGGGGCCACCGAGTCGGTGACCCTCGGCACGGCGGTCTCCCTCCCGGCGCTCCGCGACCCGGTCCACGTCGCCCACGCGACGGCCACGCTGGACCTGCTCTCGGGCGGCCGGTTCGTGTTCGGCGTCGGCACCGGCTCGACCATCCCGGCGGTCCGCGACGAGTACGCGGCCCTCGGGGTGCCGTGGGACGCGCGCGGTGACGTCCTCGACGAGACGCTCGACGTCGTCGCCGGGCTCTGGACCGGCGAGCCGGTGACCTACGCGGGCGAGCATCTCAGCTACGAGGACGCCAGCCTCGGCTTCGCGCCGGACGGGCCGCCGCCCATCTACGTCGGGAGCCAGGTCCACCCCGAACGCGGGGTGCGCCGAGCCATCCGTCGACGCGTCGTCGCCCACGGTGCCGGCTGGCTCCCGGTGCACGCCACGCCCGACGCCATCGAGCTCGGCCGCAGCCAGCTCGTCGACGACCTGGTCGCCGCGGGGCGCGAGCCCACCCTCGACGTGGTGTACTACCAGGACGTCTGCCTCGCCGACGACGAGGCCGAGGCGCTGGCCGCGGCGCGCCGGTTCGTCCGGGCGTACTACCCCGGCACGGACCCCAGCGACGACGCCATCCGCCGGGGCGCCGCCATCGGTACCCCCGAGAGGGTCCGCGACCACCTCGAGCGGTACGCGGCGGCCGGCGTCGACGGGTTCGTGACCCGGTTCGTCGCGCCCGACCAGGTCGACCAGCTCGAGCGGTTCGCCGCGCTGGTCGCGTGACGGAACGCGTCCATGCCATGGCGATGGTGAGGCGTCCACGCCACGCGCGCGGGACGCATCCAACTCAACAGTCAAGTGGCCGGCGGGCCCCAGCCGAGACATGGACCTCAGCCTCACCGCGGAGCAGCGCCAGGTCCGCGACGCCGTCGCCGACTTCGTCGACGCGGAGGTCGTCCCGCGGGCGGCCGACATCGACGCGACCGACGCCTTTCCCCACGACCTCGTGGACCAGCTTGGCGAGCTCGGCCTCATGGGCATGCCGTTCGACGAGGCGTACGACGGCGCCGGGCTGGACTACCACAGCTACGCCCTCGCGGTCGAGGAGCTCAGCCGTGGCAGCGGCGGGCTGGGCACCATCGTCGCGGCCCACACGAGCCTGGCGGGGAACATGGTCGCCGCCTACGGCGACGACGGCCAGCGCGAGCGGTTCCTGGCCCCGCTGAACCGCGGCTATGACGTCGGCGCGTTCGCCCTCTCCGAGGCCGGCGCCGGCAGCGACGTTCCAGCCATGACGACGACGGCCGAGGCCGACGGCGACGGCTACGTCCTCGAGGGCGGCAAGCTCTGGACGTCGAACGGCTCCGTCGCCGGCACCGTCGTCGTCTTCGCCAAGACCGACCCCGACGCGGGCAACCGCGGCATCACTGCGTTCGTCCTCCGGCCGGCGGAGGACGACGGCTTCGTCGTCGTCCGGACCGAGGACAAGCTCGGCGACCACGGCTGTCCCGCCGCCGAGCTCCGGTTCGACGCGGTGCACCTCCCGGCCGACCGCCGGCTCGGCGACGAGGGCGACGGCTTCAAGCAGGCGCTCGAGACGCTGAACGGCGGGCGCATCTCCATCGCGGCCCGCGGGGTCGGCATCGCCCGCGCCGCCCTCGAGGCGGCGCTCGACTACGCCGCCGAGCGCGAGCAGTTCGGCCGGCCCATCGGCGAGTTCCAGGCCATCGGCCACAAGCTCGCCGACATGGACATGAAGGTCCAGACCGCCCGCCTGCTCGTCCACCGGGCCGCCGACCGCAAGGAGCGCGGCGAGCGGTTCATCAAGGCGGCCGCCCAGGCCAAGCTCTACGCCAGCGAGGTCTCGCGCGAGGTCGCCAACGAGGCCATCCAGATCCACGGCGGCTACGGCTACACGACCGACTTCCCGGTCGAGCGCTACTACCGCGACGCGAAGCTCAACGAGATCTACGAGGGCACGAGCGAGATCCTCCGGAACACCATCGCGGCGGAGCTGCGACGCTGACGCGACCCTCGACGACCTACTCCCCCGCCAGCTCTCGCTCGAGCCGCTCGAACGGCGCGACGAGCTCGGCGGCCAGGTCGTAGGGCGTCGTCTCGCCGGCCTCGATGCGGTCGACGGCGGCCTCGAGGCCGCCTCGGGCCGACAGCTCGGCCTCGACGAGGCGCCCGACGTCCTCGCGGAGCAGGCGCCGGAGCGTCTCCGCGTCGCGCTCGCGGGCCCGGCGGTCGAGTCGGCCGGAGTCCTCGAGGAGGGCGCGGTGGTCGTCGAGCGCGGCGACGAGGTCGTCGATGCCCTCGCCCTCGGTGGCGACGGTCTCGACGACCGGCGGCGTCCAGCCCGCGCCCTCGCCGCCGTCGCGGTGGCTGCCCACCCGGCCGCCGGCCAGGTGGACCATCTCCTCGAGGTCGCGGACGGTCCGCCCGGCCCCCGCGAGGTCCGCCTTGTTGACGACGAAGACGTCGCCGATCTCGAGGATGCCGGCCTTGAGCATCTGGACGTCGTCCCCGCTCTGGGGGGTGACGAGGACCACCACCGTGTCCGCCGTCCGGACGACGTCGACCTCGTTCTGGCCGGCGCCGACCGTCTCGACGACGATGCGGTCCTTGCCGAAGGCGTCGAGGACGGCCACCGCGTCGGCCGTCGCGGCCGAGAGCCCGCCGAGGCTGCCCCGCGCGGACATCGACCGGACGAAGACGTCCATGTCGCCGCCGGTCATGCGGATGCGGTCGCCGAGCACCGCCCCGCCGGAGAACGGCGAGGCCGGGTCGACGGCGACGACGCCCACCGTCAGGTCCTTCGCCCGGTAGGCCTTCGCGAGCCGGTCCACGAGCGTCGACTTGCCCGTCCCGGGGCTTCCGGTCACGCCGACGACCGCCGCGCCACCGCGGTGCGGGTGGAGCCGTGACAGGAGCTCGCGGGCCCCCGGCTCGCGGTTCTCGACGACCGTGATGGCCCGGGCCAGCGCCCGCTGGTCGCCCGCGAGGACCCCCTCCGCGAGGGCGGCCGGGGTCATCGGGCGGGCACGTGCTCGCGGACGAAGTCGACGGTCTCCTGGAGCGAGGTGCCGGGCCCGAACACCGCCGCGACGCCCAGCTCGCGGAGGTGGGCCGCGTCGTCCTCGGGGATGGTGCCGCCGACGAGGACGAGGGTGTCGTCCAGGGCGCCGTGGTCCGCGAGCCCCTCGAGGATCTGGGGGACGAGCGTGTTGTGCGCCCCCGAGAGGATGGAGATGCCGAGGACGTCAACGTCCTCCTGGACGGCGGCCTGGACGACCGCCGCCGGGGTGTTGTGGAGCCCCGTGTAGACGACCTCGAACCCGGCGTCGCGGAAGGCCCGCGCGATGACGTGGGCGCCGCGGTCGTGGCCGTCGAGCCCGACCTTGGCCACCAGGCACCGGATGGCCCGCTGCTGGGCGTCGCTCATAGCGATGGCTACCGGGCGCGGGGCGTTTCACGGTTTCGGATGCCGGCCGGAGCGAGCCCGTAAGCTGTCCAGACCGCGGTTCAGGCGACCTCGGCGACGGCCGCTCAGGCGACCCCGGCGACGGCCGCCAGGACCTCGTCGGCGTGCCCCTCCGGGTCGACCTTCGGGAACGTCGCCGCGATGCGGCCGTCCGGCCCGACGAGGTAGGTGTTCCGGAAGACGCCGTCGAAGGTCCGCCCGAACATGGACTTCTCGCCGTACGAGTCGTAGCTGGCCGCGACCTCGCCGTCGGGGTCGCTCAGCAGGTCGAACGGCAGGTCGTACTTCTCGCGGAAGCCGGCGAGGTCGTCGACGGGGTCGTCGCTGATGCCGACCACCGCGGCCCCGGCGGCCTCGTAGTCCGCCCAGGCGTCCCGGAAGCTGCAGGCCTCGGTCGTGCAGCCCGGCGTGTCCGCCCGGGGGTAGAAGTAGACGACGACGGGGCGACCGGCGAAGTCCGCGAGGGTGACCGGCTCGCCGGCCTGGTTGTCGAGCGTGAACGCCGGGGCTTCCACATCGACGTCGAGCATGCCCCGACCATGGGTGCCGGGGACTTAGCCCTCTCCCCGATCACCGACCGCGGCGGGACGGGCGGTTGGTCACCCCTGCGCGAGGGCCGTGAACGCGTGCATCGCCTCGTCCGTGCCCGCGACGACCAGGGTGTCGCCGGCCTCGACCACCAGGTCGGGGTCGAGCGTCGTCAGGAGCTCGTCGCCGCGCTCGATGGCGACGACGGTGCAGCCGGTCCTCGAGCGGACGTCCGCCCCGGCCAGGCTCTGCCCGACCAGCCCCGGCGCGGACGTGCGCACGAGGTCGACCTGTCGCAGCGGCGTCAGCACCTCCTCCTCCTCGATGATGGCCGAGGCGGCCATCCGCCCGCTCACCGTGGCGAGCGCGAGGACGTAGTCGGCGCCGGCGCGGTAGATCTTGCCGACGGCCGCGTCGTCGTCGGCCCGCGCGACGATGTGGAGCTCGGGGTTGAGCTCGCGGGCCACGAGGGTCGCCAGCACGGTGTCGGTGTCGCTCGACAGCGCCACGATGAGGCTGTCGGCGTCCTCGATGCCGGCCTCGCGCAGCGTCTCCGCGACCGTGGCGTCCGCGACGAGGTCGACGCCCGGCCGGTCGACGATATCCACGACGACCCGCTTCATCGGCGTCTCCGCGACGGTCGCCGCCACCGCCGTCCCCACCTCGCCGTAGCCGGCGATGACGACCGTCCCCCGCGCCCGCCGCCGGACGGCCGACCGCGTGAGCGTCCGGAGCGCCTCGAGCTGGGACTCGGTCCCGGCGACGAACAGGTGGGTCTCCTCGTCCAGCACGACAGCCGGGGGTGGGTTCGGCTCGAAGTCGCCGCGCTGCCACAGCCCGATGACGTGCGCCCCGGTCCGCTCGCGGATGCCGCTCTCCGAGAGCCGCGCGCCGGCGAGCTCGCTCTCGGGCCGGATGGGCAGCTCGACCAGGTTGAAGTCGTCGCCGATCTCGACGGCGCCACCCAGCTCGGTCCGCAGGCCCATCGTGACCTGGCGGGCCAGGGTCTGGCCCAGGAGCTGGCGCGGCGAGAACACCGAGTCCGCGCCGGCGTACCGCAGGTACTCGGTCATGTCGGGGTCCTCCGCGAAGGCGATGACGCGGACCGACTCGGACAGCTCCCGGGCGGAGAGCACCGTGCTCGCGTTCCGGTCGTCGTCGGCGTCGGCCACGAGGACGGCCGCCGACCGGGTCGAGGCGGCCTCGAGCACCGCCGTCGACTCGGGGTCGCCGTGGACGACCGTGAGGCCCCGCTCGCGGAGCGTCACGGCGTGCTCGCGGTCGCTCACGACGATGACGTACGGCTTGCCCCAGCTCGCCAGCTCCTCGACGAGGTTCTCACCACGGGGGGAGAACTCGCAGATGACGACGTGGTCCTCGAGGTCGATGGCGGTGGGCACGGACGTCGAGAGCCGGCGCTCGACCCACGGGGCGACGAACAGCGGCAGCGTCAGGAAGATGACGAAGATGCCGGTCAGCTGCATCACCACGACGAGCGACTGCATCGCGGCCGACGCCCAGGGGGCGTCCTCGCCGTAGCCGGTGGTGGTGAACGTCTCGATGACGAACCCGAAGGCGTGGAGGAACGAGACCGGCCGCCCCTCGAAGACGGCCATGCCGTAGCGGTAGACGACGGTGTAGGCGACGACGACGGCCACGAGCGCCATCCCGTAGTAGACGAGGCGTCGGCGCTGGTTCGCCATCGTCACCCGGCCGCGGCCGCGCCGCGGCCACCGGCGGTCGTACGGGGGGGACCGACGCGGCGTGGTGACCCGACGGGCGGCATCCTGCCGGAGTCCTCAACCGGGAGCTGTTTGGGTGTTTCGGTGTCCCCGACGCCTCCGGGTCCCGTCGCATCGCTCGGTCGACCGCGTTCAGGCCGCGGCCTCGTACCCCGCCTCGGATACCGCGTCGATGAGGGCCGCGACGTCCGCCGTGCCCTCGACGGTCGCTGAGCCGCCGTCCAGGTCCACGCTGGCGGCGGTGACGCCGTCGACGCCCTCGAGGGCCGACTGCACGCTCGACTGGCAGTGGTCACAGTGCATGCCGTTCACGGTCAGGGTGATGACCATGAGGTGACCTTCGTCGGCCGGCTTTTTGCCCGTTCTCGTTCAGGACGCCCCGGTAGTCGCGGCCTACCGCTTCAGAATCGAAACCCGAACCGGGGACATGCTTTTGTTATCGAACTCCCTACGGGTGGGTATGCGCACGCTCGACGACATCGACGCGGAGATCCTCAGGCTGCTGGTCGAGGATGGTCGGCGGCCGTACAGCGACATCGCCGAGGAGGTGGACCGCTCGGCCCCGGCGGTCCGCGACCGCATCGAGCGGCTGGGGGAGGTGGGCATCATCCGCCGGTTCACCGTCGACGTGGACCGCTCCCAGCTCCGGGCCGGCGTCCCGGTGCTGGTCGACGTGGCTGTGGCGCCCGCCGGCGTCGAGCGGGTCCGGAAGGCGCTCGTCGCCGCCGACGGGGTCGAGCACGTCTTCGTGACGGCCGACGCCCACGTCGTCTTCCAGGCGAGCGTGACCGACGGCGACGTGGGGGCGCTCCTCGAGCACGAGGTCGGCCTCGAGTCGGTCGAGGGCTTCGACGTCGACCTGCTCACGGCCGTCGACTGGTCGCCGCAGGTCTCCGGCATCGACTTCGCCCTGGAGTGCGCGGAGTGTGGCAATACCGTCACCGCCGAGGGCGAGGCCGCCACCATCGACGGCCGGCGCTACCACTTCTGCTGCTCCTCGTGCCTGGACCGGTTCCAGACCCGGTACGACCAGCTCTCGGCCGACGCCGACTGAGCGGCCGAACGGTCCCAGGCTTCGGCGCGGTCGGACTCTCGCCCGATGACCGCGCGGCCGGACAATCACCAGATGATAGCTCGACCGGTCACCCGACCGTCGACCTTCAGATTCTGAAGGACAAGTCGGTAAAAGGAGCGTACCGTAGGACTACCCGATGACCACGCGGATCGAGCGGTTCGTCGTCAAGGACATGTCGTGCGCCAACTGCGCGCGGACCATCGGCGACAAGCTCGAGGGCCTCCCGGGCGTCGTCGACGTCGACGTCAACTACGCCACCGAGGAGGGGACCGTCGAGTACGACCCGGACGAGGTGTCGCTCGACCGCCTCTACGCGGCCATCGGGGAGGCGGGGTACACGCCGCTCGTCGAGACGGCGACCATCGGGATCACCGACATGTCGTGCGCCAACTGCTCGGCGACGAACGAGCGGGCGCTGCTCGCGGTCGGCGGCGTCGTCGGCGCCGACGTCAACTTCGCCACCGACGAGGCCCAGGTCAGGTACAACCCGGCCGAGGTGACCCTCGCCGACCTCTACGACGCCATCGAGGCGGCCGGCTACTCGCCGGTTCGCGAGGACGTCGAGGCCGACGACGACCCCGCTGACCGTCGCGAGGTCGCCCGCCAGGCGGAGGTTCGAAAGCAGCTCCGGCTCACCCTCTTCGGAGCCGCGCTGGCCGCGCCGCTCCTCTTCTTCATCGTGGAGCGGTACCTCCTCGGCGGGGCCATCCTCCCGGACACGGTCTTCGGCGTGAACTTCGGCTGGGTCGAGTTCCTGCTGGCGACCCCGGTGCAGGTCGTCCTCGGCTGGTCGTTCTACCGGAACTCGTACAAGGCGCTCGTCAACAACCACACGACGAACATGGACGTGCTCATCGCCCTGGGCTCGTCCACGGCGTACGTCTACAGCGTCGCCGTCCTGCTGGGCCTCATCGCCGGCGGGATGTACTTCGACACCGCCGCCCTCATCCTGGTGTTCATCACGCTCGGGAACTACCTCGAGGCCCGGTCGAAGGGCCAGGCGGGGTCCGCGCTCAGGAAGCTCCTGGAGATGGAGGCCGACACCGCGCGGGTCATCGGCCCCGACGGCTCGGAGCGGGAGGTCCCCCTCGAGGACGTCCAGGTCGGCGACCTCCTCAAGGTCAAGCCCGGCGAGAAGATCCCGACCGACGGCGTGGTCGTTGACGGCGGGAGCGCCGTGGACGAGTCCATGGTCACGGGCGAGTCCGTCCCCGTCGAGAAGACCGAGGGCGACGAGGTCGTCGGGTCGACGACCAACACCAACGGCCTCCTGACGGTGCAGGCCACGAAGGTCGGCAAGGACACCGCCATCCAGCAGATCGTCGAGACCGTCAAGGAGGCCCAGTCGCGCCAGCCCGAGATCCAGCACCTCGCCGACCGCATCAGCGCCTACTTCGTGCCCGCGGTCATCCTCAACGCGCTCTTCTGGGGCGTCGCCTGGTACCTGTTCCCGGGTGCCCTCGCCGGCTTCGTGAGCTGGCTCCCGCTGTGGGGTCTCGTCGGCGGGGGCCCGGTCGCGCTCTCGACGTTCGAGTTCGCCATCGTCGTCTTCGCCTCGGCCGTCCTCATCGCCTGCCCGTGTGCCCTCGGCCTGGCGACGCCCGCCGCGACGATGGTGGGGACGACCATCGGCGCGCAGCACGGGGTCCTGTTCAAGGGCGGCGACGTCCTCGAGCGGGCCAAGGACGTCGACACGGTCGTCTTCGACAAGACGGGCACGCTCACGACGGGCGAGATGTCGCTCACCGACGTGGTCGCCTTCGGCGCCGGCGGGTCGCCCGTCCCCGATGGGGGCCGGCCCGCCGCCGACGGCGGGATCGCGGCCGAACCCGTCGACCGGGCGGCGGCCGACCGCCTCGACGAGGACGGGGTCCTCCGGCTCGCCGCGGGCGCCGAGTCCGGCAGCGAGCACCCGCTGGCGCGGGCCATCGTCGACGGCGCACGCGAGCGCGACCTCGACCTCGTCGAGCCGGCGGCCTTCGAGAACGTGCCCGGACACGGCATCCAGGCCACCGTCGACGGGCGCGAGGTGCTCGTCGGCAACCGGAAGCTCCTCGAGGACCACGGGGTGGACCCCGCGCCCGCCGAGGAGACGATGGCCCGGCTCGAGCGCGAGGGCAAGACGTCGATGCTGGTCGCCGTCGACGGCGAGCTGGCCGGCGTGGTCGCCGACGCCGACACCGTCAAGGCGTCCGCGGAGGAGGCGGTGAGCGCGCTCCGGGCGCGCGGCATCGACGTGATGCTGCTCACCGGCGACAACGAGCGGACCGCTCGCGCCGTCGCCGAGCAGGTCGGCATCGACCCGGCGAACGTCCGCGCGGAGGTGCTCCCCGACGAGAAGTCGGACGCCGTCGAGGCCATCCAGGCCGAGGGCCGCCGGGCCATGATGGTCGGCGACGGCGTCAACGACGCGCCGGCGCTCGCCGTCGCCTACGTCGGCACGGCGCTCGGCTCGGGCACGGACGTGGCCATCGAGGCCGCCGACGTGACGCTGCTGCGCGACGACCCGCTCGACGTGGCGAAGGCCATCCGCATCTCGGCGGGGACCATCGCCAAGATCAAGCAGAACCTCGGCTGGGCGCTCGGCTACAACACGCTGATGATCCCGCTCGCGAGCCTGGGCCTGCTCCAGCCCGTGCTGGCGGCCGGCGCGATGGCGTTCTCGTCGGTGTCGGTCCTCTCGAACAGCCTGCTGTTCCGGCGGTACTCGCCGGACCACGACTACCGGCCGTTCGGCCGCCTGGGTCGGCTCGGCCGCCGCTGAGCGGTGGGTACAGCGTTGGGGCCCCATTCTTGCCCCCTTGTGCATGACACAATACGGTAGGACGACTCTGCTGACGTGCAGTCGTGCGGTTTCCGGTCTCCACCGAGGTCGAACGCCGGGGGGCTCGGTTTTAAGCATAATGGGTGGTTAAGGGACAGTTATGTCGGTCCGAGGGCGCGGGCTGCGGCGGCCGACCGCCAGCCGCGCGCAGACGGAGACCATCGGGGTCGTCCTCATCCTCGGAATGACGCTGGTCGGCGCCACGGTCGCGCTGGCCTTCGGGGCGACCGGGCTCAACACGGCGCGGCTGCACACCCAGGAGGGCGGCGTCGAGCACGCCCTGACCCAGCTCGACTCACGGACGGCGATGGTGGCCCTCGGCGACTCCGCGACGCAGACCGTGCCCCTGGCGACGGCGGGCCACGACGGCTACCACGTCGAGCCGGACGCCGGGTGGATCAACGTCACCCACCTGAACTACGACGGCAAGAGTGACGGCAAGAACGAGGTGCTCTTCAACGAGACGCTCGGCAGCCTCGTCTACCAGGACGGCCAAGAGACCATCGCCTACCAGGGCGGCGGCGTCTGGGTCGCGTCGGGGAACGGCAGCCGGATGGTCTCGCCCCCGGAGTTCCACTACCAGTCCGCCACGCTGACGCTGCCCGTCATCCGGGTCGAGGGGAGCGCCGCGGCCGGGGGATCGGGAGTCGTGGCGACGGTCACCCGCTCCCATCGGACCGTGCTCATCTACCCCAACGAGACCGCCAACTACAACGGAACCGGCCAGCCGAACAAGCCGTACGCGAACCCGGTCCACGAGGGGAACGTCACGGTGACGGTCCACAGCCAGTTCTACCGGGCCTGGGCCGACTACTTCCGCACCCGAACGGCCGGGGAGGTCACGGTCATCGACGCGAAGCAGGAGGCCCGGGTGAAGCTCATCTCGACCGGGGCGAGCGGGACGTTCCAGATGCCGGCCGACGGGAACAGCCTCCAGCTCCGTGGCCTGGACACCAGCTCGCATTCCGTCACGAACTTCACCCTCATCCTGCGACCCGACAACACCGATTCGGCCGACTTCTCGAACCTCCAGTGGAGCCTCTACGCCGAGAAGGGCAGCGAGCGGTTCGAACTCCACCTCCGGGAGACTGGCAAGAACAACGCCTTGTCGACGTCCACGTGCACCATCTGGAACATCGGCGCGACCGTCTACTTCAGCGACACCAACGGCGAACCCTACCAGGGGTGGCACAACGACACGGCGTTCCAGACGTCGTGTGGCGCCCTCAACAGCAAGGGGAACAACCGGACCTACCTCGTGGCGGACCTGACCGGTTCGTCACCGCTCACGATGCAGTCGCTCTCCAGTAATGACCTCCACCACTTCAGCGCGAGCGGCCACACGTTGACGGACCCGGCCGTCTTCGACCAGCACCCGAGCGTGAGCTGGGAGCAGGGGGCCGGCACGTCCTTCACAGCCGGGAATCGGACCACCATCGGCAACCTCACGGCCCACTACCTCGCCCTGATGGGGCCGAACGTCGAGCTCACCGTCGACGACCAGAGCTCGAACACGGTCAACGAGGCGGCCTCCAGCGGCAACTTCAAACAGGTTGGCGGCAAGAACGGCTTCATCACGTTCCTGCACATCACCGAGAACCGGGTCGTCGTCAAGCTCCAGTAGGCTGCGCTCGGTTGACGGGTTCGCTCACTCCAGCCCGAGGTCGATCTGGTACTGCGTGACGGCGACGTGGTCGGTCGTGACGTAGCACGAGGTGGTGTTGCCGGACATCGAGCAGGTGGCGCCGTAGGCCGAGGTGAGGTGGTCGCGCCAGATGGCCGCCCGGGGCGAGGTGACGTTGAACCAGACCTGGTTCGACGGGGTGTCGTTGACGTAGACGAGCCGCGTCTGGGCCAGCGTCGCCCGGATGAGCACGGTCGTGCTGCCGCCGACGCTCCCCTGGCCGTCGAGGCGCGTCTGGACGATGGGGATGACGGTCCGGTTCCGGCCGAGGAGGAGCGTTCCCTCGCTCACGACCACGCCGCCGTCGCGCTGGGACCGGATGACGGCCCCCTCGGCGTAGACGATCTCGCTCCCGGTCCGGACCCCTGGGTCGTAGATCACCGGCCGGACGTCGTAGGTCACGTTGAAGCCGGCGTCCGGGTCGTTGACCTCGATCTGGATGGGGTCCGCGATGGTCAGCTGGGCCCCGGCGAGCTTCACCTCCGTCGATCGGCTCGGCGCGTTGCGGTGGGTGATGTCCTCCATGTTGTCGGCGAACACCTCGAACGCCCGCTCGGCGTTGTTGACCGTCTCGAACTCGCGGACGTGGTTCAGCCCCGTGAAGCCGCTCGCGTAGACCAGGCCGATGGAGGCGGTGATGATGGCGAAGACGAGGACGAACCCCAGCGTCTCCGTCTGGGCGCGGTCAAGCATCGCGGACCTCCAGCGTAGTGCCGTTGTAGACCACCCGAACGGCCCCGCCGCTGACGGTGCCGCTCGCGAGGGTCGTGTTCGTCTTCACCCTGACCTGGACCGCCACGTCGACCGACGGGTCGGTGGAGGTCACGTTGACGTGGTAGACGCCGGTCGACCCCACGACGGGGCTCGTGGCGACCTGGTAGTTCACGCCGGCCGCCTGGTCGGGCAGCTGCACGAGGAGCGACGCCCGGCCCGTCGGCCCCGCCGCCAGGGCCAGCCGGTCAACCGCCGCGACGTCGGCGGCGACGCGGTTCCCGACGACCTCGAACTCCGAGCGCACGACCCGTTCGTGCTGGTTCGTCACGTAGCCGCCGGCCGAGGTGAACAGCCCGCCGACGAGCAGCGTGACGATGCCGAGCACGAGCACGTAGCCGAAGACGGCGGAGACGCCGCGGTCGTCCATCACGGCTCCCCCGGCGCGACGCGGACCGTCGCCCGGTAGCGCAGCCGCGGCGTGTCGTAGACGACGTCCACCGTCACCGCGTAGATGGCGTGGGCGGCGTAGGGTTGTTTACCGGACCCCTCGGCGGCCAGGTTCGGGCCCGGCGCGTTCGCGAGCGAGGGGTCGTCGACGACCAGCGAGTAGGTGCCGTTGACCGTGCCGGCGTGCTGGAACGCGATGTCGTAGGGGGTCGAGAGCCCGTCGGCGAACGTGAGCCCGTCACACCGTTCGCCGTCGACCGTTCCCGCGGTGAGGTCGACGACGGGGTTCGGCGATGGGCTCGGGCAGGTGAACGTCGCGCCGGTGGTGTTCGTGACCTGGACCGACGTGCTCGTCACCGACAGATTCCAGGTGTTTCCGCTGCCGTCGGTCAGGTCGACGTCTAAACACGGGGTGATGACGCTACAGCTGCCGACGTCCGTCAGGTTGATGACGAACGCCCGGGTGCCCGTGACGCCCGGCGCGACCGTCCAGTCGCTCGCCCCGGAGACGTTCGAGAAGTTCCGGTTCGGGTCGTCCTGGGCGATGCGGGTGCCGTAGACGGTCTCGTTCAGCGTCGTCGCCACGGCCCGGTCGCTGTAGTCGAACTGCCGGGACGTCCCGTTCGAGAAGGCCGCGACGCCGGCCGAGAGGTTGGCGTGCAGGGCTGCGTTGTCGGTGTCGTTGTGCGCGTTGACGTAGTCGATGACGCCGCCGACGCCGGCCCGGGCCGCGGCCGTCGTCGTGGGCCCGACGGTGGCGGACCACCGCCAGTCCGCCGGCCGCTCGCCGTCCAGCAGGGCCAGGGCGATGCGGTCGACGCCCGCC
>Ga0102944_1001205_pt1 | contig 17778 bp, 18 predicted proteins | sample SalPonD_shore_MG_FD_78172 | JGI IMG/M metagenome (GOLD analysis project Ga0102944, IMG submission 78172) | Salt pond soil microbial communities from South San Francisco under conditions of wetland restoration - Salt Pond MetaG... | ecosystem: Environmental > Aquatic > Marine > Intertidal zone >...
GATTCTTGTCTCTAAATCATAAATGTACCAGAAGCTAAGCATGAGTTCTGACATTGCTTCAATCGGTTTGTTCAAGACCATCTCTTTTGTGACGTTTGGGTTCATATACTTTGAGAATGCATAAGTGTAGGTTTCATAAATTATATTCGCGCCGTACCGTTCTAAAGTGCTGAAGTATTTTAATGCATACCAGAAAGGTATCCCCTCAAACATTAGGCGGTATTTTTCGTTTTCTAAAGCACCTATTCCGTTTTCGATGCGCTCTTGCGCCTCTCTATACATCCGTTTATATAATCTGATCGGTGCTTTTAAACCTGGCATTGTAAATAGAGGAAAAAGTCCACCAAATGTATCACGTGTTGAGATCGGGGATGGTTCATGTTTTCTTAATTCAAAAATATCTTGCCAAATCTTCCCCAATTTATAAGAATTCTCCGCTACTTTCTTGGATTTTTCCATGTCAATTTCATGACCAGTAATATCCGCAACAAAGTCAAGAAATTCCCATAATTGTTTTTCAACATATTTTTTATAATAATCATATTGGTTTTGGTTCGTATTGCTAACCACATGAGGAACATCTATCGTATAATGTGGCACATTCATTCGCTCTGCCTGAGTTTGAAACCAGTCTACATGTGTATCGCAAATGACATCACTCGATAACATGAAGGTAGGTTTTCGTGTTCCTCCTTTGATCATATCAGCATTATTTAATACTGCCCCTACATTTGTTTTGAAGTATGAACATAAATCATAGGAAAATCCCTCCTCTTCAGCTAATTCAATAAAACCTTTAGAAAGTTTCTGAGCTGCACTCATAGTTGCTGAATTTTCGGGAAGCATTGGTTGTACATCCATCGCGTATAACAACTCTACGGGTGTTCCCGAGGTTGCCCATGCTGTTGGCTTCCCATCTCTATAAGCTTGTTCGATAGCAAGGAGATGGCGCCCCATTATGTTTTTCAGTCCTTGTGTGGCTTCTAAAGCCTTTCCTTTTCCTTGTGTTTCAATTTTTGTCATTATTATTAACCCTCAAATTAGATAATTTCGGCAAACGCCTCAAATCTGGTTTTTAATTGTTTATATGCCTCTTTATTATATTCCTTCTCAATAAATAAATAAGGAATGCCTCTTTCTCTAAATTTCTTGTTCATAAAAGGATGATCATAAAGTATAGTTTCGCAAAACTTTTGAGCAATATTAATTATGCCATCAACCTTATATTTTTTAATTAATTCTTCAATAAACTCATATCGCGAATGTGATGGGATCTTAGTTGAATATAATGGTTTATTTAAATGATAATCTGCGAGCGCCTGAAGAGGATCCGTGTGCGATTCATTCACAGTTCTCCAAAAATAATGTAGTCCAATACATAAATCATCAATGACTATTTGATATCCAGATTCCTCCATATGCTCTAGAAAAGAGGTATCGTCAATTAGAGAACCTGTTATAAGTACTTTTTTAAGATTTTTATTTAATAACGGTTCTTTAGATTTAAGAGATTCCACTTTTTTATTAAGCATCTCTAAAGATTCTTTTCTATCGCTTATCATAACATTTTTGATGATATTGTGAAATTCGGATGTTTTTAAGATCATTTTATTCCGGTATTCTGAGATCTCTCTCAAGAGATTGCGAATCTTATTCACTAAACGAATATTTTCCCAAATTTTTTCGTCTGTGATTTCTATATTGAAATAGTTCTCCATATGGTCTATCAATTCTTTCATATCGTCAATGTAAAACTCTTTCGCTATTTCAGTTCTTTTAAGGGGACAATTCAGAAAATGCATAAAATCTATGTCTACACAATCTAACCAAATATCAAATTGCCTATTTGTACAATCACATCCATGAACAGAAACAATTCCTACAATATCATTATCAAAACCCCTTAAACCTTGTTCTAAAACATTACGAGACCACACGCAATGTGTTGCAGGTACATGTTCATCTGCATGTTCATGAGAGATTGTTGGATCTCCAAATAACCTATAAGGAATAAATCCAGCTGCGAGAATCAGTTCTTCTGGCATATCGACACACGTGTCGATAATTCCTATTTTTTTCATAACTAATTGCCTAATTTAATTATAATATGATGTTTTTTCATATTCTTTAAAATATTAAAAATTAATGATGTTCAATTATAGTTTGGGTTTTTAAGATACAAAAGCCAAAATCTATGAATATTAATACAATTATTAAAGAATTTTATCACCTAATGAAAAATTTTTCATAAAATACAGAAAATTGCTTTATTAGAATTCTAAATCTTAAAAACCCCAAAATATTAATTTAATTGAGTTTTAATATTAGTAATCAGATTAAAGTTTAAAATTTTTAAGAACATTAAAAAAGAGGATCTTAAGAGTGGCAATAAGTAGAACATTGTCGAAAGCAATACTCAAAGAAGAAGTACGCATTAAGTTAAAGATTTGGAACACATATCTAACGGGGAAACTTGTAAAATTTGACAATTATATGAATTTAATTGTTGAGAATGCCAAAGAGATTTATTTCGGTCGAGGAGGAAAAAGAAGTAAAGATCTTGGAACGGTAATGATTCGAGGTGCATCTATTATATTAATTGGACAAGATCGAAAAAAAATATTGTTCACTGAATCTGATTCAGATGAAGATATTAATAAAAAATTATATCGAAAAGAAGAAGATGAAGACGATTAAGTAAGAGGTGAAAAATAATGGGAAAAGGTACACCTAGTAAAGGAAAAAAGAATAAGACAGCAACACACACTACTTGTAGACGTTGTGGAAATCATTCTTTTAATAGGAGAAAGGGTTTCTGTGCGAGTTGTGGATTTGGTAAATCAGCAAAATTAAGAAACCCATCTTGGCGGAATCGAGTTAAGGCTTCAAATGGGAATAAAGGTTTTTGCAAATAGATTAAATGGTTTTGGTATATAGTTTAGTATTTAAAGAATATTTTCTCCTTTTATAAAAGCACACATATTTTTTTATATCTGAGTTATTTTAAGTTAAATACAAATATTCATTTAATTCCCAACTAGTATTTGTTTTAAATGGAACCAATAATCATCGACAGATTAAATGAGGAACTACGGAAATTAGAATTTACGGGAGGTATTATTGGTACAGCGTTGGTTAAAAAAAATGGATTATTAATTACATCGCGTTTACCTCGAGATATCGATGAACGAAAATTCGGTGCGATGGCTGCCACGATACAGGGAGCATTCGAAACTGCAGTCAAATATTTTGATAATGAAGGAATAAACCATATAACTATTGAATTGGAGGATTACCAATTAATAATAATGGGATTAGAAAAAATAATATTGATTTCATTAATGGAATTAAATAAAAATCTAGGCATCGCATTAATAGAAATGGAGCAAACGATAAATAAATTTAAAAATATATTATATAAATGAAGAATATGTTGAATGAAAAAGAATCAGATTTAGAGAGATACTCTCGTCAAATATTATCTGAATCAATTGGAGAAGATGGTCAGAAAAAATTAGGTAAAATTAAAGTACTCCAGATTGGCACAGGAGGGTTAGGATCTCCATGTAGTTTATATTTAACCGCCGCGGGAATTGGAGAATTAAGAATAATTGATAATGATGTTATTTCCATATCGAATCTTCAGCGTCAAATTTTGTATAGAGAAGAAGATATCGGTAAAGATAAGATTCAGATAGCAAAAGATCGATTGTCATCACTAAACTCTAGAGTGAATATCAAAGCTTATAAAGATTATGTGGATGATGAATCAATTAAAAAATATATTAACGATATCGATTTCATAATAGATTGTAGTGATAATATGAGAACTAAATTTTTAGTAAACAGAACGGCCGTAAATAATAATATACGCTCAGTTATTGCTGGGATAAAAGAATTCTATGGACAAATCCTCACGATCAATCCAGCTAAAAGTGCTTGTTATCAATGTGTATTCTCTGAACCTGAATCCGATAAAGAAGCTGAAACTCCTCTTCCTGTAATAGGAGTCACCGCTGGAGTTTTAGGAACATTGGAAGCATTGGAAGTTATTAAAACAACCTTAGGACTTCCAAATCTGGAAAATCAATTATTAATGGTCAATCTTTTAAACATGACTTTCAATAAAATTAAAGTTGTTAAAGATGAAAATTGTTTTTGTTCTTCAGCATAATAAATAAAAAAATAAGAAAAAAGTACTATAAATAAGAAGGATTTTCTTCAAAAAATTTTTTGAATGCGGTTCCATTCTTTACATACTCTCCTGATGTTATTGCTCCTTGTAATTTCCCTTTATATATCCCTTCTTTTTTCACAAAGGCAGGTATTCCGACAACTAAGCTTCGAGGGGGGATCTCTTTATTCAACAATACGGCACCAGCTGCTAAAACTGATCCTTCACTTAATTTAGATTCGTGTAAGAGATTGGACCCTATTCCTACAATGCATCCATCCTCAATTTCACAAGGACCATGAATCATCGCATGATGACCTATTATACAATTTGAACCTATTTTAACAGATTTTCCCGCTTCTAAATGAATAGTAACATTTTCTTGGATGCTAGTATTCTTTCCTACTTTAATACTTCCCCAGTCTCCTCTTAATATTGCTCCAAACCATATATTAACACCTTCTGCAAGTTCGACATCTCCAATCACTACAGCATTTGGAGCAATGAAAACAGAATCATGTATTTTAGGTTCTTTTCCCGTACGAGGGCTTGGCATTATTATTGGCATTTTTAAACGTAAACTCATTAAATAAATGGTATAAAATATAAGTTTCCAAATTTTATTACTTTTCTTGTTTAATTTTAGCTATTTTTAAAAATTCTTTTAATTTTTTAAGAATTATTAATAGTAGAATTATAGAGAGTTTTTGAGTTAATTATGCCTAATTTAGAATATACTGAAGAATTGAAACAAAAGTATGCAAATCTAACGAGAACTGTGAATGAAGAATTTATCAATATTCATCCCATCCAGAGGGGAGGAATATTAACTCCTGAAGCTTATAGAGCATTAATTGCGTATGCTGATGGATACAGTTTATGTGATAATTGTTTAAAAGGCAGAATTGATAAAATTGAGAATCCTCCAGTGATTGATTTTTTAAAGGATATGGCGAGTTATTTACAGATTGAAAATGTGATGCCGACTGCCGCAGCTAGAAGAGCAAAACAAATTGCGATGAAAGTGATTTCCGAAAGATATCCCAAGCGGAGAGTAGTAATAGTAGACAGTTTGGCTCATTATACTACATATTTGGCAGTTGAAACGAATAATTTACAGGTAAAAGAAGTTCCTAATAGTGGATATTCAGAATATAAATTAGAAAAAGAAAATTTCGAAGCAACAATAAACCAAGTTCAAAATGATGAGGCAGAATTACCATTGCTCGTCGTTTTAACTCATGTTGATTATAAATATGGAAATTTTAATGATCCCTCTCCTATTGGAGAAATCTGTGAGAAGTATAATATCCCATTCTTATTGAATGCTGCTTACTCTGGAGGTATCTTTCCTATTGATTGTGAGAAGGGAAAAGTTGATTTCATAGCTTGTTCGGGTCATAAATCTATGGCTTCTTCAGGTCCAATTGGTTTGTTAGGTTTTAAAGATAAGTATTATAATGATGTAATGGTACATTCTAAAATTCAAGGAAATCTCACCAATAGAACATTTTCAAATAAAATATGTACTTTTATGGGATGTCCACCGGTTTATGGGGCACCTTTGATTACTTTAATGGCAAGTTTTCCCACTGTCGTGAAACGAACGCAAAAAAAATACGTAAAAGAAGAATCAAAGAAAGCAAATTATGTTATAGAAAAAATTCAGACGATAAAAAATTTGAAAGTTTTAGGAAAATTACCTAAAATTCATCCTCTTACAAATGTAGAAACAAAATGCTTTGAAGAAGTGTCAAAATCCCACCCAAGGAGGGGATTCTTCCTAAGAGATGAATTCAAAGAAAGAGGAATTCTCGGAATGTTGCCGGGTATCTCAAAGGAGATTAAGTTTAATACTTTCGGTCTTTCTTGGGATCAAGTAAAACATTTTACTAATTCTTTCTTAGAAATCGCTGAAAAATATAATCTTCTATAAAATTTCATTTAGTCTTTAAAAAAAAAGATTTTTCTTAAATAAATAGATTCAATCTCGAAACCGAATAGCTTAAAATATTGCTTTAATTATGTGTTATAACTTAATTATAGTTCTTTTATAGAATATGAATAAAGCGGGTCTATAAATTTTCATTAGCTTATAAAAATTAATGAAAATTAAAATTCATTTTCGAAAAGATGGAATGACTATGAATATAACCGAATTACAATCAGATATTCGAGATCTTAAAAAACAAAAGGATGTTACAATTTTAGCACACTATTATCAACAATTCAGTATACAAGAAATCGCAGATTTTTTAGGAGATTCTTTAGGTTTGTCGCGAATAGCTAAAGAAAAAGCTAATACTAAATACATCATTTTTGCTGGAGTTATATTTATGGCTGAAACAGCATCAATATTAAATCAAAATAAAAAGATATTGATTCCCTCGAAAGAGGCATGTTGTTCACTCGCAAATTATTTGAATGGAAATATTGTAAAAGAATATAAAAGGGAATATCCTGAAATTCCTATTGTTACTTACGTAAATACTACTGCAGAGGTAAAAGCAGAATCCGATATTTGTTGTACCTCATCTAATTCTGTGGATATTGTTAGAAAGATAAGTGAAGAATTTGGTACTAATGAAGTTTTATTTGGGCCAGATAAAAATTTAGCAGAGTATGCTGAAGAACGATCAGGGTTAAATATTGTGAAAATGCCAGGAGATGGACATTGTTATGTTCATTCTTATTTATCCTTAGATGATATTAAGGAGGTAGAAGAGGAACATCCTAAGACTGAGCTTTTAGTTCATCCAGAATGTAATAAAGATGTTAGAGATTATGCTGATTACATAGGCTCAACAGCCGGAATGTATAATTATGTTAAGGAAAATCAGAAAAAGCAAAATGAATTCATAATCGGAACTGAGAGAGGACTTTTAGAACGAATGGCAGCTGATTTTCCACAAAATCGTTTTTATATAGCATCTGAAGAGTTACTATGTGATGGGATGAAGCAAAATAACCTTCATAGTATTAAGATGTTATTAGAAAATTTAGAAAATGAGGAGTATGAAGTGAGAGTTCCAGAGGATATAGCTAAAAGAGCAATGGATCCCATCCAGAAAATGTTAGAATATTCAATTTAATATTTATAATATAACTCAGTTTTTTATCTTTGTGTGGCAAATCGGACATTCTTCCCAATGTCTTGATACTTTCGCTTCACATTTAGGATTAGGGCATATAATTAACTCTTCTTGTTTTAGAAGCTCTTGTTTATATTTAATACTAGCTTCATTTGCCTTATCTATGCTTTTAATTAGATCGTTAGTTTCAAAATCTTTTCCACATCGGGAACATGTTTTTGCTATGTCTCGATTAAGTATGGTTTTACCGCAATTAGGACAGAATCCTTTTACTTTATCTAATAATTCATCTAATTTTTGTTCTTGAGATTCGGATATTGAGACAATATTTAAATCCTCATATTTTTCCGAGCCTTTAATTATATTTATAAGAGAATTAACTCCTTCTTTTGATTTTGTTAACTTTTCTGATTGAACCACAATATCCATTAAAAAAGTTTTAGATATGCCCATTTCAAGAGCAGTATTTATGATCAATTTCTCAATGAGCATTTCAAACGGTTCTTGTATTTTATCCCATATTAAATTCATTTCTATTAACCTTTCTGCAATCTCCTCAGCCATTTCATCTAAATCATAGAATTTCCGATATCCTTTTAAATTAATATGGATTATTTCTTCAATCAATTGATCTTTTATCAATCTTAAGGTAGTTGTACCTAATATATCCGCCTTGTGAAAGAAAAAAACGTCATTATCTCGTATAAACATGAAGAATCCGCATTTGCTCGACATTATTTTGTCCACATAAAAATCAATTTTAAATTTTTTTACATCATAGTATTTGCAAAATTCATTTATTTCAAATTTATAATCCCTGGTTAAAACTGAATTCAAAAAGATATAAAACAAGGCCAGAAATAATTCTCGATTTTGATTTAATTTAAAAAACTGATCTCCTATTTTGGAGATTTTACTGAGTATTTGAAATCGTATTGACTCTTCCACTCCGATTTCCTCATAAAAATTAGTTAATTCGGAAGTTTTTACGATAATATCATTTATCATTTGGGTGTCGAATAGTTCATTATCATTAATTGCTTGATCCTCATTTAATTTTTCAATCCCTTTTTCTGTAATAAAATAATGAGGTGATTTCTCATGGATTCTTTTTTCAATATCATTTTTTTGAAGATGCAATTTTATATATTTTGATAGGGTAGATTTACTCATCTCACAATTTTGCTCTAAATCCGAAAATCTCTGAGGACCAAAATTTTTGAGAATGAAAAGAATGCGTTTATCATAATCTAAATTATCAATGATTCTAGAGATATTCTCTTCAAAATCCTTAGAAATTTTATTCTTTTCCATATATCAATAATTGAAAACTAAATACTTAAACTTGAACTAATGTGTGATTTTTTTTTGAATAGTTCGAACTTAAAAGTTACCGGCGAACTAAGAAAAAGATCTTATTCTTTATTTTTCTAAATTTAGTCAATTAGTAATCCAAAATTTATAACTACAAGCCAATAACTTTATAAAACTTATTTTTATAAATTATATCGAAGATAATATTTGAGAGTTAACTCAAATCTCTCCAAACTTATTTCAATTGAGGGAAAAATTATGTCAATACAAGATCCAAATTTGTTAGAAAGAATTAAGAAAATTGAAAATCGATTAGATAATTTAGAAAACAGAATTTCAAAATTGGAAAACCTTTTAAGAAGATCTCCAAGTCCACCCGATCGACGTCCATTCCCGGGAAAGGGTCCAAAACCTCCTGAACCTTTTAAATTTTAGAGGAGTTTAAAATTTGAAAATATAATAATCAGATGAAAGGAAAAATGTCAGATAGAAAATTTAAAATTCCAGAGAAGATAGAAGAGGCGAAAGAAAGGGTTCAGAAATTAAGGAAAGAAATACGATATCATAATAAAAAGTACTATGTAGAAAATCAACCTGAAATTAGTGATGCAGAATATGATCAACTTTTGAGAGAATTGGAATCCTTAGAAAGAGCTTTTCCTGATTTAATTACAGAAGATTCTCCAACACAACGCGTAGGAGCAGAAGAGATTGAAGAGTTCAAAACTGTGCAACATAAATCTGTTATGTTAAGCTTGGATAAAGCACTTAATTTTGAGGAATTAAAAGATTTTGAAGAGAGAGTAAGAAGAAATTGGAAAAATAAGACAATTGAATACACAGTAGAGACCAAAATAGATGGTTTAGGAGTGGCCTTGTTATATAAGGATAAAATTTTAAAAAGAGGAGCTACCCGTGGAGATGGAGCAAGAGGAGAAGAAATTACTCCTAATATTCGAACAATACAAGCGATTCCATTAAAATTATCTGATGAGACAGTGTTAAAAAATGCAGAATTTAGAGGGGAAGTCTATATGCCTAAAGAAGATTTTGAGGAAATGAATAGGGAGAGAATAGAAAAAGGTGAAGAAGCATTTGCTAATCCTCGAAATGCTGCGGCTGGGACAGTTAGAACGAAAGATCCAAGGATTGTTGCTAAAAGACCCTTGAATATTTTCTTTTATTCTATGAGTTATCATGAAGAAGGAACTTTTGAGAAACATAATGAAATTTTGGAAGAGATGCGGAAGGCAGGATTGAAAGTTAATGAATACGTAATTAGGGAAGGAATTGATAATGTATTTAAATATATAGAAGAATTTGAAGATCAAAAAGATGCTTTGAATTATGAAATTGATGGTATGGTTATAAAGGTTAATGATTTAGATGCACATGAAAAATTAGGACACACAACTCATCATCCCAGATGGGCAATTGCCTATAAATATCCTCCTACCCGCAAAACTACTGAAATTAAGGATATTAAAGTATCTGTAGGAAGGACTGGAAAATTAACCCCAATCGCAATATTAGATCCTATACAACTATCCGGTACGACAGTATCAAGAGCATCTTTACATAATGAAGATGAAGTGAGCAGGAAGGACATACGAGTTGGGGATATTGCTCTGGTTCAGAAAGCTGGAGAGATAATCCCTCAAGTGGTAAAAATAATAAAAGAAAAAAGAAACGGGAATGAAGAGAAATTTGAAATGCCCCACACTTGTCCGGTTTGTGAAAGTGTGGCAAAACGTTTCGGTGATGAAGTTGCTAGGCGTTGTATAAATGCTCAATGCCCTGCTCAAATAAAGCAAAGACTTGAACATTGGGGGGAAAGAGGAGCTATGAATATAAAGGGTTTGGGGCCAAAATTATTAGATAGATTAGTTGAAAATGGCGTTGTAAATAATATTGCAGACGTTTATGAATTATCAGAGAAAGATTTAACAAATATAGAACGAATGGCTCATAAATCAGCTCAGAATTTATTAAATGAAATCGAGGAGAGCAAAGAGAGAGGATTAACTAAAGTATTATACGGTTTAGGTATTACCTATGTGGGAGATCATGTTGCGAGAATTCTTACAGAATATTACGATTCAATAGATAAATTGATAGAAGCTAATCAAAAAAATTTAGAAGATATAGATGAAATTGGTCCACGAATTGCAGAAAGTTTAGTATCCTTTTTCAATGATGAGAAAAACCGAAAGTTAATCCAAAAATTAAGAGAACATCGGGTTAAAATGAAAATTGAAAAAGATGAAAAAACTATGTTTTTGGATGGGAAAAAATTTGTCTTTACTGGAGCCTTAGATTCATACACTCGAGCAGAAGCATCAGAGAAAATTCGTCAAGTGGGAGGTCGAGTGACATCAAGTGTGAGTGGAGAAACAGATTTTTTGGTGGTTGGAGATAAGCCCGGTTCTAAACTTGAAAAAGCGAAAAAGGAAAGAACTAAAATTCTTGATGAGGAAGAATTTTTAAAAATGTTAGAAGACCAAAAATTACCTTGAACTAATTTTCTTTTTAATTTTTTTAGAACAACCACTTCTCATTTTTAATAGTAATCTAAACCTAAGTTCACTTGCTCTAACAAGAGTATTTTAATATTATTACTCTATTTTGATCTTAAGTTTTTAATTACTAAACTAAGAAAAAAAGAGATAATAAATATGACACAATATCGATTTAGATTAACAGGAGTTCCACCCGATCAAGCGATTAAACAGATAGAAATTGACCCGAACCAATCAATCGGAGAGATAAAGAAAACTGTCCAGCGAGAATATAAACTGAACCCGATTCTTGCTATCCAGTTCATTTTTAAAGGAAAGGTACTACCTGACGATTTAAAATTCGCAAAAATAGGAATCCACCCAAAGAAAGATGTAATAACCGTTATGGCGACTCAAGCTGGTGGAATTTAATTTTTTACTTTTCATTCTTTTTATTTATTTTAAACGCTTTTAATAATAATTAAATTTGATTAAAAGAATTTTATCACTTTATTTTCTATAACCATGAGGACAGAAAATAATATTCATAAGGCGTTCCAAAACTTTTTTTTAGATTTTGATGAAAATTTTTTCAATTTAGCTAGTGAGAAGATTATAAGATCTAAGGAGATCAAATTATTTTCTCACATTGTTCCAAAATGGTTTGAAATTTTCAAAAAAGGAATTAATAGTGATCAAAATGAAGTCTTTAGAACCTTAAAGCATACGATTAGGACCCTATATGTGTATTATTCTATTATGAATAATCAATTTGAATGTGACATAAAAGAAACCAATATAAAATTATTAAAAAATCAATTAGAGAAAATTTATAATTATAACTCTCAACTTTTTCCATTAATTCTCCTTTTTCATGATATAGGACGACCATTCAATAGAACATGGCATAATATAGAATCTAAAAAAATTATTCAAAACAATTCTCTTCTAGACAAATTTAATTTAGGTGAAAATGAAAAATATATTATCTTAACTGTTATTGAACAACATCTTCTATTAGGAACAATTTTTACCGGAGAATCTTCCTATTTAGGAAGTATTTCCCTTTGGAATTCAATAAATAATTTGGGAACAAATCTCTCTAATGCAGATATGGATCTAATTTTCAATTCACTTTATTGTTTCACTTTAATTGATATATGGGGTTATGAGTATTCTACAATTTATGATCATTATTTCGATCACTATTCTGAGATTAGACAACATTTAGCAAATATATTTAAAAAAGCTTGGGATTTGAATAAAAATATACAAGAAGATTTTTTACAAATAGAGTTATCTAAGTTAGATTTTAATAATTTAAAATGGCGTATTGCTTGTTCATTAAGAATTTTTCAATTTGTAAATACAAAAGACTATTTGACAAGAGATTTCTATTTTTCAAAAATTGAAGAGGGTCTTCAAAAAGCTAAGATGGGCTGGGAAAAGTTTGAGAAGATTTTAGGACAAAATCACCCAAAAATCCAGTTTAAATATGCTTTACCTATTATGATGATATTGGCTACTGAAAAATTTAAACGAAAATCAATTGAAAAGAATGCAGAGACCCACCCCAAGATTTTCCAATTTTGGAAATTGTCATGTGAAAAATTAAACAAATTCCTTTCCAAGAACAATGAATTAATATCTCCATTATGTTATTATGTATTTAATTTGCCCAGGACATGGTTTTCAGAAAAAAAATATATTGATTTAGTAAAAAGCAGACAATTTATTATTAATATTAAAAAAAATGATTTTCAGTTCAATCGAGAAATCTTTGGATATTTATTAAACATTCAAATTTAAAGCTTAGATAAAAAATATTTGCCTATTATTTTTGATTTCTTTCTAAATTTTTAATATATTCTTCTCTTTTTATTTTACCTTTCTCCTCATATTTTGGCCATAAACGCTTTAGTTGACTTGGCATACACATTACTAATTTGGAAAGGATCCCTTCCGTATGTGGGATACAGACCTCAACTTTCTCTTTAATTATAGCTTTCAATACGGCTTCCGCTACTTCCTCAGGTCGGACGGGATCATGTAAAAAAGTGAGGGGGGACCCATTATGCTTTGCCTCATATTCTAACATCGGAGTCTCAACAGAATCTGGAAAAATAGTAGAGATCTTAATATTATAATCCTTCAATTCAAAATATAATGTCCAATCTAAACCTCTTAAAGCGAATTTCGTTGCGGTATAAATTGAGCTATATGTTTCAGGAACTATTCCTGCTAGAGAGGATATTGTTATAATGTGTCCTTCTCCAGCCTTCTTCATAATGGGAATAATTTCTTTGGTACAATGTATTGTTCCCATAAGATTAATATTAATCTGCTTTTCAATTTCCTCATAGGATGTATTTTCAAAAGATCCAGGTAAGATAATACCTACTGTGTTCACTAGAAAATCTATTTTGTCGTATTTTTCAAGAGTTTTAGAATAGAGTTCTCGAACTTGTTGTAGATTAGTAATATCACACGACATTATTAAAGGATCTTGCTCAAATTCCCCTATTATATTGTGAATTATATTTATATCTTTATCAGCTAAAGCTAATTGTATCCCTTCCTTATTAAATAATTTAGCGATTTGTTTTCCTATACCTCCCACTCCAGAAATTACTGCAACTTTATTTTTTAATTCCTTTCTTTTCATTAGAATCTCTCAATCATATTAGTATTATTTTATATATGATTTATTATGTGTTTAGAATAAATAAATGATTCCTTACGATCCATTTTCCCTACTAATCTTAAAAATTAAAAATTTCAAAAGTAAAGCAAAAAAGATCATTGAAATATCCATTTTGAGTAATTATTCAATTTACATTAATTTTTTTATATTATGATAACTTAATTTAACACAATACATGATTACTCTAAGTTGGTGTTTATAGTGGTTTGGGGAGGGGGCCTTAATTCAAAAGGATCTGATTATTTAAAGGAGCTTCAAGAAGCGAATAAGGCAGTAGAATTTCTGGAAAAGATTAAAGGAAAGATTAAATTTGAAGACAAAGATTACATACAGAAAACTATAGATATTATTACAGATTATATAAATAAACTTGCAGAAGGACAGAAATAATTTCCTAAATTTGCTTAATTAACTTCTTAATAATAAGGATCACTTGATCTGCAGCACTTTTTATTATTTTTGTCAATTGAAATTCAAAAAAAGGTAAATCTTCATTTTCATTTATTTCCTCAATGGTTAACTCCCCTTGTTTATATTGTGTTAATTCAGTGAAACCCTCAAGACTTTTTGGTACAAAACCAATCATAAATACTTCTTTTAAATTCGAGATTTTTTCTATAAGATAATCAATAATGATATGGATTGGCATTGTGTGAGATGAGATTGGGACAAGTTCTTGCATATTTTCACGTTCAATAATAGCAACTGTTCCAGGCTCTTCATCCAATGTACAAGTATCCAAAATTATAAGATGAGAAGGATTAAATCTAATCACTTCATCCATACGGGCTAAAGGATCTATCCCAGCATTGATAAATAGGAATATTTCATTATTTTCATCCAATAATTCGGTAATGATGTAGGGTCCAACCGCATCATCCGTCATTTTATTTTCTCCAATGCCAAGAAACACAATTCTTTCCGCGTTTTTTAATCTTTTTAACAGCTTTTCAAATAAACGATTCATATACAAATAGAGTAATACTGAAAAAAAGATTAATTTTTATATTCCCATTTCATATAAGAAAAATTCATTAAATAATGATACTTATTACTTTGTAGAAAAATGAGTGAAGCTTCTGAAGAGACGGAAAAAATTCAAGTAGAAGGCATTATTGAGAATGATAAAGTTATAATTGAAGATTCTGATGGGATTGTTGAATTCTATGAAGGGAGTTATATCGGAAATCTAGAAGAGAAGGAAAATAAAAATATTTTGATTTTAGATCCAATTGAGGTATTATTACTTTGTGAGAGAAAAAGAATCATTCTTTGGGAAGATAATGATAAAAATAAAGATCAATATGACTTTGAGGGATTACTCTCGTATTTCTCGCAATTTGATAATGAATTATGGCAAAAATATGTCATTTATATGGATTTAAGAAGAAGAGGATATATCGTGCGATCTGGTTATGGAGATGGAATTGAATTTCGAGTCTATAAAAGAGGAGCTGATTTTAATGAAGATGTTGCTAAATATTTAATTTATCCCGTTTTTGAGGGGGCACCCATTGAATTACGAGATTTAGATAAAATTTCTCGGGTTGCATTAAGCTCTCGAAAAGATTTAGTGGTGGCTACTGTTGATCGAATGAGTAAAGCTATATATTATAGTGTTAAAAAATTCGAGATACTCAGTCGAGATATTGACGGAGATAAACGATAAAAATAGGATTACAGGTCTAACCCGCATTATTTAATTATTTGATACCTAATAATTTAAATAGATAAATTTGATTAGGTAATATTCATTATTTAATTACGAAGAAATTCCTTAAAATTAGGTAGTTATTATCATGAACGACAAATTTTGTTGTGATACTTCTGTAATCTTTTCTGGTCAAATAATACGCTTGATAGAAGATGGAGATTTAGGCACAAAACCGAATATAATTATTCCTAATGTAGTTGTTGCAGAAATAGAATATCGATCGAATATTCAAAAAGAGATTGGATTTTACGGAATAAACATTTTAAAAGAATTGAGAGAGTTTCATAAGAAAGGAGAGATAAATTTAATTATAAGCGGGGAACGTCCAACTAGAGATCAGATCAAGCTTTCCCCAGGTGGTGAACTCGATGCGCTCATCAGAGAGGAGGCAATAAAAAATGATGCGCTATTAATTACTACTGACAGAATACAAGGAGATGTAGGCATATTTGAAGGATTAGAAGTTTTTTATGTCCGTGATCGATCCCCACGTAAACCACGTGATGTATTGGAATTAAAATTATTATATTTTTTTGATGATTCCACAATGAGCGTTCACTTGAAGCGAAATAATCCTCCATATGCAAAGAAAGGTTCACCCGGGAATTGGCGATTAGAAAAAATTTCAAATGATGTAATTTCCAACCAAGAAATTGAAGATATTGCTTATGAAATAGTTGAATTTGTGAGGGAAGATGAACATTCTTTCATAGAGATAGAAAAAACTGGCGCAATGGTTGCACAGATGCGAGAATTCCGAATAGTTATAACTCGACCCCCATTTTCGAATGATGTTGAAATTACAGCAGTTCGTCCACTTGTAACATTAGAACTCTCAGATTATTCCATAAATGACCCATTACGACAGAGGTTGGATAAAGCAGAAGGAATATTAGTTTGTGGATCACCAGGAGCTGGAAAATCTACATTTTGCGCAGCTTTAGCCAATTATTATCTAGATCGTGAAAAAGTGGTAAAAACATTAGAAAGTGTAAGAGATCTGCAAGTAAGACCTGAAATCACTCAATATACTAAATTAGAAGGAAGTTTAGAAAATTCTGCGGATGTTTTGCTATTAGTTCGCCCTGATTTTACGATATTTGATGAAGTAAGAGTTTTAGAAGACTTCAAAATATATTCTGATTTTCGATTATCAGGTGTTGGGATGGTCGGCGTCGTTCATAGTTCCTCGGCGATAGATGCCATTCAACGATTCATCGGCAGAGTGGAATTGGGTGTATTGCCCTCTATAATAGATACAATTATATTCATTGAAGGTGGAGATATATCCACAGTTTTGGTAGTGAAAATGACTGTTAAGGTTCCTACAGGATTTAGAGATAAGGATCTCTCTCGCCCAGTCATAGAAGTAAGAGATTTTCATACGAGAAAACTAGCATTTGAAATATACTCATTTGGGCAAGATGTAGTTCTAAACCCAATAAATCCCATAAGTTCAAACAGAGGATTCCGAAAATTTGAACAACATTCCACAATGAAGAGACAAAAATCAGGAGAGAGAATACCTCTAGATATAGATATGAGAGGAAATAAAGTTACAATAAATGCTCCTCAAAATTATTCATCAACTAACATAGAAATCTATTCTAATTCTCAATTAATATTTACTGGAGCCCTAAGTAGAAATTCAGATATTAATCTTTCACTATCAACGCGGGAAGGACAAAAAATATTAAAAGAATATGAAAGAAATAAGAATCTATATGGAAGAAAAAAATAGGTAAATCAATCCTTTCCTAACTTTTCTTTAAGTCTTTCAACTATAGGAATTAAAACTTCATTAATATCTTTAAAGAATCTTAAATCTGCCACATCATCATAGGGAGTCTCCCCTAAATTTAAGATAATTAATTTAGCTCCATTATTTTTTGCTTCACCTGGTAAATCTGCTGCTGGTGTCACCACTAATGAGGATCCAATGACAAAAAATAAATCTGAATTTTTAGATTTATCAATTGCGTCATACAATTCATCATAAGGCAAAGGATCTCCAAAATTCACGATACTAGATATTAATCTGCCGCCACAATGAGGACAATAAGGTTGATTTTTATTTATTGGACTAGTTCGGTAACCAGGTCCGTATCTAGTTTTATCCCATCCAACTTCCTCAAATGTGAATTTTCTTTTACATTTCAAGCATTTCATAAAGTAAAGATTACCATGTAATTCTGCGAGTTTATCGAAAGGAACGCCAGCCTTGGCGTGAAGTCCATCCACATTTTGAGTTATCACATAATCTAATATACCTAACTCCATTA
>Ga0102944_1001206_pt1 | contig 17772 bp, 16 predicted proteins | sample SalPonD_shore_MG_FD_78172 | JGI IMG/M metagenome (GOLD analysis project Ga0102944, IMG submission 78172) | Salt pond soil microbial communities from South San Francisco under conditions of wetland restoration - Salt Pond MetaG... | ecosystem: Environmental > Aquatic > Marine > Intertidal zone >...
CGGTCGTCCCCGCGGCCGAGGCCGCCGTGCCCGCCGAGCAGCACTTCCAGGCGGGCGTCGCCGCCTTCAAGGCCGGGGACTTCCGGCGCGCCGCCGAGCACTTCGAGGCCGCCCGCGAGGCGGGCATGGCCTCGCCGGCGCTGCTCTACAACCTGGGGGTCAGCTACTACCGCCTGGGCCGCTACGCCAAGGCCGCCGCCGCCTTCCGCGCGCTCACCGACGCCCCCGCCAACCGCGGCCTGGCCCACTACAACCTGGGGCTGGTGGCGCTGGCCCGGGACGACGACGCCGGGGCCCGCCGGCACTTCCGGCAGGCGCGGGAGCTGGCCGGCGACGACCGCATCCGCCGCTTGGCCGGCGAACGCCTGGCCGAGCTGCGCCGGGGGGAGCGGCGCGGCAGCGACGGCCGCCGCGTCAGCGCCCTGGTCTCCGCCAGCCTCGGCTACAACGACAACGTCACCCTGTCGCCCGACGAGCTGGTGACCGCCAGCGACACCGCCGACCACTTCCTGGAGTATCTGGCCGCCGGCACTGTGCAGCTCCGCGGCGACAACCGCAACGGCTGGCAGCTCAAGGGCAGCCTGCTGGGCATCGACTACGCCGACATCAACCGCTACGACCAGACCTACCTGCGCGCCGGCCCCGAGTGGGACCACCGCTGGGGACCGTGGGACACCGATCTGGCGGCCTACGTCGACTGGGTCCGGCTGGACGGCGAGCTGTTCGAGCGCATCTATACCGCCGAGGCCGAGGGACTGCGCCGCGTCACCGGCCACACCGCGCTGCGCCTGCGCTACCGCTTCAGCCGCATCCAGGCCGAGCAGCCCTATGACTACCTCACGGGCAGCCGCCACCGGCTGGCCGTCGAGGGACGCTACCGGGACGGCTGGGAGGCCCGCTACGGCTACCGCTTCGCCTACAACGAGCGCAAGGACCTGAGCACCGCCGCCGCCTTCACCAGCGCCTCCCCCACCCGCCACGGGCTGTTCGTGAGGGCCGCCTTTCCCGTCGCCGCGGTCTGGGAGCTCAAGGCCGGGGCCGCCTTCCGCCTGAGCCGCTACCACGATGCCAGCACCGATGCGGCCACCGGCATCCGCCGCGTCCGCGAGGACCGGCGCTGGCGCCTGGAGGCCGGCGCCCGCCGGGACCTGCCCTGGCACCTGGTGGGCTTCGCCCGCTATGAGCACACCGACAACCGCTCCAACCTCGCCGAATACGAATACACCGCCAACACCTACCGCCTCGGCCTGGAACGCTTCTTCTAGCGTCCGGAGGCGTCATACCGGGCCCCGCCTTCCGGGACGGCGGCAAAGCTGTTTACACTGCCGGGCACCCCTCCCGCCACCCGAGGCCCGCATCGACCATGACCCGCCGCCTGCGCGTCCTGCTCCCCCTGATGCTCCTGGCGGCGACCGCGGCCGGCGTGGGCTACTGGCTTTGGAAGGCCGACGGCGCCGGCGAGGACGGCGCCGTCACCCTTTACGGCAACGTCGACATGCGCGAGGCGGAGCTGGCCTTCGAGGTCCCGGGCCGGCTGGCCGACATCGCCGTGGAGGAGGGCGACCGGGTGGCCGAGGGCGACCTGCTGGCCACCCTGGAGTCCAGCCGCCAGCGCCAGGCGGTGGCCGAGGCCCGCGCCCGGGTGGCTGCCCAGCGCCAGCAGGTGCTGGAGCTCACCCGCGGCAGCCGGCCGCAGGAGATCAAGCGCGCCCGGGCCCAGGTGGAGGCCGCGCGGGCCGAGCGCGACCAGGCCGACAGCCAGCTCCAACGGCTGCGGGGCCTGGCCGAACGGCGCTACGTGTCGCCGCAGCGCCTGGACGACGCCAAGGCCGCCCTGCGCGCGGCCCGCGCCCACCTGCAGGCGGCTCGGGAATCCCTCGACCTGGCGCGGGAGGGGCCGCGCCGCGAGCAGATCGCCGCCGCCCGCGCCCAGCTGGAGGCCTATGAGGCGGCCCTGGCCCGCAGCCGCAAGGACCTCGCCGACACCAAGCTCTACGCCCCGGCCGCCGGCATCGTCCGCGAGCGGCTCATGGAGCCCGGCGAGATGGCCTCGCCGCAGGCGCCGGTACTGGCCCTGGCGCGGCGGGACGCGGTCTGGGTGCGCGCCTTCCTGCCCGAGCCTCAGCTCGGCCGGGTCCATCCCGGCATGGCCGCCGACATCCGCACCGACACCTCCCCCGACCGCGCCTTCCCGGCGCGGGTGGGCCACATCAGCCCCAGCGCCGAGTTCACGCCCAAGACGGTGGAGACCACGGAGGTCCGGCCCGACCTCGTCTACCGCATCCGCATCAACGCCTGCCGGCCCTTCGATACCCTGCGCCTGGGCATGCCGGTGACGGTGGTCATCCACCCCGGCAAGCCGCCGGCCGACGGCGCCTGCCCCTGAGCCATGACCCCCTCCCCCGTGATCGAGCTTTCCGCCCTCCGCCGGCGGTTCGACGGCGAGTCCGGGCCGGTAACCGCCCTCGACGGACTGACCGCGACGGTGAGCAGCGACCGCATCACCGGAGTGGTGGGGGCCGACGGCGCCGGCAAGACCACCCTGCTGCGGCTGCTCGCCGGCCTGCTCGCCCCCAGCGAGGGGCAGGCCCGGCTCCTCGGCCACCCCCCCGGCGCCGAGGCGAACCGCGGGCGGGTGGGCTACATGCCCCAGAGCTTCGGGCTCTACGGCGAGCTCACCGTGCGCGAGAACCTGCGCCTGTACGCCGACCTGCACGGCCTGCCGCCCGCCGGCCGCGAGGAGCGCTTCGCCGAGCTCATGGACTTCGCCGGCCTGGCCGCCTTCGCCGGCCGCCGGGCGGACCGCCTCTCCGGCGGCATGCGTCAGAAGCTGGGGCTGGCCTGCACCCTGGTGCAGCCGCCGGAGGTGCTCCTGCTCGACGAGCCCACGGTGGGCGTGGATCCGGTCTCGCGACGGGAGCTGTGGGCCATCCTCGACCGTCTGGTGGCCGACGGCATGAGCGTGATCGTGTCCACCGCCTACCTCGACGAGGCCGAGCGCTGCGCCGAGGTGCTGCTGCTCCACCGCGGGCGCTTGCTGGTCCAGGCGCAGCCGGGGGAGTTCGCCGCGGAGGCCGCCGGCCGCACCTACCTCCTGGACGACGTCCCCGCCGGGCAGCGGCGGGCGCTGCTCACCCGCTTGCCCGATGACCCCGCCGTGGTCGACAGCGTGGCCCAGGGCCGGCGCATCCGGGTGCTGCTGGCCGAGGGCCGCAGCGCGCCGCCCGAGCCGCCGGCGGAGGCCGGCGGGGCCCGCTACCACCCGGTGGCCCCGCGCTTCGAGGACGCCTTCATTGCCCGCCTGGTGGACCGCGGCGACACCGGCGCCGAGGGCTTCGGCAGCGGCGGCCACGGCGGCCGCGCCGGAAGCGGCGACGGCGAGGCCGCCCTGGAGCTGGCCGGCGTGGACCGGCGCTTCGGCGATTTCTATGCGGTGCGCGGGGTGGGCTTCCGGGTGGCGCCGGGGGAGATCTTCGGCCTGCTCGGCCCCAACGGCGCCGGCAAGTCCACCCTGATCAAGATGATCTGCGGCCTGCTGCCGCCGTCGGCCGGCGACATCCGCGTGGCCGGGGTGGACGCCCGCCGGGCCCCGGCCCGGGTGCGCTCGCGGCTGGGCTACATGTCCCAGCAGTTCGCCCTCTACGGCGACCTGTCGCCGGTGCAGAACCTGCGCTTCTTCTGCCGCGCCTACGGCCTGCCCCGGCGCGAGGCCGAGACCCGCATCGCCGCCACGCTGGCCGAGCTGGGCCTGGAGGGGGTGGCCCACGGCGAGTGCCGCACCCTGCCCCTGGGCCTCAAGCAGCGCCTGGCCCTGGGCACCGCCCTGCTCCACCGCCCCGACATGGTGCTGCTGGACGAGCCCACCTCGGGCGTGGACCCGCTGGCCCGGCGCGGATTCTGGCGCCGCATCAACGCCCTCGCCGAGGCCGGGGTGACGGTGCTGGTGACCACCCACTTCCTGGAGGAGGCGGAGTACTGCGACCGCATCGGGGTCATCTACGCGGGGCAGCTGGCCGCCCTCGACACCCCCGACGACCTGCGCGCCCGCTACGCCACCGCCGACAACCCCGAGCCCACCCTGGAGGATGCCTTCGTGGCCCTGATCGAGGAGAGGCAGGAAGGGGAACGCCAAGACCCCAAAGCGCCAACAACGGCCGGTGACAATAATGCCTGAGCACCGGGTGCCGGGCGTTTTCCTGGGATGCCTCTGGCGCAACCGGCACTCCCGCCGGCCCCGGTCGTTCTTGGCGTTCTCTTGGCGACCTTGGCGTCTTGGCGTTAGCCGCCGTTTTCCGGGAGCCGGCGATGCCCGCTAGCGCCCGGCGCCTGTGGGGCCTGGTGCGCAAGGAGTCGCTGCAGATCCTGCGCGACCCCTCGAGCATCGCCATCGCCTTCGTGCTGCCGCTGGTGCTGCTGCTGATCTTCGGCTACGGCATCTCGCTGGATGCCGAGGAGATCCCGGTGGCGGTGGTGCTGCAGGGCGATTCGGCGGCGGCGCGCGACTTTGCCGCCGCCCTCGACGGCTCGCGCGCCTTCGCGCCCAGGCTGTACCGCAGCCGGGCGGCGGCGGAGCGCTCCGTGCTGGCCGGCGAGACCTACGGCCTGGTGGTGCTGCCGTGGGACTTCGAGCGCCGCCTCGGCGGCGGTGACCGCGCCGCCGCCCAGGCGCTGGTGGACGGGGTGGATGCCAACCAGGGGCGGCTCATCGCCGGCTACCTGGACCGGGCCTGGTCCGGCTGGCTGCAGGGGCGCACCACCGACGCCCGCGGCCCGGCGGTGGAGCTGGCCTACCGGGTCTGGTTCAACCCGTCCATGCGCAGCCGCCAGTATCTGGTGCCGGGCCTGATCGCCATCGTCATGACCCTCATCGGCGCCCTGCTCACCGCCCTGGTGGTGGCCCGCGAGTGGGAGCGCGGCACCATGGAGGCACTGCTGGTGACGCCGATCACGGTCAACCAGTTCCTGGCCGGCAAGCTCATCCCCTACTTCGGGCTGGGCATGGCGGCCATGGCCTTCACCACCGGCGCCGCCTGGCTGCTGTTCGACGTGCCCCTGCGCGGCTCGCTGTGGGTGCTGTTCGCCTGCGGCGGGCTGTTCCTGCTGGCGGCCCTGGGCATGGGCCTGCTCATCTCCACCCTGGCCCGCTCCCAGTTCGTGGCCGCCCAGATCGCCATCATCGCCACCTTCCTGCCGGCCTTCATCCTGTCCGGCTTTATCTTCGACATCGCCTCCATGCCGGGCCCCGTGCAGGCGCTGACCTACCTGCTGGCGGCGCGCTACTTCGTGGCCATCCTGCAGACGGTGTTCCTGGCCGGCGACGTGTGGCCGGTGATCGTCCCCAACGCCGCGGCGCTGGCCGGGATGGCGGCGCTGTTTTTGGGCCTGACCCGGCTCGCCACGCGCAAGAGGCTGGACTAGATGGGCGGCCTGCGCGCGAGCCTGGGGCGCATCGCCGGGCTGGTGGCCAAGGAGCTGCTGGCCCTGCTCAAGGACCCCAAGGGCCGGTTCGTGCTGATCGGTCCGCCCATCCTGCAGCTGCTGGTGTTCGGCTACGCCGCCACCTTCGACATCAGCGACGTGCGCATGGCCGTGGTCAACCGCGACGGCGGCGCCGCCTCGCGCGCGCTGGTGGCCCGCTTCGCAGGCTCGCCCACCTTCCACACCGTGGCCGCGCCCGACAGCGTGCGCCAGGCGCGGCCGCTGGTGGCGGCACGCCGCGCGGACATGGTGCTGCACATCGGTCCCCGCTTCGGCCGCGACCTGGCCCGCGGCCTGGGACCGCAGGTGCAGGTGCTGGTGGACGGGCGCAACTCCAACACGGCCGCCATCACCGCCCAGTACGCCGGACGCATCGTGGCCGCCTTCAACGCCGACCATACCGCCGGCCCGGCGCCGCCGGAGCTGCGCGTGCGCGCCTGGTTCAACCCCAACCTGCGCAGCCAGTGGTTCATCGTGCCCGGTCTGGTGGGGGTGCTGACCCTGGTCATCACCACCCTGGTGACGTCGCTGTCGGTGGCCCGCGAGCGCGAGGCGGGCACCTTCAACCAGCTGCTGGTGACGCCGCTGCGCCCGCCCGAGCTGCTGCTGGGCAAGACCCTGCCGGCGGTGCTCATCGGCCTGGCCGAGGCCACCGTCATCGTGGCAGTGGCGGTGGTCTGGTTCGGCGTGCCGCTGGTGGGCCACCCGGGCCTGCTCTACCTCGGGCTGCTGCTGTTCATGCTGTCCACCGTGGGCATCGGGCTGATGATCTCGTCGCTGTGCACCACCCAGCAGCAGGCCCTGCTCGGCGCCTTCCTCTACATCGTGCCGTCGGTGATCCTGTCCGGCTTCGCCACCCCCATCGCCAACATGCCGCCGCTGATGCAGCACCTCACCTACCTCAACCCGCTGCGCTACTGCCTGATCACCGTGCGCGGGGTGTTCCTCGAGGACCTGCCGGCGGCGGTCCTGGTCCACCAGTTCTGGCCCATGGCGCTGATCGGCGCGCTGACCATGGCCGCGGCGGCGGTGTTCTTCCGGCGGAGGCTGGGGTAGAAAAGTTTTCAGTTTTAAGTTTTAAGTTTTAAGTTTTAAGTTTTAAGAAAAAACAAAGAACTGACTGATTACGGTTTATTTTGAATACATCAACAAATAAACCGCCGTTCCTTTACTGAAAACTTAAAACTGAAAACTGAAAACTATTCTTGCCTTGGCCCGTCCCCCGCTTTCCGCGAGAATGCCCGGGCGGCCAACGAGAGGAACGAACATGCCCCGCTTCAAAGGCGAACCTGACTACCGCCACGGCAGCGCCGAGTGCACCGGCGTTCTGGTGGTCAACCTGGGCAGCCCGGAGACCCCAACCAAGCCGGCCCTGCGCCGCTACCTGGCGGAGTTCCTGGGCGACCCGCGGGTGGTGGAGATCCCGCGACCGGTGTGGTGGGCGCTGCTGCACGGGCTCATCCTGCGCACCCGGCCGGCCCGCTCGGCGGCGGCCTACCGCGGGGTGTGGGACCGCCTGGGCGAGGGCGCGCCGCTGCTCGCCGTGTCCCGCCGCCAGCAGGAGGGCCTCGAGGCGCGCCTGGCGGAGCGCTTCGCCGGGCCGGTGACCACCGCCCTGGCCATGCGCTACGGCTCGCCCTCCATCGCCGACGGCCTGGCCGAGCTGAACCGCGCCGGCGCCCGCCGCATCCTGGTGCTGCCGCTGTACCCGCAGTACTCCGGCTCCACCACCGCCTCGGTATTCGACGCCGTGGCCGACGAGCTCAAGACCTGGCGCTGGGTGCCGGAGGTGCGCTTCGTCCACCACTACCACCGCGACCCCGCCTACATCGACGCCCTGGCCGCCAGCGTGCGCGAGCACTGGGCGGAGCACGGCCGCGGCGACAAGCTGGTGATGTCCTTCCACGGGGTACCCCGGCGCTACCTGCTGGCGGGCGACCCCTACCACTGCCAGTGCCAGGCCACCGGCCGGCTGCTGGCCGAGGCCCTGGGCCTGGGCGAGGACGACTGGCGGCTCACCTTCCAGTCCCGCTTCGGCAAGGCCGAGTGGCTCAAGCCCTACACCGATGCCACCCTGCGCGCCCTGCCCGGGGAGGGGGTGGGCACGGTGGACGTGGTCTGCCCCGGCTTCTCCGCCGACTGCCTGGAGACCCTGCAGGAGATCGACGACGAGAACCGCGAGTACTTCCTGGCCGCCGGCGGCGAGCACTTCCGCTACATCCCGGCCCTGAACGAGCGCGCCGACCACCTGGACGCCCTGGCCGACCTGGCCGCCCTCCACTGCCAGGGCTGGCCCGAGCTGGCGGACTGGGACGCCGGGGCGGACGAGACCGAGCGCGGACGCGTGCGGGAGAGGGCGCTGGCCATGGGCGCCGAGCAGTGACGGCGGCTCCGGTCACCGCCCTCTACGCCGGGCTGGGGGTGCTGGTGCTGCTGGCGCTGGCGGTGCGGGTGAGCTGGGTGCGCCGGGCGGCGGGCGTCAACCTGGGCGACGGCGGCGACGCCGCCCTGCAGCGGGCGGTCCGGGCCCACGCCAACGCCGCCGAGAACATTCCCCCGGCTCTGCTCCTGCTGCTGGTTGTGGAGCTCGGCGGGGCTGCCGGCTGGCTGCTGCACGTCGCCGGCACGGCGCTGGTGGCCGGACGGGTGCTGCACGGGGTGGGCCTGAACCGCTCGTCGGGGGCCTCCTTCGGCCGGGCGGCGGGCATGGTCCTGACCTGGGGGGTGCTGGCGCTGCTGGCCGCCGCCGCCCTGGGCCTGGCCGCGGACCTGCCGCTGCCCGGCCTGCCGGCGGCGGATCAGCTCCGGATCACCTGAGCCCGCAGCTTGTCGCCCACCGCAAAGGCCATCTGCTGCCACTGCGCCGCCAGCTCCTCCTCGAGGTGGTCGCGCACGGTCTCGCCGAACAGGGTCAGCCAGCGCCGCAGCTGGGCCTCGCTGACGCCGACCCGGGCGTGGGCGCCGAGCATGTCCACCACCGGCGGGTTCTCCATGCGCCCGCCCATGGCCAGCCACCAGTAGGCGATGATCCTGTCCTCGTGGCCTTCGCGGTCGCGGATGGCGGTGAACACCGGGCCCAGCTCCGGGTCGGCGCGCAGGCGCCGGTAGAAATCGTGGACCACCGCCTTGACCCGCTGGTGGCCGATCTTGTCGCACAGGGGCTCGAGCTTGCGCACCATGGCCGCGCTCCGGTCGGGAAGGGCGCCCAGTGTCCCGCGGCGGGCGCCGCCTGTCAGCCGTCCCGGCCGCCCCTGGACGGGTTTGCTACCCTGGGGGCGGCTTTCGAACGTTGTCCCATTCCAGTGTCCCGTCGCAGACCCTCCTGTCTCCCGGGCGTTCGAGGCGGCCCGGGGCAAGACGCGCCCATCCGGGCCCCGCGTCGTGCCGACCCGCCCCCGCCCGGGGCCGCCTCAAACGCTCCCCCGCACCCGCGGGGAGGGAGCCCTGCGGCCGGACACCAGCAACCGCCGAAAGGACCCTTCGCATGGCCAAGGTACGGGCGTACCTGAACGAGCACACCAACCCCCCCGTCTTCCTCGTCTCGCTGGTCCTGGTCCTCACCCTGGTGGGCTGGGGCGTGACCGCCCCCGCCAATCTCGGCGCCGTGGCCGGCTCCGTGAAGAACTGGATCGCCGTCTACTTCGGCTGGTGGTACCTGTCGTCGGTGCTGGCCTTCCTGCTGTTCGCGGTGATCCTGATGTTCAGCCCCTACGGCCGCATCCGCATCGGCAAGGACGACGACCGCCCCGAGTGGGGCACCTGGGCCTGGTTCTCCATGCTGTTCACCGCCGGCATGGGCATCGGCCTGGTGTTCTTCGGCGTGGCCGAGCCCATCTTCCACTTCCAGAGCATGCCGGTGCACCTCGACGGCCAGGGCGAGGCCGCGGTGCGCGCCATGCACATCACCATCTTCCACTGGGGCCTGCACCCCTGGGCCATCTACATCATCCTCGGCCTGTCCATGGGCTACTTCTGCTTCCGGCACGACCTGCCGCTGCGCCCCGCCTCGGCCTTCTATCCGCTGATCGGCAACGGCATCTACGGCTGGATCGGCCACCTCATCGACATCCTGGCGGTGTTCGGCACCCTGTTCGGCCTGGCCACCTCGCTGGGCCTGGGCGCCACCCAGATCAGCGCCGGCCTGCACGAGGTCTTCGGCCTGCCCGCGGGCGCCACCACCCAGGTGGTCATCATCGGCTGCATCACGGCGGTGGCCGTGGCCTCGCTCATGCTCGGCCTGGACAAGGGCATCCGGCGGCTGTCGGTGATCAACATGTACGGCGCCATCCTCCTGGCGCTGGTGGTGTTCCTGGCCGGACCCACCCTGTTCATCCTCAACTACATGGTCCAGTCCACCGGCTACTACCTGCAGCACCTGCCGTGGACCAGCCTGCGCACCTTCGCCTTCTCCGACGAGGGCACCCAGTGGCTGGAGGACTGGACCCTGTTCTACTGGGGCTGGTGGATCTCCTGGTCGCCGTTCGTGGGCATGTTCATCGCGCGCATCTCGCGCGGCCGCACCATCCGCGAGTTCATCCTCGGCACCCTGCTGGCCCCGGTGGGCGCCTCCATCGCCTGGTTCTGCATCTTCGGCGGCACCGCCATCTACGACATCATCCAGGACGGCAACCCGGCCCTGGCCGGCGCCGGCAAGACCGACGCCATGTTCATCCTGCTGCAGCAGCTGCCGCTGACCCACGTGGTGATCACCGCGCTGTCGCTGCTGGCCATCCTGGTGGTGGCCATCTTCTTCGCCACCTCCTCGGACTCCGGCTCGCTGGTGGTGGACATGCTCACCAACGGCGGCGACCCCCATCCCATCTGGCAGCAGCGCCTGTTCTGGGCCCTGATGGAGGGCGTGGTGGCGGCCGTCCTGCTGGTGGCCGGGGCCATGGACCCGCATGGGCACCCCCTGTCCGCGCTGCAGACGGCGGCGGTCACCTCGGGCCTGCCGTTCTCGGTGGTGCTGGCGCTGATGTGCTGGGGACTGGTGCGCCAGCTGCGCCATGAGCACATCCGGGACGCGCCGCTGGCCACCTGACCCGCCAGGCCGCGCCCACCGCAAGGCCCTCCTGCGGGAGGGCCTTTTTGCGCCGGGCGCAGAATGAAATTATGATGCTTCCTCAAACATCCTGGGATCCGGACCACCCCGCGCAGGTTTGTCCATGCCACACCGCGTAGGCCGCACCCCCACCGGCCGACCGCTCACCTTCAACGCCGATGACCCCGCCGAGCTGGACCGCGCCCTGCAGCAGCAGGAGGTCTTCTTCTCGGCCATTCTCGACGACCTGCCGGTGATGGTCTCCCGCTTCCTCCCCGACGGCACCCTGACCTTCGTCAACGAGCCAATCTGCCGCGCGTTCGGCACCTCCCGCGAGGACCTCGTCGGCAGCAGCCTGTTCGACCGCATCCCCGACGACCAGCAGGCGGCCATCCGCGCCGGCATCGCATCCCTGTCCCCCGAGTGCCCGCAGTGGACCAGCGAGAACCGCGTGCTCGGCGCCGACGGCGGCAGCCGCTGGCAGCGCTGGACCAACCGCGGGCTGTTCGACGAGCAGGGCCGGCTGCACGAGATCCAGGCCGTCGGCGAGGACATCACCGAGGCGCGCAGCGCCGAGGAGCGGGCGCGCGGCGTCCTGCGCGCCCGGCGCAGCCTGGGAGCGGTCACCGAGGCCGTGACCCGGGCCGCCACCGAGGCCGAGCTCCTGGAGCGGGTGTGCGGCGCCATGGTCAGCGAGACCGGCTACGAGATGGCCTGGATCGGCTTCCCCGGCCGCGACCCCGCCGGCTCCCTGCGGATCGCCGCCCACGGCGGCGACCACGGCGGCTACCTCGACGACCTGGTGGTGAGCACCCGCGCCGACCGCCCCGAGGGCCAGGGGCCTAGCGGCCTGGCCTTCCGCACCGGGCGGGCGGTGACCACCGCCGACCTCCAGGGCGACCCCATGACCGCCCCCTGGCACGACCTGGCGGCCCGCGCCGGCATGCGGGCCGCCGCCTCGCTGCCCTTGCGGGAAAGGGATCGGGTGTTCGGGATCCTGGCGGTGTACTCGGCCAGCCCCTGCACCTTCGCCGACCAGGAGCTGGGCCTGCTGCAGGAGCTCGCCGACGAGCTGGCCTTCGGCATCCTCTCCCTGCGCGCCTCCGCCGAGGCCCGCACGGCGAGCGGCGAGCGCGACCGGCTGGCGGCCATCCTGGACGCCACGCCCGACTTCGTGGGCATCGCCGACCCCCAGGGCCACATCCTCTACCACAACCAGGCCGCCCGCCGGATCCTCGGCCTCGGCCCCGGCCAGTCCGCCACCCGGCGGCAGGTGGAGCATTCCCACGTGCCGTGGTCGGCGCGCAAGGTGATGGAGGAGGGCTTTCCCGCCGCCATGGCCGACGGCGTCTGGACCGGCGAAGTGGCCCTGCGCGACGCCGCCGGGCGGGAGACCCCCTTTTCCCAGACCATCCTCGCCCACCACGACGAATCCGGTGCGGTGGCGTACCTCTCCACCATCGCGCGCGACATCTCCGCCCAGAAGGAGGCCCAGGAGCGGCTGCGCAACCAGTTCTTCACCGCGGTTGAGGTGTTCGGCAACCTGCTGGAGCTGCGCTCCGAGCACCTCGCCGGCCACTGCCGGCGGGTAGCCGACCTGGCGGTGGCCATGGCCCGGGACATGGGCTGCGACGGCACCGAGGTGGACGACATCCGGCTCGCGGCCCTGCTGCACGAGGTGGGCAAGCTCGGCCTGCCGGAGACCACGCTGAGCAAGCCCGAGTCCCTGCTCACCGACACCGAGCGCCGCCAGCTCAAGCGCCACCCGGTGCTGGGCGAGGCCGCGCTCATGGCCCTGGAGCCGCTGGACCGCCCCGCCCGCCTCATCCGCCATCACCACGAGCACCTCGACGGCTCGGGCTACCCCGACGCCCTCCTGGGCCGGGCCATCCCCCGCGGCGCCCGCCTCCTGGCGGTGGCCAACGAGTTCGACGGCCTCTGCCACGGCCACATCTTCATGCAGCGGATGGCCGCGGAGGAGGCGCTGGGGCACCTGCGCGCCCGAGCCGGCAGGGCTTACGACCCGGAGGCGTTGGCCGCCCTGGAGCGTGCTGTGCGGGAGGGGTATCCGCCGGCCGCTGGCGGCCCGCCAGCGGAGGAGCCGGCTTCCGCCCGCCTGAGCGGCAAGGGGCTGCGTCCCGGCATGGTGCTGGCCGCAGACCTGCTGACCCCGGAGGGAGTGCCCCTGCTGAGCGAGGGCTGCACCCTGGACGAGCGTGCCGTGAAGAAAATCCGCAAGCTGGAGCGGCGCCTTCGGCACCCGGTGCGGGCGACCGTGTATGCTGCCGGGCAGCGTCCCGGAACCGACTGAGGTCCCTCCATGGTCGGCCTGCTCGAGGCCATCGGCCGCAAGGCTCTGAACGCCGCCGGCATCCTGCGGGAGATGGCCGGGACCACGGGGCTGTGCGGGGTGCGCGCGCTGCTGCCCGCGAGCTACAACCCGGCAGTGCGCCTGGTGCTGACCCGCCAGGTCTACTTCACCGCCGTCCAGATCCTGCCGCTGTTTCTGACCGTGGCCCTGCTGTTCGGCGTCGGCGTGGTCGGGGCCGTGGTCGCCGGCATCCTGCGCCTGGATCTGGTGAGCCAGGCCGGCACCCTGGTGGTGGACCTGCTGGTGCTGGAGCTGGCCCCGCTGATCACCGCCCTGCTCATCGGCCTGCGCTCGGGCTCGGCCATCAACGCCGAGATGGCCGCCATGGCCCTGGCCGGGGAGTTCCGCACCCTCGACCTGTTCGCCATCGACCGCACCACTTACCTGATGCTGCCGCGGGTGCTGGCCGCCATGACAGCGGTCCCCCTGCTCACCGGGATCTTCGCCCTGGTGGCCCTGATCAGCGCCTATCTGTACCTGTTCGTGTTCGACCAGACCGCCCTGGGCGCCTATCTGGACGCCGTCACCGCCGCCCTCACCGGGCCCGTTGCCGGCCTGCTGCTGGCCAAGAGCCTGCTGCTGGGCTTCCTGGTGGCCTTCATCCCGCTGTACAGTGGCAGCCATGCCCCGGCCGGCCTGACCGGGATCTCCATCGCCGTGCTGCGCGGCATGGTCCGGCTGTTCCTGGCCCTCTTCCTGGTGGAGATCGCGACCCTGGGGGTGCTGTGGCTGTAGAGCTGCTGGACGACACCGCCGCCATCCGCAGGCGGCTGGACGAGCTGGCCGGCGAGGGACCGCTGGCGCCGGTGGCGCCCGAGGCGCCGCTGCTGGCCAACCTGTCGGCGCGGGAGAATGTCGCCCTGGTGGGCGCCTTCCACGGCAGGCTGCCGGAGGCGGAGCTGGACGCCGCCGCCGATGCCCTGCTCCAGCGGCTGGGTGTGGGCGGCAGCGGCGGCCGCCGTCCGGCAGAGCTGGGCGACCGCGAGGCCTTCCTGGTGCAGATGGGCCGCGCCGCCATGCGCCCCGAAGCCCGCCTGGTGGTGGTCACCCCCTTCACCCTGATGCCCGAGCTGGAATCGGACGCCCCCGTGGCCGAGGCCCTGGCGGCGGTGGGCGCGGAATCCTGGGACATCCTGGACTACGCCACCAACGCCCACCGCTACCGCAGCCTGGCGGAGGCCCTGCCGTGAACCAGCGCCGCATCCGCATCGCCGTGGGCCTGTTCCTGGTCACCACGCTGGGTCTGATGACCGCCGCCGCCGGCTACGTGCTCTACCGCAAGGGGCTGTTCGAGGAGCATGTGGCCTTCACCCTGGTGGCCGACTCCGGCCAGCACCTGTCCGCCGGCATGCCGGTGAAGTTCCAGGGCCTGCAGCTGGGCTCGGTGGAGGCGGTGTCGCTCAACAACCGGGGTCAGGTGGAGGCACGGGTGGTCATCCCCGCCGACCAGCACCGCTGGGTGCGCACCTCCAGCACCTTCACGGTGGAGAAGCCGCTGCTCGGCGGCGCCCGCATCGTGGTGGCCACCGACGACATGGACGCCCCGGTGCTGCCCGAGGGCGCGCGCGCCCCGACCCGGGTGCAGGACGACATCAACCGCCTGATCGAGAAGGCCCAGCCGGTGGTCCAGAACCTGCAGGGCATCGTCGACCACATCAGCCGCCTCAGCCAGGCCGCCGCCGACCCCGAAGGCAACTTCCGCCAGACCCTGGCCCACCTGGAGCGCTTCAGCGACCGCCTGGCCTCCGAGCCGGCCCTGCTCACCCTGCTCACCGACGACCCGGCCACCGCCCGCCACCTGAACCGGCTGCTGGCCCGCGCCGAGGCGGGCACCGGCGAGGCCGAGGCCACCCTGGCCGAGCTGCGCCGCACCATCGCCCGCGCCCGCGGCCGGCTGCTCGGCGACGACGGCACCGTGACCCGCGTCGACGCGCTGCTGGACGACGTCCACGGCAAGCTGGCGGTGCTGGACCCGGCGGTGCGCCGGGCGGCGGACTCCACCGAGGGGCTGGAGGGCATGCGCGACGAGCTGCAGATCACCATCGAGGACACCCGTTCCATCCTCAAGCGCATCGAGTCCCTGGTGGGCGAGGACTCCCCGAAGCGGGTGCCGCTGCCGTGAGGCGCGCCCTGCTGGCGCTGACGGCGGCGCTCCTGCTGGCGGGCTGCTTCGGCGGGCCGCCGCCCGGCCCCGAGTGGCGCCTGCGCGCCGCCGATGCCAGCCAGCGCTACTACCACGCCATGCTCGCCGGCGATCGCCAGCGCGCCGCCAGCAACCTGGCCCGGGCCCTGGAGGCCGCCAGCCGCAGCGACGACCTCACCGTCCTGGCGCGGGTCCACCTGGGGCGGGCGGCCATGCACCTGGCCCTGCTCCGGGACCCGGATCTGGCGCGCAGCGACGAGCTGCTCGAGCTGGCCGGCGACCCCGCGCTGCACGCCTATCGCCGCTTCCTGGCCGGGCAGCCCGGGGCGCGCGACGCCGACCGGCTGCCGCCGGGCCTGGGCTTGCCGGCCCGGCGGCTGCGGGCGGACAAGCCCCGGGCGCTGGCGGAGGCGGTCCAGGCCATCGGCGAGCCGCGCCGGCGGCTGGTGGCGGCGGCGGTGGCCCACCGCCGCTACCCCCGCAAGCGGGCCTTCACCGATATCGCCGTGGACGCCGCGTCGCAGGAGGGGTGGCGGGCGGTGCTGCTGGCCTGGCTGCCGGTGCAGGCGGAGGCTGCCGAGCGGGCGGGGGAGAGCGCCGAGGCGGCGGCCATTCGCGACCGCTTGCGCTGGCTGCGCGACCCGGTGGCGGGCCGGCCCGGCGCCGGCTGAGCGGGCCGGATCAGCCCCGCCAGGCGGCGGCCGCCAGCAGCACCCAGGCGACGATGAAGGCGGTGCCGCCCAGCGGCGTGATCGCCCCCAGCCAGCGCGGCCCGCCCAGGGCCAGGGCGTAGAGGGTGCCGGGGAAGATCACCAGGCCGGCGAGCATGACCCAGCCCGCCCCGCGCAGCCAGGCCGAGCCCCCCAGCTGGAAGGCCGCCAGGCCCACCGCCACCAGCCCCAGGGCGTGCACCAGGTGGTAGCGCACCCCCGTCTCGAACACCTCCAGCATGTCCGGCGTCAGGCGGTCCTTGAGGCCGTGGGCGCCGAAGGCGCCCAGGATCACGCCCAGGGCCGCCAGCAGCGCCCCCAGGCCCAGGAAGAAGCGGGCCGTGCTCATGCCATGCCTTTCTTTTCCAGGTAGCGCTGGTGGTACGCCTCGGCCGGGTAGAATGCCCCGGCCGGGGTGATCTCCGTGACCACCGCGCCGGACGTGCGCTCCTGCACCCGCGCCAGCGAGGCGCGCGCGCGCTCGGCCTGGTCGTCGCCGTGGACGAACACCGCCGAGCGGTACTGGGTGCCGACATCGGGGCCCTGGCGGTTGAGCTGGGTGGGGTCGTGGATGGACCAGAACACCTCCAGCAGGTCGTCGTAGCCCACTCGCTCGGGGTCGTATTCCACCCGCACCGCCTCGGCGTGGCCGGTGCGGCCGGTGCAGACCTGCTCATAGCTCGGGTCGGGCGTGCCGCCGCCGGTGTAGCCGACGACCGCGTCGGCCACTCCTTCCACCCGGCGGAAGGCCGCCTCCACCCCCCAGAAGCAGCCGGCGGCGAAGGTCGCGGTGGCCATGGTGTTACCTCCTCGGTTGGTCGGTCCCTCATGCCAGCGGCGGCAGCCGCTCCATCAGGTAGCACAGGCAGTCCTGGCGGATGATGGTCGGATCACGGGTGAGCATGGAAGGCATCAGGCGCAGGCGGGTGCGCAGCTCGCCGCCGTCGATGCGGAAGTAGCGTTCTCCCACCTCCTCGCCCTGCTCGTTGCGGGTGTCCAGCAGCGCCTCCGGACCCTCGGCGGGGGTGCGGACCTGGCCGAAGCCGGTGCCCGCCGGCAGCTCCACGAAGTTGAGCCGGTCCAGGTCCCCGCGCAGGACCAGGTCGCCCGTTTCGAACCCGAAGGCCACGTCATCGCGCACGTTGACCGTGGCCACGGTGTGGTAGAGGTCGTAGTCGTGGGCCGCCACCGGCGTATCGGGCAGGCTCGAGAGATGCAGCACCGCGTCCAGGAAGCGGGCGGCGTGCTCCACGCCGTGGGCCTGGCCGGGCTGGCCGCACTCCACGGTCACCGCCGGCGCCAGCTCGGCGAAGGCGTTGGACTGCACGGAATCCGGCCGGGTGAAGTAGACCACGGTGCGCCCGAACAGGGTGGCCAGGCGCAGGAAGCGGTGATCGAGGCGGTTGATGCAGGCGTAGTGGGGATTGCGGCCGCTGTTGTTGTGGATGTCGATGCTGGCGAACACGCCGCGCTCGGCCATGCGGCGGGTGACCGCCTCGGCCATGGCGTGCTCCGGACCCTCGCCGCCGCGCCACAGGCGGTTGAAGTCGGGCTGGCCGGGTAGCAGGCGCAGCCCCTCGGCGGCCGCCGCCACATTGGCCACGAACAGCGACAGCGCCCGCGGCAGCTGCGCCTGCTCATACTGGCGCAGGACCGCGCGCGCCGCCGCCCAGCCGGTGGTCTCGTTGCCGTGCATGAGCACCGCGGCGAACACCGGCGGCTCGACCCGGCCCGGCAGATGGATCAGGCTCGGCCCGCCCAGGACCCCGGCCAGCTCGTGCGCCTCGCAATCCAGCAGGCCCGCGGGCAAGCCTTCCAGCTCCCGCAGTCCGGCGCCGGCGGCCTCCCTATGGATGGCCTCCGTATCCACGTCCCGTCTCCTCGTCGATTGGGTGGCTACACCGGCCACTCGTGGACCGGCGCGCCGCTGTCCTGGTTGCGGCGGTAGGCGCCCACCAGGGCCGGGAGATCCCGGCCGTGGGCGTCGGCGTAGGCGATCTGCCAGGCCGCCCCGGTGCGCCCGGTGCGC
>Ga0102944_1001207_pt1 | contig 17768 bp, 19 predicted proteins | sample SalPonD_shore_MG_FD_78172 | JGI IMG/M metagenome (GOLD analysis project Ga0102944, IMG submission 78172) | Salt pond soil microbial communities from South San Francisco under conditions of wetland restoration - Salt Pond MetaG... | ecosystem: Environmental > Aquatic > Marine > Intertidal zone >...
AGCAGCCAGCTGAGGAGCTCGACGAGCCCCTCGTCGATGGCCTCGATGGCCCCCGTCCCCGGGGTCGACGCCCCGTCGTCGGGGGTCGAACCGGACGTCGGAGACTCGCCTGCGTGCATGGGGTGCCGCGCGGGTAGATGGGACCCGGTGACAAAAGCCTTCGCCCGGTCAGACCACGAGCGACGCGCAGCACGCGTCGAGGCCATCGTCGGCGAGCAGGCGCCGCTGGCGGGCGGCGCCGCTCTCGGCCTCGTAGAGCCGGCGGAGGCCCGTGACCCCGAGGCGGTCGGCCTCGCGCTCGACGACCTCGCCGAGGTCGACCTCGCCCGACCAGTCGCGGTCGAGCAGGGCCGCCTCGTGGCCGTGCCGGGTCGCGCGCCACTTGTTCTCGCAGAGCAGCTCCCGCCGGTCGGCCGAGGCGGGCTCGCCGTCCGCGTGGCGCTCGCCGAGGTCGGTCACGAGCGCGTGGACGTACTCGACGAACGCCCCGGTCCGCCAGGCCTCGGTCTGGGCGTCCGGCGCCCGGACCTCGACGGTACCGTAGCCGGTGTGGGGCCGGACGTCGAACCACAGCTCGCCCCGGTCGCGGATGCTGCCGGTCTCGAGCAGCCGCCGCTCGAAGGCGAGGTAGTCGTCGATGCCGTCGAACGCCGTCGGCATGCCGGTGTTCGGCAGGTTCTCGAAGACGGTCGCTCGGGCCGAGGCGAGGCCGGTGTCGAAGCCGTTCCAGACCGGCGAGTTCGCCGAGAGCGCGAGCATGACGGGGAGGTACCACCGCAGCTCGTTGGCGATCCAGACGGCCGCGTCGGCGTCGTCGACGCCGACGTGGACGTGGAGGCCGGCGGTCAGGTTCCGGTGCTGGGGGTACTGCAGCCGGTCGAGCTGGGACCGGTACCGCGACTTCCGGGCGTGGTCGAGCTCGCGCCAGCGCGCGGCCGGATGCAGCCCGGCCGCGGCGACGCCGAAGCCGTTGGCCGCGGCGTGGTCGACCAGCGCCTCGCGGGTCGCCTCGAGCGCCGCCTGCGCGTCGGCGACGTCCTCGATGACCGGCGTCCGCGTCTCGATGACGCAGGTGAACAGCTCGTGGTCGAGCCGTCCCTCGAGGAGGGCGGGCGGCGTGGCCTCGTACACCAGGGCGTCGGAGCCCTCGGCGGGCCGGCCCCGGTCGTCGACGACGTAGAACTCCTCCTCGACGCCGACCGTGCCAGCCCGGTCGAAGGCCTCGGCCGTGCCCGCGTCCATCGGCCCGAGGCTCGCCCCGGGCGGGGTAAACAGTTGCGATGCCGTCAGCGTCGTGGCCGGGCGACGACGGCGAGGTGGTCGCGGTGGTCGGGCTCGCGCGACGCCGTCTCGAGCACCTCGAAGTCGGCCGCGAGCTCGTCGACGACCCGGTCGAAGACCGCCGTCGGCGCGGCCGTCACGTCCTCGCTCCGGGCCTTCACCGCCAGCGCCAGCCGGCCGTCGCCGGCGAGGAACCGCCGGTTGGCCGCCGCCACGGCGGCCTGTCCGCGGGTGGCCACGTCCTGGACGAGGAGGTCGACGCCCGCCTCGACGACGTGGGCGTAGCGCTCGGGGTCCCGGGCGTCGGCGTAGAGCGGCACGACGTTCCGGCGACCCTCGGCCACCCGGACGAGGTCGCGGACCGGCCGCGCCGCGAACTCGACGGCGTAGACCGGGCCGGCGACGTCCGCGACGTGGCTCACCGTCGTGCCGGCCGCCGCGCCCAGGTAGAGGACGGTCGCGCCCGGCGCGAGCCCTACGTCGAGCCCGCGCTCGAGCATCGCGGCGAGCTTCGAGCGGCCGGGGTCCCACGCCCGCCAACCGTCGGCGACCGGCTCGCCGTAGACCGGCTCGCCCCGGGTCGCCAGGCGCTCGCGGCCGTCGATGGCGCGTCGCTCGACCCCCGACGGGAGGCTCACGACGGCCCCCGCGCCCGGATGCGGGCGATGCGCTCGTCGAGCGCCGCGTCGAGCTCGGGCTTGCGCTCCCCGGAGTAGTAGTCCACGCGGGCGGCCAGGGTGAGCTTCCCCGCGAGCGCCCGGGCCGCCGAGCCGCGCTGGGCGGGCGGCGTTCCGCGCACGTACTCGTGGGTGAAGATGACGCCGTGCTTCGGCGAGCTCGCGTGCCCCCGGAGGTGGGCGAAGAGCGCGTCCTCGGCCCCGAGGACCTGGAGCGTGCCGCTGGGCTTGCGCGCCAGGGCCTGGAGGCTCCCCGCGAGCGAGACGAGCCGGGCGGCCAGCACGGGCCCGGCCATCGCGCTGAGGTTCGGCGCGACGGCGGGCGCCTCGCGCTCGACGAAGGCCCGGAGCGCGTCGCGCTCGTCCGCCAGCCCGGCGACCCGCCCGGCCAGCCCGACCACGCACGCCTCGACCGGCGTCCCCGGCTCGCGGGCGGCGACCTCGCGGGCGAAGTCGACCCCGGTGCCCGCCTCGCCGTAGACCGCGCCGGCCCACTCGGCCACCCGCTCGGCGAGCTCGTTGGCCGTCCGGGCGCAGTCCTCCATCGCGCGGACCGCGTGGACGAGCTGCTGGTCCGGCGCCCGCTCGGCCTCGCCCGCCGCCTCACGGGCGGCGCGGACGGCGGCGGCGTTGAGCCGATCGTAGTAGGTCGCCGCGTCGGGCGCGAAGCCGGCCTCGACGGCGAGCGCTGGCCAGTCGGCCGGGGCGTCGGCGCGGCCGTCGCGGATGGCCGCGGCCGCCCCGGCGACGTCGTCCGGGTCGAGGTCCGCGAACCAGCCGCCCTCGCTCATCGGTCCCCCGGCGTCGGCCCGGTGCTCATCGGCGACGGGTTGCGCGGCTCGCCGTTTAAACCTACAGGACCGGCCGGCGGGCGGCGGCTACGCGTCGTCCGGTTCGTCCTCGTCGCCGTCCGCCGACCCCGCGTCGCTCCCCGCCGCCTCGTCGCGAAGCTGGTCGAGCTCCTCCTCGACGTCGATCTTCACCACGGTCGGCCCGGTCGGGGGCCGGGGAGCCGGCGGCTCCGACACGCGGCCGCGGATCTCCGCGTTCAGGTCGCGGGCCCGCTCGAGCAGCCGGCTGGCCTCGTCGTTCGCCGGGGCGTCGCCCCGCGCCAGGGACGTCTCGAGCCGGGCGAGCGCGGCGTCGAGCCGGTCGAGCACCCGGTCGCTCACCTCGCTCGGCGCCATCGACGGGGCCGGAGCCGGCTCCCCCGCCTCGGCCTCCCGGAGGCGCTCCTGGAGGTACTCGAGCAGCCGGACGTTGGCCTCGAGCGCCGCCACGGCGGCGGGGATGGCGAGCCGCTCGGTCAGCCGCATCGTCGTCTCGGCCCCGGGGGGTCTCGGTCGCCGCCGCTCGGTCGCCGGTGGCGGCTGGCTCGTGACGGCGTCGCGTAGCTCCTCCAGCGTCGCCTCCAGCCGGTCGAGCCGCGCCTCGAGGGCCGCCCGGTCTTCGTCCTCGGCCATGGTCGAGCTTGGGCGGCCGCTCACAAAAACCCGCCGAGCCCGAGTCCCAGGTTGATAGCTCCCGAGCGCGTAACCGAGGGGATGAGCGTCATCGTCGAGTTCACCCTGCCGGCCGAGTCCTTCACGCTCGGGGTCGTGCTCGCGAGCGGGCCGGACGTCAGCGTCGAGCTCGAGCGCATCGTCCCCACCGGCGACCTGCTCGTCCCCTTCTTCTGGGCCGACGCCGACGAGGCCGACCTCGACGCCTTCGAGCGGGCGGTCCGGGCCAGGCCCGAGGTCACCAGCCTGACGGCCCTCGACCGGCTGGTCGGCGCCCGGCTCTACGAGGTCGCGTGGGCGCCCCACGAGGAGAGCCTCGTCGAGGGGCTGCACCACGCCGACGGGACCATCTTCGAGGGGCGCTCGGCCGGCGGCCGGTGGCGGTTCGTCGTCCGGTTCCCGAACCACGCGGCGGTGACGACGTTCCACAACTTCCTGACCGAGAACGACATCCGCGTCCACCTCGACCGCATCGTGTCGCTGACCGCCAGCGAGCGGGGCGGCTACGCCTTCGACCTCACGCCCGAGCAGCGCGAGGTCCTCGTGCGGGCCGTCGAGGGGGGCTACTTTCAGGTCCCGCGCGGGACCGACCTCGAGACGCTGGCCGACGAGCTGGGCATCACCCGTCAGGCCGCCTCCGAGCGGCTGCGCCGCGGCGCCGACGCCGTGCTCCGGCCGGTGCTCCTCGAGCGGTAGCTCGACGGCTCGACGGCTCAGTCGTCCGCCGAACCCCCGCCGAAGGCCGTGACCGGCGACCGCCAGCCGTTCCGCACGAGCGCCTCGTCGACGACGCGGAGCCCGAGGTCGTCGAGCTGACGGGCGATGGCCGTGATGCCGTCGCGGTCCGCGCCGACGGCCTCGATGACGAGGTTCCGCTCGCCGGTCATCAGCTCGAGCACCTCGACGACGCCCTCGACGTCGGCGGCCCGCTCGCCGAGCACCTCCCGCTCGGCGACCGAGGCCGTGCAGACGAACAGCCAGCGGAACGGCAGGCCCGCCCGGGCGTAGTCGAGGGCGACGGTGTAGTCCGCGACGACGCCGGCCTCCTCGAGGGCGGTGAGCCGGCTCCGGACCGTGTTCGCGGCCACCCCAAGCCGGTCGGCCATCTCGGTGAGCGTCGCCCGGCTGTTTTGCTGGAGCAGCGCGAGCAGCCACCGGTCGAGGGGGTCCGGGGGCCCGTCCATGCGGCCCCGTGGCGCCGGAGCCGGTTAGGATTTTGCACGGGAGCGGCGTCGAGACTGCGGAATTTGACGCGAGATGCCGGTCGACCGACCGATTCGGCGGTTAAAGCGGGCTTGACATGGAAAGCACACGCCGTATCGCCCCGACGCCGTCACGGTCGGGTATGGGCCATCGCCCACCAACGGTTGACACCGCACCCGAACGACGCGCCGGCGCCATCGCCACGGCGCTGGCGACCCCCCGTCGCCAGGCGCTCCTCGAGCGGTTGGTCGAGATCGACCAGGCGGTCGTGCCCGTCCGGACCCTCGCCGACGCCCTCGACGGGGACGACGCCGAGCCCGAGCGGGCCACGGCCGGACCCGACCGGCGTCGCCTCGACATCGCCCTCCACCACGTCGACCTCCCGAAGCTCGAGGAGGCCGGCATCCTCACCTACGACCCGGCGGCGGGGACGGTCTCCGTCCGCCGGCCCCGGCTCGCCGAGGCGGCCCTCTCGGTCGCCAGGGCGCCCTGAACGGTCCCCCGCTGACGCCGACTCTCTGCCCTCCAACCTCCAACCGCTCGCCTGACCACAGGCCTCCAGCAGCCAGCCCGGACCTCAGGCCTCCAACAGCCCGCCGAACGCCCTCCGGACCTTCTCGAGCTTCGGCGGGATGTTGACCGCGCAGTAGGGCTGGTCGGGGTGCTTCTTGAAGTAGTCCTGGTGGTAGTCCTCGGCGGGCCAGAACCGGTCGAGCGGCGTGACCTCGGTCACGATGGGGTCCGCGTAAACGCCATCGGCCTCGAGGGCGTCGATGAACGCCTCGGTCGCCTCGCGCTGGGCCGCGTCGTGGTAGAAGACCGCCGACCGGTACTGCGAGCCGACGTCCGGCCCCTGGCGGTTCAGGGTCGTCGGGTCGTGGACGGCGAAGAAGACCGCCAGCAGGTCCTCGAAGCCCACGCGGTCGGGGTCGTAGGTCACCTGGACGACCTCGGCGTGGCCGGTCTCCCCCGTGCAGACCGCCTCGTAGCTCGGGTCCTCGACGTGGCCGCCCGCGTAGCCCGACGTCGTCGAGACGACGCCGGCGAGCTCGTCGAGCGCCGCCTCCACGCACCAGAAGCAGCCGCCCGCGAACGTGGCGGCCGCGAGCGAGTCGTCCTCGGCCATGGGCAGGGCTAGCGCCCCGACCCACATCAACGCCGCGGTGGGTCGGGGCGGGTGGCCGCGCCCCGCGACCGGAGACGGCGGGAGCTATACCCCCGCCGGCCGACCGTCGACCGTGTTCCCCCGGCTCGCGTACCTCCGCTGGATGCACGACCGGCAGGCGGCGGCCGCCGTCGACCTCGGGTCGTCCGACCAGCGCCTCGGCGACGCGCTCGACCGGCTCGAGCCGCTCCCGGACCCGCCCGACGGGCACGACCTCCGGGCCCGGCTGGCCGCGGAGCTCGACGTGGCCCCGGCCCAGGTGCTCGTGACCGCGGGTGCGTCGCACGCGAACGTCATCGCCGCGGCGACCGCCCTCACGGGCTCGCGGCGCGAGGTGCTCGTCGAGACGCCGGGCTACGAGCCGCTCTCGGGCACGCCCCGCGGCCTCGGCGCCACGGTCCGGACGTTCGAGCGGCCGGCGGCGGACGGGTTCGCGCTGGACCCCGACCGCGTGTCGGCGGCGCTGACCGACGAGACGGCGCACGTCGCCGTCACGGACCGGCACAACCCGAGCGGCCGCCGGGCCGACCCCGTGACCCTCGAGGTCGTCGCCGCGGCGGCCCGCGACCGGGGGGCCCGGCTGCTCGTCGACGAGGTCTACGCGCCGTTCGACCTCGGACCGGCCGACCGGCCGGGGCTCGGCGGCGGCACGGCCGCCGGCCTCGAGGGGACCGTCGTCACCGGGTCGGTGACCAAGTTCCTCGGCCTCGGCGACCTCCGCATCGGCTGGCTGGTCGCCGACGAGGGGTTCGTCGAGCGGGCCCGGGACGTCGTGGCCCACGTGCCGGCGCTGGCCGGGACGAGCGAGCGGCTGGCGGCCCGGGCGTTCGCGGACCGCGCGGGCCAGGTCGAGCGGGCCCGGAGGCGCGCGGTCGGGAACGCGGCGCGGCTCGCGGCCTTCGTCGACGGCCGCGACGACCTCGACGGGACCGTCCACGAGGCCTGCCCGTTCGCGTTCGTCGCCCACCGCGAGGCCGACGGCGACGCGGTGGCCGAGGCGGCCTGGGCGGCCGGCGTGCTCGTCGTCCCCGGCCGGTTCTTCGGCCTGCCGTCGCGGTTCCGCCTCGGGGCCACGGCCGACGGCCCGACCACGGAGCGCGGCCTCGCGGCGCTGGGACGGGTGCTCGACGCGCTGTAGCGGGGTCGGGGCCCCGCCGCGCCCTCGCCCAACAGTTATGGCCCGGAGGTCGGAAGGGGCCAGCAATGGCAGCGGACCTCGTCTCCACGTTCGAGACCGCCCTCGACGGCCTGGCGGTGACCCACGAGCGGACCACGGCGGCGGAGCTCCCGGCGGCGGTCCGCAGGGCGGTCGTGGCGCCCGCGGTCGGCGCGCCGCTCCCCTGGGACGACCTGACGCTCGACGGCTCGGGGGTGAACCTGTCGCCGACGGCCGGCGAACTCCGCGACGCCGCGACCGGCGTGACGGCGGCCGGGGCGGCCGTCGCCTCCGAGGGCTCGCTGCTCGTCCAGTCCCGTCCGGGCGGGGACGAGCTGGTGAGCGTCTACCCGCCGAGACACGTGGCCGTGGTCCGCGCGGGCGACGTCGTCGCGGACGTCCCCGCGGCCATCGGGTGGCTGGGTGACGAGTTCGCGGCGGGCCGGCGCAGCGCCGTCTTCGCCACCGGGCCGAGCGCGACCGCCGACATGGGCGAGCTGGTCGAGGGCGTGCACGGCCCGGGCGCCGTCCACGTCGTCACGGTCGCCGAGCCATGACCGCGCGACGGGAGACCGCGGCGCGCCTGCACCGGCTCGTCGAGGACGAGGGGGACGCCGTCTACGCCAACACCACGGTCCACAACGCGGGCCGGGTCGCCGTCAACGCGAGCTGGGACCGCTACGAGGCCAACCGGGCGCGGGCGCGGGCCATCAAGGAGGACGCCATCGAGCGGCTCCCCGAGCTGCTCGAGACGCTCGAGGCGGCGGTGACCGCGAACGGCGGGCACCTCTACCTGGCCGACGACGCCGCGGACGCGAACGACTACATCGCGGGCGTCTGTCGCGAGCGCGACGCCGAGACCCTCGTCAAGTCGAAGTCGATGACGACGGAGGAGCTGGGGGTCAACGAGGCCCTGGCCGAGGCGGGGGTCGACGTCTACGAGACCGACCTCGGCGAGTTCGTCGTCCAGGTGGCGCACGAGCAGCCGAGCCACCTGGTCGGGCCCGCCATCCACAAGACCACCGAGGAGATCGCCGACCTCTTCAACGCGGTCTTCGAGCCAGACGAGCCGCTCGAGACGGCCGAGGCGCTCACCGACTTCGCCCGGGACTACCTCGGCGAGCGCATCCGCGAGGCGGACGTCGGGATGACCGGCGCGAACTTCGTCCTCGCCGAGTCGGGAAGCGTCGTCATCGTGACGAACGAGGGCAACGCGCGCAAGTCGGCGGTGACGCCGCCCGTCCACGTCGCCGTGGCGGGCATCGAGAAGGTCATCCCGAGCCTGGCCGACCTGCCGCCGTTCGTCGAGCTCATCGGCAAGAGCGCCGCCGGCCAGTCCATCTCGAGGTACGTGACCATCCTGACGCCGCCGACCGACTCGCCGATGGTCGACTTCGACCGCCCCGACGAGGGGCTCGCGCCGGCCGACCGCGAGTTCCACCTCGTGCTCGTCGACAACGGTCGGTGGGCCATGCGCGACGACGGGACGCTCCGGGAGACGCTCTACTGCGTCCGGTGTGGCGCCTGCGCGAACAGCTGTGCGAACTTCCAGCGCGTCGGCGGCCACGCCTTCGGCGGCGAGACCTACACCGGCGGCATCGCGACGGGCTGGGAGGCCGGCATCGAGGGGCTCGACGTGGCCGGCACGTTCAACGACCTCTGCACGGGCTGCTCGCGGTGCGTCCCGGCCTGCCCCGTGAAGATCGATATCCCGTGGATCAACACGGTGGTCCGCGACCGCCTCAACCGGGGCGCGCCGCCGGGCGCGTTCGACCCGCTCGTCGAGGGGCTCGTCCCCGACGCCGAGCCCGGCGGGCTGAGCGCCCAGAAGCGCCTGTTCGGCGACGTCGGGACGCTGCTGCGGCTCGGGAGCGCGACGGCGCCCGTCTCGAACTGGCTGGCGGCGAGCCGGCCGGTCCGCGCGGTGCTCGAGTGGGCCGTGGGGCTCGACCCCGACCGGCCGCTGCCGACCTTCCGCCGTCGGACGTTCGCCCGGTGGTTCGCCGGACGTGACGGCGGCGCGGCGCGTGGCGCGTCCAAGGAGTCGGCCAGCGACGTCGTCCTCTTCCCCGACCTGTACACGAACCACGTGCGCGTCGAGCGGGGCCGGGCGGCCGTCCGCGCGCTCGAGGCGGTCGGCTGTTCGGTCAGCATCTCCCAGCCCCTCGAGAGCGGCCGGGCGCCGCTCTCCCAGGGCATGGTGGCCACGGCGGCCGAGCGGGCCGAGCGGGTGTTCGAGAGCCTCGAACCCCACCTCGACGCCGGTCGGGACGTGGTGGTGGTCGAGCCGTCGGACCTGGCGATGCTCCGCCGGGAGTACGAGCGGCTCCTGCCCGGGCCGGCGTTCGACCGGTTGTCGGGGCGCGCGTTCGAAGTCGGCGAGTACCTGCGGCGGTGCTTGGACGAGGGCGCCGACGCCGACGCGCTCGGCGCCGGCGACGGGAGGGCCGTCGCCTACCACAGCCACTGCCAGCAGCGGACGCTCGACCTGGAGGGGCCGACGGTCGACCTGCTCGAGCGCCGTGGCTTCGACGTGACGACGTCGGCCGTCGAGTGCTGCGGCATGGCCGGCTCGTTCGGCTACAAGGCGGAGTACGCGGGCCTGAGCCGCGACGTCGGCGCGCCGCTGGCCGAGGCCTTCGGGGCGGTCGACGGCGTCCTGGCGGCGAGCGGCACCTCGTGCGCCGAGCAGCTCGAGGACCTCCTGGGCCGGCCGGTCGTCCACCCCGTCGAGCTGCTCGCGTCGGGCGACGGGCGTCGGACGTGACCACGAAGGATTAAGGCACGGGACGTCATCCGCCGGCACATGAGCGCAGACGGCCTCCCGCAGGAGATCACCACCCTGGTCGGCCGCGAGGTATACTCGAACAACGGCGTCTACGTCGGGGCCGTCGAGGACATCAAGCTCGACCTCGACGAGGAGGTCGTCACGGCCCTCGCCGTGGCGGACCTCAACGGCGAGCTGTTCGACGACGTCCCCCGGGGGAGCGGCGTGCTCGTCCCCTACCGGTGGGTCCGGGCGGTGGGCGACGTGGTGCTCATCAACGACATCGTCGAGCGGCTCGGGGAGCCCGAGGAGCAGCGCTCGCTGGCGTAGGTCGGTTCTCCGGCGACAGGATGACGTCGCCCGTTCGGTTCGGTGCCGTGTGCACGGTTCGACGCGTCGCGTCGCCCGCCGTCAGCCGCTATCGGCGCCCTCGACGCCCATCGCGTCGAACAGCTTGCGCTTGACGGCCTCGCCCGCCAGCTCCAGCAGCGTCTCGCGGCTCTCCTCCGACGCCTCGATGGTCGTGAACAGCCCGAGCGGGATCTCGACCGACGCCTGCGTGGCGTGGCCGACCGTCTCGCCGAGGCTCTCGAAGGCCGACTCGAGCACCTTCCCGATGTTGAGCCGGATGTCCTTCGACCGGGCGGCGAGGTAGATGTTCTCGTCGGCGATGCCGAACACCGACGTCGTCGTGATGCCCTCGAGGTCGAGCAGGTGCTGGGCGGCCTGCGACAGCGCGTCGCGGTCGCGGATGAAGCCGGCGTTCGAGACGAGGTGGCTGCCCTGGACCTCGCGGCTCTGGATGGCCGCCGCGAGGACGTCGAGCGTCTCGGGGCTCATCGACGGCGACTCGACCTGCTCGAGCGTGTCGTGGTCGGCGAACGGGTAGAGGTAGGCCGCGGCCGTCAGGTCGGCGGGCCGGGTCTCGCGCTTGAAGTCGAGCGTCTCGGCCCGGATGCCGTAGAGCAGCGCGGTCGCGACGGTCTGCGAGGGCTTGATGTCGAACTCCTGGACGTACTTCGTCAGGATGGTCGAGGTCGAGGCGACGTTCGGCCGGACGTCCTCGAACCGGGCGTCGAGCTCGACCTCGGGCTCGACGTGGTCGATGTAGACGTCGACCCGGTCGAGGCGGCCCTCGGGCGTCGACTCGCCGTCCAGCAGGGCGACGGTGTCGTAGGCCGCGAGGTCGTCGGCGTCGATGCTGGTCAGGTCGACGCCGAGGAGGTTGACGAACGCCCGGTTCTCCTGGCGGCCGATCTCCCCGAAGTAGCAGATGTCGGCCTCGACGCCGAGGTGGTCGGCGACGGCCTGGAGCGCGACGGCGCTGGCGATGGCGTCCGGGTCGGGGTTGTCGTGGGTCACGATGGCCATCGCGCCATCGGTGGCCTCGATGACGGCGGCTAGCTGGTCGGCCTTGTACTCGAGCTCGCCGGACTCGATGTCGCGAAGCGCGGCGTCGGCGATGACCACGGACGGGTTGATGACGACGTCGGCGCCCTTCTCGGTGAGCTCGTCGCCGGAGACGGGGTCGGACGCCCGGACGATGACGAACTGGTCGCCGCCGGCCTGGCGGATGGTCTCGACGGCGGCCTCGTTGGCCTCGACGTCCGAGGAGAGGATGAGGATGACGTCCCGGTCGGCGACGTGGTCGGCGAGCTCGGGCTCGCGGATGTCGACCTGGACGGCGTTGAGGTCCTGGTCGCGCAGCGCGTCGACGCGGTCCGGGTCGCGCTCGAGGATGAGCACGTCCTTGCCCTTCTCGACCAGGTCGTCGGCGACGGCGTGGCCGACGCTCCCGCAGCCGAGAATGGCGTACGTGGACATCGCGGAGACCGGGGCCCGCCGCTCGCTCATGGTAGCCCGGCTACACGTGCCGGGGCCTTAACCCTCCCGAAGGTTCGCTCCGGTCGGAACCGTGAGACGGGGCCGGGACCGCGGCGGCTCAGCGCCCGCGGAAGGAAACGGCTAAGTCGGCCTCGGGGCCAAGGTGTGGCGAGGGCCGGTAGCTCAGTCAGGCAGAGCGACGGACTCTTAATCCGTCGGTCGGGGGTTCAACTCCCTCCCGGCCCGCTCGTGCGACGAGCGAACGCGAGGAGCCGAGCGGCTCGGAGGGAGTTGAACGTTGTCGGGGAGCGAGTGGAACGAGCGGACCGACAGGAGTTCAACTCCCTCCCGGCCCGTGCCGCGCGTGTCGAGCGCCGGCGAGGCCGCGCAAACCGGTCGGAGGGATTGAACCAGACCAGTCGCGCGCAGCGAGCGGAGCGAGCGAGCACGTCTGGGCGAGGTTCAACTCCCTCCCGGCCCGCTGCTGTGTCGCGAGCGGAGCGAGCGGCCAGCGAGGACCCGGGAGGAGTTGAACGTTGTCGGGAAGCGAGTGGAACGAGCGGACCGACAGGAGTGCAACTCCCTCCCGGCCCGTACGTGAGTGCCGAGCGCCAGCGAGGCTCGAACGCACTGGTCGGAGGGATTGAACTAGACGGCGGCGAGCCGAGCGCAGCGAGGTGAGCCGATGGCGTGGTTCAACTCCCAAACCAGCAGGAAGTGAACGCTGGATTTCAATAAGGCAGTTAATACCGGCTGGAGGGTCCTGAATTGTGCGCGAACGGATGGTTAGAGAACGGCTATCTTGTTATTAGGTAATTAATCCCCCTATAATACAAACAAAACTATTATTATGCTCGCTAAACTCGAAAACCCTCATGACTGTGTACAATATTAAACAAGAGGCAATCCATAGCCATGATCAAAAAGTATTGATACCGAAAAAATTTTCCAGAAAAGATATCAAAAAGGCCTCGCTAGTTATCAAATCAAGAAATTCGCAGTATGAAGTTAATCTATCTACATTAAATAATTCAGACTAATTCTTCAACAATCATCCCTAATAGACCACCGATGGGTTTGATATATCTGTCTGTCTTTGTGCAAAGAATCGGATACTTTTTCTCTCTTGCAAGTTTAATCGCATCAGTAAGATATATCCCTTCATTCAAACCGCCTTTTATATCTTCAACTACATAACTTGCGTTTTTTAAATCGTTTAATCGATAAAATTGTCGGGCTTCAGCACTAATAACAGCCAAACTCATGGATTGCGGTCCTAAAACATTGGATATCGGAACATGGAACGTGATTAACGGTAGTCCAGGACCGGGGAGATTGTATAATTTTGATAATTTAACCAATACTTCACCATTCAAATATTTTTCATTATCATATTCGCATATATATTCAACTAAATTGGTCGCAGCCGACGGAGTCAAAACTATATCAAGATTCACTGTTTTATCATATCTCAACGAACCACCCGCCTCACCATCCTCTTTATCTTCGTAATAATATTCAATTAAATCGCCATCGTCAACCCATTGATCAATATATGATTCCGGTGATGTTTGCGAACCTTCCACAAGGGTTTTGGGTTTATCTTCAAGGTCAGTTTGTACTTCTTCGATTCTCCCAACAATATCAATCCTATCGTGAATATTTACACCGATTTCGGTGTGAATATCATCCCATATTTCTAATTTGAGATCGGGGGTATGTTCGACTTCCGCCAAATCTTTTATATCTATAACTTTTGTCGAACTTACTTCTGCCAGTTCCCTAAGTCGTTTATCCCCCGTCACTAAGATTGCTTCTGAATCTTGTGCATGTTGCCAAACATGCATATCTGCAATGTGCGATTCGCTGACTTTCGTCCGAATATTTTCAGGGATCGAATCAACTAAAAGTTTAATATATTGATATTTATCTAATAACTTTAAAGTTTTTAAATTGTCAATGCCAACCTCCTGAACTGACGGTGGTGGCCCCGAGATATCTTTGTGCTTGTTGATTTCGTATAAGACAGGCCAACATATGGTGATGGTACGATTGTAAAGTTGCCTACTTGGAAGTATAGATTTGAGGATACTCGATGCATCATCCCCAACAATTTGGTGATATATTGCATTTGTATCAAACACCCAATTGTCAGACATACTATCGAATTCAAAATCCATAGGTAATGGTTCATCAAACATTATCAAATCACCCAATTCTCTGCTGAAATATCGAATCATTTCTTGAGCGATATTTTTAACGACTTCCGAACCAGTCATATATGTAGTGAATATCGCCCCATTTGCATATTGGAGTTGAACAACAGTTGAATTAATCATAAAGAAAATTAATTCAGATTCGTAATCTATATCTGTGCTGATATTTAAAGACAAATCTTCGCTTTCGATTGAAAAGCTAGAACTATCGACTAATTGAACGATATCTTGAAAAACCGGAATATCTGTATTTAAATCCTCATTCTCCCCAGTTGGATGATAAATAGCGCCTAAAGATTCATATCCTGAGAATAGTATTTCAGTGTTCTCTAGATCGACCACCCCGCCATGCGCCTCTATCGTTTCAGGACCGATAACTGGCTCAACTCCCCACGCAAAATAGGTACGATTCAAATCAAAATACCTCTGATTACGAATATATTCGATTACTTCTTCATTGATATAATCGGGCAATATGTGTGTGGATCTAAAATATATTGAATCAACTGAAATCAACTCATCATCATATTTCCGGATATCAAGGATTCTTGGTTCATCATCTGAAATAATCTGTTTGAATCCCCTCAATCTCATTCGAGGCAATTTCAGTTGATCCGATTCGTAAGATATTCCTGAGGATAATATACCAACTCCAACTAGAACGTCTGAATTTCTATGCATAGATTCAAGATATCCGCTTACATCTGTGTGAAACGATTCAAAAGCTTCAGAGGTGAATATCGAAAGTCGATTTTCCGAGCTAGAATCTATATATTGAGAGAAATCGGATTCAATGTTCTCGGGAAACTCAGGAGCTATGTCAAATAGACCATATATAAAGGATTGAGACTCCTGGAGGGAAGATATATCAGATATTGGTTTCAAAGGTGATCTTATCATAATAGTGGAATCCTCATGTTCAACCTCAACCTCTACAACCTTAGTATCCTCAAAACCAAATTTAGTGATAAAGTCCTCTGTGGCAATAATCGAATATGGATTGCTAAATGTATATCCGAAATTATAATCATATAGGTCATTCTCACCGATTATCGATTGTAAATAATTCTTCTTTATTTCCCTCGCATAACTTGGAGAACACCCTACTACTGACGCAATCTCCTCTCCGGACGCTTCTGGATTGTCCTTTGCAAATTTTACAATAGATGTTTGGAGATCGGTATTGCCGGTCATCGATGGGTTGATTACAGTCCCCTTATGTAAATATTTCTGATATTGTTATCATTTGGAGCAATCTAAGTCCAGCGCCTTGAATCGGTAGAGGTCGAGTTTCTCATGATTACCGATCACCGATCCCAAGTCGTTACCTACAAAATATTCAACACCACCCCACCGGACGCATCCCATACGCCCCTCAGCTGAGGTTATAGGACCTCGTTTAGTAGGTCCACGCTCCAACCGCCATGCATTGGAACCCAGCGGCGCTGTGGACACCCGACGCCCGCCGAGGGCCCGAAGGTCCGGATTCCAACAACGTCGAAGTCACCAACGACTCGCCCACCCACGCAACCGACGACCGAACCACCGATCGCGACAACCACCAACGCCCGCGACCAGAACTCACTTGAAGCACCCTCGACAACCCGCCCGCATGGATACGGCCGCCGCGAACGCCGAACGGTTGACCCAGTTCCTGCTCGACGAGGTCGGCGACCAGCTCCGGAGCGTCATCTACCACCGGGGTCGGGACCACGACGTCACGTACGTCCGCGACGACGTGGCGGCGCGATACACCGACGAGGAGGTGGCGCAGGTCGTCGAGGACCTCGTCTTCGACACGCTCGACAAGCACCACCAGGAGGGAATGTACGTCCACGGCGACCTCGTCTGTAACGTCCGCTGCTTCGAGGAGGCGGTGGAGATACACCTGGTCCTCGACGAGCACCGCGGCATCGCCATCTCGCTCGAGCCCACGGTGCTCCTCGAGCACCAGTCCTTCGTCGGCCGGTGCATGGAGGCGGTCGGGGTCGACGAAGTCGTCGCGGCGTAGCCCGAGCGACGGACGGGGCCCCCGCACCCGAGCCCGATAGCCCTCCCCCATTCCGACCCCAACCTATACGTATCCTGCCACCCCACTGAGCAGGGACCGGAACCGACCATGCAGCTCCTCGACCCCCGCCTGGAACTCGCGCTCGAGGCGCTGCCCCACCTCGGCTGCCCCGAGTGCGGCCGCAAGCCCACCACCATCGCGATGGACGGCCCGGGCTGGGTCGCCTGCCACCCGTGCGGCCACTCGGTGCCCTACGAGGCCGTCCTCGGCGTCTGAACGCCGGACGCTCCTCCCTGGGCCCCGTTCACACCCCGCGAGTCACCCCACACTCTCGCGTTACCCCTCACCCGCGAGTCACCCCTCGAGCTGCTCCACCACGCTCCCCTCGGCCATCACCGGCTCGCGCACCCCCAGGTACAGCAGGCTCGCGGCCCCCAGCGGCAGCCGGAACCAGTAGCTGGTCAGCCGGTAGAGGAAGACGGCGACGCCGGCCGGCCCCAGCGTGAGGCTCGTGAGCACCACCAGCAGGAGGGCCTGGCTCGACTCGACGCTCCCGAGGCCGCCCGGGAACAGCGAGAGCCCCTCGGCCACCCCGCCGACGGTGACGACGAACAGGGGGACGAACGGCGAGACGGCGAGCCCCAGCGCGGCCAGCGTGAGGTAGAGGGCGAGGGCCTTGGCCGCCCAGCCGACGACGCTCCAGCCCAGCGCCGGCACCAGGAGTCGCGGGTCGTCCGCCAGGCGCGCGAGCGCGTCGAAGAACCGCTCGAGGCGCTCGTCGATGGCGTCCTCGGTGAGCGCCTCGCGCAGGCGTTCGGAGAACCGCCCGACGGTGGCGCGCGCCAGCCAGGCGACCCGGTGGGCCGGCCACTCGACCAGCGTGGGACGCCGCACGCCGACGGCGAGGAGGAGGCCGCCCAGGAGCGTCAGCACCCCCAGCACCGCCAGGAGGTTCCGCGGCGGGGTCGCCTGGCCGAGGACGACCATCCCGACGAGGCCGACGACGGCGACGACGACCGACCCGAGCCAGTAGCAGACCTCGGCGACGAACGACATGGCGAGGCTCTCCTCGGACTCGACGGGCGTCGACGTCGCCACCACGTAGGCGATGACGGCGGGCCCGATCACGACGCCCCCGGGGACGAGGTCCCGGAGCCCCATCCCGCCGAGGAAGACGAGCCGGAACCGGAGCCAGTGGAGGCCGCCGTGCTGGGACCCCAGGAGGACGTAGAGCGTCTCGCTCCACGCTAGCAGCCAGGCGAACGCCGCTAGGAACGCGAGGCTGTAGACCAACGGGTTCGCGTGGCCGAGCAGCTGCGCCACCTGCTGGGGGCCCGAGACGAGCGTCGCGAGGACGGCGAGGACCACGACGACGACGAGGCCTTCGACCAGGCGGCGCTGCTTCACGTTCGGGCCTACCCGACGGGGGACCGTAGCGTGTTCGGTGTCGCGGTCAGCAGCTCACTCGTCCGACACGACCGTGTAGCCGTCCGCCTCGAGGGCTGACTCGACCCGCCGGGCGAGCCGCCGCCGGATCTCGTCGGGGAGCATCGCCACGGGCTCGTCCTGGGTCCAGAGCTCCAGCGTCCCCGCGGCCTCGTCGACGAAGCGGTACCGACGGCCGTACTTCAGGCCGTTGTCGCCGTAGGCGACGACCGCGACGTACGCGGGGCCGGTGTACGCGTGGGCGTGGGCGGCCTCGCCCTCGCGGGGCCCGCGGATCTCGTGGACGCTGAGGCGCTCGAACGCGGTGAGGTTCGTCGAGAGCGTCCCGACGGCGAGCTCCCGCTCGACGGTCTCGCGCTCGAAGGCGACCCGCTCGCCGGTCTCGAGGTCGCGGCCGACGACCGTCGTCGGCGTGATCTCGACGACCGCCCACGTCCGGATGGTCGGCGTCGTGGGCCCCAGCTGGTCGCGGTGGAAGGCGTCGCCCTCCTGGAGGTAGTCGCCAACGTCGAGGCGGATG
>Ga0102944_1001208_pt1 | contig 17763 bp, 15 predicted proteins | sample SalPonD_shore_MG_FD_78172 | JGI IMG/M metagenome (GOLD analysis project Ga0102944, IMG submission 78172) | Salt pond soil microbial communities from South San Francisco under conditions of wetland restoration - Salt Pond MetaG... | ecosystem: Environmental > Aquatic > Marine > Intertidal zone >...
TTTTTTTACCTTCATTTTTTAAAATAAAAATAAAAATAAAAATAAATTCCATTATATGAAATATATAAATTTTATATTTAAAATAAAACAAAAAAAAAGAAGGAAATGTCTCAAAATATTATCATTCCTTCTCAAAGTGGAGAAATTCATTTTTCTATCATAGGAGAAAAAATTTTTCATAAAACTCCGGGAACAGATTTTTCTATCAAATCTTTCAAATTAAAAGAACTCTCGTGGAAGAAACTTTCTAAGAAAATCATGGAAAATGATGTCAAAAATATAGAAAGCTTTATTGATTTTCATAATAATAATAATAAACTAATAGCTTTTCCACCTGAAAAAAGGAAAGCTAAGGATGAAGATGACGAATCAGATATAAAAAAACTAAAAAAAGAAAGTGAAGGTGAAGAAGAGTATGAATACGAATATTATTCGGAATATGAGGAGGAGGAGGAAGAGGAAGAAGAAAATCCTTCCTCATTACTCTTTACAAAAGAGGAGGAAGAAGAAATGAAAAAGAATTTAGAGGAAAATAAAAAAAGGAAGAAAGAAAGAAAAGATCTAGATAGTATGGAAATAGTTAAAGAAGGAAAGGAGGAAATATTTTCCGATGAAACGAAGCAAGAAAGGGAAAAACGTGAATATGAAGAATTTCTCAAGGAACAAGAAAAAACAGATCAAGAACAAGAGCATCAAAAACAAATCGAATACCTTAGAAAACTGGAAGAAGTTAATAGAAATAAAATAAATTACTTAAAACAACAACAAGAAGAAGGTCTTATGAGGGAAAAAGAAGCTCATGAATTAGAAGAAGAATTAAAAAGGAATGAGGAAATACTTAGACAAGAGGAAATAGAAAGACTTAAAGAAAAAAAACGCAAAAAACTGGAAGAATATAAACTTAAATATGCGGAGGATCTTAGACAACAGAAGGAAGAAATAGAAAAAGGCGAGAATTTCAAAATTGAAGAAAATCTCATACCAGAATTGCCAATAGAAATGATTACATATATGATGGATTATATGGATGTATCTAGTTTAGAGGAATTATATGACAATTATCTTCCTTTTAGAGGAGAACTTAAATATTTAATAGCTCATTTGATAATTAAGAATAAGAAGCGTATTCTATGGAAAAACAGAGGCTACTACATAAACTTTTTCAAAAATTATGAAAAAATCTATAATAGAAAATTAAAATTTGAACCATTGGGATATATTTTTGAGGAAGATGATTTAACAACGGGATATTCACTCCATGGTATCGATTCGGTTTATAATCTTCCAAAATTAAATGAAAATGTTTCAGAGATTGAAATTAAAAAAACACGTTTAACAACTATATATATCGAAAATTCCATCAAAAAAATAATTTGTTCTATAAATCTACAATTAGAATATCCCGAATTTGTGGAGTTTATACAATGTGATTATCTTTTTTTAGCTAATTTTCCAAATGCTAATTATCCATTATTGAAGCATTTGCAGTGTTCCAATAAATCTATAGATATTCAAAAATTCACTCAATTGGAATATTTAGAGTATAAACCTACGCAAAATATGAATTATACATCTCTTTTAAATCCTTCTCTTAAAATTATTATTATACCGCGTATAACTTTATCTCGACCTGAATTAAACGCAAAAATAGAAGAAATTAAATGTGAAGAATTAGAATTTGATGCTTCTACATTTCATCCAAGTTTAAAGAAATTAACTATTTTAAAGTCCTTTGATTATTATTCTAAAGCTATTTTATTTGGTCATAAAAGTTATAATGTTTTTGGGGATAATTTAGAGACACTTATTATTCCAAATATTAGTTATTCAACTAATTTTAAATTTTATGCATTAAAGAATTTAGAAGTACATAGTATTGATGAAATTCTTCCAAATTTAAAGAAATTGAAAATTCATGGAAATACATTGCCCAAAAATTTAGATAAATTTACAAGTCTAGAAGTATTTGAATTCTCAACTGTAGACATTCGTCAATTTAAAAAATATAAATTTCCTATAGGTTTAAAATCTATAATTCATGATCTTAGAACTATTTCATATGAAGACAGATTTAATGATGATCCAGTCTTATTAAATTTACCAGATTCCCTTGAAGTATTAAAATTGAAATTCATTCATCCTGATCAAAAGTTTCCAAAAAGTTTAATTGAATTATCTATTTTTAATATATTTTCTACTAGTATACATATAGGAAAAACAATCAAATTCTCTTTAAAACACAATGACAAATTGAAATTTTTAAAAATATCAAATAATTCGAGAAATGTTCGAATGAAAAAATATATGAAATCATTCAATTTTGAATTGATTTTAAATCCTCTTTCCGATTTGGAAGAACTTGATCTTGAAGAAAGTAGTTATAATGGAGATATTAAAAATTTGCCGCGCAATCTTTCAATTCTCAAATTAGGGGAAAAATATTCTGGATACATTTTTGAAAAATCTCTTCCTTTTACTCTAAAAACTTTATTCCTTGATAAATATAAATATTCCAAACTTCCTATATTACCTTCAAGTTTATTGCATTTGAAATTTGGAGATCATTTTGATACTAAAATCACTAGAATTCCGCCCTATTTACGGACTTTAGAGATAGGAAAGAATTATAATCGAGAATTACCTGAATTATCTCCATATCTTCTAGAATTTAGATGGAAAGATTCAAAAGAACTCAAGTTTAAAAAATTAAAGGATAATGTTTTCTATGTTTTAAAGATTCCTTCCTACACTATTCTAAGAGAAATTCCACATAATTTCATAGATCTAGTAGCTATCGAAAATGAAATTCTAGAAGTTAATAAGACTTCAAGATTAAATTCAATACAAATTTATTCAGAAAGGAAATCAGAAGCAAAAAGAAGATACGAGAAATTAAGTGGTCAATTGGAAAGATCACATGTTCTATCCCAACAAGATAAAGAAAATAAATTAGAAAAATTAAAAGAAGATTTGGAAAATGAATTAGAAAAATTGGATAGAGAAAGTGAAAAAGATTTGATACTTCTAAGTGATACTAAAGAAAGAAAATTGAAAACTATAAAAGAAGATGCTTCGAAAGTATATAAATCCAATTATTTTTTTATATATCACTTCTTTAAAGATCAAGGGAAATAAAAAATATATAAATATTGTCTTAGTTAGTCAATTATCTCCCATAGCTCAGAGGTTAAAGAGTGTCGTGCTTATAACGCGAAAGTCGCGGGTTCGAATCCCGTTGGGAGAAGTGATTTTAAAAATTTTTTTTTCCTCCTTATAAATACTAAAGAAAAAACTTTATGAATGAGAAAAAAAAAATAAAACCTTTTGTCTATATAAATATTTTTTCAAATCTTTTTATATAAACTAAAAAAAGGAAAAAAAATGAAACCTATCCCTTCTAAATACAAATCATTCTTCATTCCTTCTCAAAGTGGAGACATTAAATTTTCTATTGTAGGAGAAGACGTCTATCATTATTCATTAGGATCAGATTTCCCTATAAAACCTTTCAAATTAAAAGACTTCTCATGGAAAAAAACAATCAAAGACATTATGGAAAATGATCTTTTGAATATTAAAAGTTTTTTTTCAAGCCATAATAAGCCTATAGCCTTTCCTCCTCATAAAAGAAAGGCACCAGATTATTCATTAGATACAAGAACTGAAAAAGAGGAAAAACAAAAAGTAGAGTTTACCGGATTGGAGGGAAAACAGGAAATAGAGGAAAAAGAAAGGGAGGAGACAGAAGAGGAAGAAGAAGAATGGATGAAATGGATTGACTGGGGAAAATGGGAAGAAAGTCAAAAAGAGATAGAAAAAATCAAAAAGAAAATAACTGAAGAAGAGCTTCATTTTCTAACTGAAGAAGAGCTTCATTTTCCATTTGACATATGGGGAGAAATACTTTTCCACATGAAAATGAATACTCTAGAGAATCTATATGAAGTTTATTTGAATAAAAGAGGAGAAGTGAAAGGGCTGATTGTTTATGTACTGACAAAAAAGAAACGCATTCTTTATAAAAATAGAAATTATTACATGGAATTTTTTAAGATGTATAAGGAAAGATATGGAATCACTTTAAATTTTGATCCAATGGGATATATCTTCGAACTTGACGATTTGAAATTATTCGAGAATGAAAGTGAAGATGAAAAAGTTTATTATACTCTCCCAGTCTTAAATGAAAAGATAAAAGAAGTAGAAATTATGGGATACAGTAATATTGTACAAAAAAATATCTACAATATAAATGAACTTTACATTGGAAAAACTTTCTCTAAGATAATAACTTCATATAATTTACATGTTAAAAGTCTCTTTGGAATAGAATATATAAAATGTCGGAAATTAATTACTGAAGATGATTATAGAAATGTAGATTTTAAAAATGATTCTATAAAGGGTTTGGATGTATATAACATTGGCATTCCTTTTATTAAATTTACTAACATTCAAGTTTTAAGATATAAATTTTATGGAAATTTGTTAAATAGACAGATTCCTCTTTCATTAAAAATTCTTGATACAAATTCAAGAGTAATTTTCTCTGAAAGATCGGCAAAGTTATATTCAAGAGATGTAGAGCTTGTTTATGTTGATTTACAAGAAATTAGATGCAATAATCTTACAGTAAGTTTGAACGCTAATTTACCTTTGTCTTTAAAAACTTTATATGTTGAAAATCAAGTCCCTTTCAAAAATTTAAACTTTCCTCCAAAATTTAAAAATTTATATACTCCGGATAAATCATATTATGAAACAGACATACTTCCTAAAGGATTAAAACAACTAGAAGCTTTAGGTTTATATCAAATCATTCCTAAATTAATTTATTTAAAAATTACAGGTTCTTTTGCACCTTCTGACTTAGATAAATTTAAAAAATTGAAAACTTTTTCTACAAATTCTTTTATATTTAGAAGAATACGAGATGATAATAATACAAGTGAATTAATTTCTAAATTCCCTCCTAAATTGGAATCTCTTATACATACAAAAGAAAGATATCTTAATCCACCGATCTTATTCACTGATTTACCAGAAACACTTAAAGGTTTAAAACTTTTTTTCATACATCCGGAACAGAAGTTTCCAAAGGGTCTTATAGAATTATCTTTGACTAATTTATACAAATATCCGGATAATGAAAAAATTAAAAAGGTCAGATTAAATTTGCGTGAGCACAAAGAACTGAAAAAATTAAAAATTTCAAATCTTAGATCTAAAATGAAATTGAATCAAAATTTTATTTGGGAAATCAATTCGGATGATTTTCCCCCAAACTTAGAAACGTTTAATGCATTAGATAGCACATTTTCCATGGATATCATTAAACTTCCTTCGACTTTAAGGGTTCTTAAATTAGGAGAATATTATCCCGGTGAAATAATTGGTGATTTACCAGAAAATTTAAAGGAATTAATTCTTGAAAGATATGATCATTTAAAAGTTTTACCTTTTCTTCCACATAGTTTATTACATATAAAACTTGGAGATTTTTTTTATCCGGAAATTAAAGAATTGCCTCGATTTTTAAGGACTTTAACAATAGGAAGAAGATATGCACATACTCTACCTAAATTACCCTTCTCACTTTTAGAATTTGAATGGAAAAATCCAGTTATTCCTTTTAAAAAAATTGATTATTTATATGTCCTTAAAATTCATGCACATACTATAGTCAGAGATATTCCAGAAATTTTCATTAAAATAAATGGATACAATACACAAAAGTATAAAACTATAGAAGACGCTATTAGGAGTGTTCATATGTTCTCAGGATATTTCGCAGTTCATAGATCTTTTCCAGCGGAAAGTTATATCAATTGAGAAATTTTTTTTTATTAATAATAAAAAAATTTTTTAAACAAAAAGAAATGTTTTTTTTTGTGATATCAAAGTTCATTAGAAAAAGAAGGTGGAACAGGTTTAAAAGAAGATGAATATTTACTTGGACATTTTTTCAATGATCTTGGATTTGTACTCATTTGTTCCTTATGATTTTTCCAATCTTTAAATTCATTAAAGATTACTGAATCTGAATCCATTTCATTTTTCATTTTCATTTCAATATATTTTAAAAAGGATTTATCATTTGAAACTGAATCATATTCATCTTTATATCTTTGTAATACTTTAATCTGTTTTTCAAAATCTTCAAATTCTTTGACAGTTTTAGTTTCATCCTTTTCATTTTCAGATTTTAATTGAAGAAAGAAAAACAATTTTGTAAATTCTTCATTTCTTTCTTTAGCATATTTTTTATAAATAATAAATTTAAAAGCATCTGGAATCGGAATTACTGTCTTTAAGATATCAAAAATAGTATCATCATCAAATTCTGATAAAAAATTGAAATTTGAATTCTTTGTTGTAATTTTCTTATCATTTTTTTCTATATCATTAAATTTAGGTTCAGAAATATCAATCCACGAAAGAATGACTTTATCTATTAATGAAAGTATTTTATATCTAATTGTAAAGAAAACGAATATAGAAAGAATAAGTAAAAGAAGCATTAAAAAAAAGAGATATATGTATTTTGTTTTTTAAAGTTTTAATTTTTTTTTTTTGGTTTTAAAAAAAAAGGAAAAAAATCTCCTTTTTCTTTTTAATATTTTATTTTTTTTTTATAAAAATTTAAAACATATGAGACGATCATCTAGAATAATTAAAAAATCAAAAACTGAAATAATTGATAATCCCAAAACTATTAGTATTAAAGAAAAGGGAAAAGAAGAAAAGAAAAAGGAAATTGACGGAACCCAACTATTCCTTTCCCTAGATCAAAATTTATTAAGGGAAATAATTCACCATTATAGAGATGAAAAGAATAGTATTAAAATACTTTTTCTCCTTTCCAAGACAATAACTTTACATTTCAAACAAGTTCTCCTAGATTTTATTATATATAAAAAACCAATTAAATTTACTTCATTCTTTAAAATAGAAGATCTATTACATATATATATACCACCAGATTACAATCTTGAATTTACACCTAATTATGGTCTAAAAAAATTATTTTCATTATTTGATTTTAATCAATATATAGAATATTTCCCAGATTCACTTGATACATTGAGTTTATGTGGGAATTTTAATCAAAGAATTAAAAAATTTCCTAAGAATCTAGTACATCTATATTTTGGTGGATTTTTTTCACAAAAAATACCCATTTTACCTGAAACTCTTAGAACATTAAAAATAGGATCAGAAGAAATTTATTCTATTGAAAATCTTCCCAAGAAATTGGAAAATTTGAAAGTGAAAGTCGTAGGTTGTCATACAGTACCAGAATTCGTTCAATATTCATGTTTCATTCTAAACAATATAAAATTTCTAGATAAATTAAAAAAACTAGAAATAGATGGAAAATTTAATATAGACATACAATTTCCTAAAAATATTGAAGTATTTAAATTGGGATCTAATACAAAAGAATGTAATATTAAAAATCTTCCTGAAAATTTACAAAAATTCACTTCCACTGGAATTCCTAGAATTGATATTAACCTTCTTCCAAAGAAATTAATTTATCTAGAATTATACAAATATACCGGATTTTTAGAAAACCTTCCTGAAACTTTGAGAACTTTGAAAATAGGAATGTGTTTCGATACTTCTGTTGACAAACTTCCATATAATTTGGAATATCTAAATTTGGGAAACGATTTTAATCAATCAGTTGATTCTTTACCATCTTCATTACTTGAATTAAAATTGGGTAGGAATTTTAATCAATCGATAGATAATCTCCCAGATACATTAACATATCTTGAAATTTATGGTAATTTTAATCAACCTATAAACAAATTTCCAAATTCATTAGAATTTCTTAAAATTGGTTATTCATTTAACAATTTTTTGCATTGTCTTCCAAAGGGATTAAAATATTTACATTTAGGTTTCAGTTTTAATCAAATTCTTGTTAATTTACCAGATAGCTTAACTTGTTTGGAGATTTCTAATAAGTACTATGATAAATGTATAGATAATTTGCCATTTAACTTAGAAACTCTAAGAATACATAAAAATTGTAAAGTAAGATTAGGTGATATTCCTCCTTATTTTAAGAGAATTATAATAGATGGAGAGAAAGATGAAATTGATCCGAAAGAATATAAAAGGAAAAGAGATATTTCATACAATAGAACATTGACTAGATGGAAGAATAAGGATAAGAAAAAAAAAGAAACTCAGGAAAAGAAATTGTTACGTTCGGGTGTTATTCTTCAGTGACGAGGGAAAAATTCTTCAATTTTTTTCCTTTTTCCTTTTGAAAAAATAAAAAAGTTTGGATTTTTTTTTTAAAAATCTTTCATTTTATTTTATATATAAAGAAATATCAAGTTCAATATCTTTCTTAGATAATGAACAATCATCATTTGTACATTCTATTTCAATTTTCCCCATCCTAAATATACCACCTCTAAGATATGATTCTTTAGACCTTTCTTCTGTCATACCTAAAAATCCTAAATCAACTATTTCATCACAAATTGGACAGTGAATACCATTGGGACGTATAATAAAGTTTTCTTCGTTTATCTCATCTTCAGAGTTTTGATTCAAAGAGAAATCTCTCAATGTAAGTCTAACTTTGGACATTTTTTTTTCCGGTTTTTTTGTTTTTAATTTCAAATTGTTTTTTATTTTTTTTTAATTAAAAAGGAGATTTGTAAAAAAAAAATAAAAAAAAAACTTAAAACTACTTCTTTTATAACAAAAATGAAAGAAAGAGTTCTTAGAAAAAGAGAAAGAGAAAGAGAAAAAAAACATGCAACTTCTTCTCAGACTCATACAGATATATGCAAGAAAAAAATAACTGGAAAATGTTGTATATGCGAAAATAAAATTTGTGGAGATTGTGGAGTTGCCTGTAAGGAAGACACATGCTTTCTTGTTTATTGTCTTAAACATCTCGATCAGTTAGACAGATGTGATCATTTTCTTCCTGAAATTAAAGAAGAAGAAGAAAAAGAAGATAAAAAAGAAGACGAAAAATCTGTGGACCTTTCATGTGCATCAAAATCTGAAAATAAGAAAGAAATTATTAACATAAATGATGAAACTCCTGTAAAAGAATATTTTTCAAATCTCTCTGGATCATTAACATTAATTGGAAATATCACTATTGATAAGGATGGAAAAATAGGAACAGATCTCGAATTCAAAATTAAAAAAAATGGAAATGATCTCGAAATTTCACAAATTGGTTGTGAATCCCATCAAAATTTTAGTTCCATTGTAACTAATTCGTTTGGAGGATTTAATCAAGTAAATAGATTCTTTGGTAGTAAGAATAATAGTTTAATGTGTATAAATGGAATGAATATTACTCAGGAAGATCTTAATAAGCTCAGAGATATTAAAAATGGAGTACACTTGACTTCATCTTCGAATAAAAAAGAAGAGAATAAGAAGGATAAAACTGCAAAAAAGATCTTTTATATCAAAGATTGCAAATTTAAAAAAATTTTTTCATCTAATGTAGGGAATATTTTTATTTTCAAATCATTCATATCAGACAATCTAGAAATTTTCTCAAAAGGAGAAGGTAGTATTAATCTTTCTGATAAATCATTTAAATGTATAAATGTACATGTTTCTGGTTCTGGAAGTGTTAATATTTCTAATAGTGTAGTTTCTCATATGGAATGTAAATTACATGGATCAGGAGATATAATTGGAGATAATACTTTCGTAGATGATTTTCTTTGTTCATTATATGGATCTGGAGATATTAAAAGTTTTGTAGTTGGGTCACATGTAACTGCTAGTCTTTATGGATCAGGAGATATTTCATTAAGAAAGAAGAATCAATCTGTGACTGTGAATAAGCAAAAATATGGAAGTGGGAGTGTTCGTATCAAATGATTTATTTTTCCTTTATTTTTTCTTAATAAAAAAGGAGTTTTTTCTGAAAAAAAAAATAAAAAATTTTCAAAAAAAATGTCAATTCAAAAAGAAGGACCTATTTTTGAAAATGTTCTAGGAAAAGAACTTTCAACATTCACCCAAGTTAGTAAATTTATTTTAATGACATTCGATGAAATTGAAACTATTAAAAATACAATCGATTCAACTCCTCAATCTTTCACAGAAACAAAAAAATTAAGTGTTTTTTGCGATAGAATCATGAAAATTCGTCAGGATATTAAAGACTTTATTAAAACAAAAAAATTGATTATTTCAAAGGATAATGATGATGATTTTTATATTTCAGGAGAAGATTTCAGAAAATATGAAAAAGAATATGGAAAAGAGAAAGTAGGTAATTTTACTCCAAAGGAATTATTCCATCTTAAATATGGAGATAAATTATCTGATGATTTTTTAGAAAAAATGAATTGTTATATGTCAATTCCAGTAGACAAATTTAATGATGTTGAAGACATAAAAATTCCATCTGAACAAGACATAAATGATATGTTATTTGATGAAAAATCAGTCAATCATCATTTTGTTGTATCAGGATTAATTAAAGATGAAGTATGTCCAGAAAAAGATTCAAATCAAGAGAAAGAAAAATAAAAAAATTTTTAAATTTCATCAAATTTTATTTTTTTGATAGAAGAAGGATTTGTCCTTCTAGGATATCTAAGATCTGTTTTAAGTATTATATCCTCAATTATCTCGAGAGGAATAAAAGAAAAGAATGAATTTTCATCTTTATAATGTCCAAGTAAAATTAAATTTAGCACTTCATATTCTTCTTTAAGTTGATTTTTGATATTTTCTTTCTCTTTTTTAAATATTTCATTTATGTCTTTATAAAATGTTTTGTTTAAGAAGTTATTATATGCATCTTCTAAATCAAGACCGAATCTAATAAAAATTTTAATAGAAGTATATTTTTGTCTTATTATTGCACTTGCTAGAATTTCTTTATAATAAAAATAATTACCTTTAACAAGACCAAAATCCATACATCTAGCAAAAGTTCTTATTAAATCCAAATTTTGAGAGTCAATGATTAATATCAATGGTTCATTATAAGTAATAACATTTCTTTCTTGTATCAAAAGAGATTCCATACTTTTAGCATTTTTAATAATTACTTTTGCAATTTCGTATTTTTTTGCAATTAAAGCATGATAAAGTAAATTTTTTTTACCTGAATCAATACCAATAGAAGCACCTTTTTTTAGAAATAATTCAATAAGTTCATAATCGTCTCCATATCCTAGTTCGTCAAACTCTATAACTTTACGAGTAGGACAATCATTAATATACGAAACTAAACCACAATCTACATCTTTTACATAATTTAATAATCGAATTGTTTGATTTCTGTCACATGTAATTGCAATCATTAATAAATTTTGCAGTTCATTTTCTTCACATTTATTTAAATGTTCATTAGAATAACTTTCTAATTGTGATTTTGCAAAAGAAGTCATATTAAAATCTTCAGTCATTATTAAAATTTATTCTTTTGAAATTTAAAAAAAAAATTGAAAAAAAAATCGGAAATTTTTTTAAAAAAAAAAAAAAAAAAAAAAAAAAAAAAAAAAAAAATAAAAAAAAAATCGGAAATTTTTTAAAAAAAAAAAAAAAAGAAGAAAAAAAAAATTAAAGTTATTCAAGTTTGATTTTTTTGATAGAATAAGAATTTACTTTTCTAGGATATCTAAGCTCTGATTCAAGTAATATAAATTTGACTAAATCTAGAGGGAAAAAATTATGGAAAAAAAATGAATTTTCATCTTTATAATGTCCAAGTAGGATTAAATCAATTATTTCATATTCCTTTTTAAGTTGATTCTCAATATTTTTCTTTTCTTCTTTAAATTCTTTATATTTACTAGAAAGATCATTTAAGTCAAGACCAAATTTAATAAAAATTTTAATAGCAGTATATTTTTTAGCAATAGTTCCACTTTCTAAAATCATTTGATAATACATATCATTTTTAACAAGTGAAAAATCCATATGTCTAGAAAAGGTCCTTATTAAATCCAAATTTTGAGAATATAATATTAAAGTAAGTGGTTCTTCAATACAAGATACTACTTCCTCTTGTTTCAAAAGAATTTCCATATCTTTGGCATTTTTAATAATTACTTTTGCAATTTCATATTTTCTTGTAATTAAAGCATTACAGAGCATATTTTTTCTCATATACGAAGAAGAATTAGGATTCAATCCGATAGAAGCACCTTTTTTTAAAAACATTTCTATAAGTTCATAATCGTCTCCATAATTTATACCTGATATAATAGGATTTATAATTTGATGGGTAGGAAAATAATCACTATCTATAAAAAATTTCATTCGTTTACAATCCACATCTTTTACATAATTTAATAAACGAATTGTTTGATTTCTGTCACATAAAACTGCATTTTGTAATAAACATTGTAATCCTATTTCTTCACATTCATTTAAAAATTCATCAGTAGTGTTTTCAAGACATTCCTTAAATGTAATTAAATTTGAATTAGAATCATTTTTCACAGATTTCCATAAAGCATTATCCATTATAAAGAAATTTTAAATATTTTTAAATCTTTTGGGAATTTTTTGGAAATTTTTAAAAAAAATCTCCAATTAAAAAAAATCAAAAAATTTTAAAAGTTTTGAATTTTTTTTTAAAAAAGGAGAAAAAATCATTTATTATATTTATTATTATCACTACTATCCTTAGGACATATCATATTTTCGTTATATTCTCCTATACATAAATTACTAGCATAATTAATTGATGATTTTGGACCAAATCCACACATATCAGAACACTCACTTATACATTTATGAAAATTTGGACAATCCCTTAGAATCATAGTTTTTCTTTTACAATCATCAAAATCAGTAGATAAAGGACATTCATAATATCTATCAAAACAGAAATTGGAACACTTTATCATGTCAGGTATTCCTCTTGTCAATGCTTCCATTGTTTCTGACACAGAAGTCTTTTCCATAAAAAAAATATCATCTTTAGTCAATCCAGAGTTTTGGATAGATGTCGTAGTATTAGTACAATCACAATCTGGACATGATTCACTTATTTGAATACTTACTATTATGAGAATAGCAATTAAAACTGATACTGCACAAGTTGCAGCTCCATATATTACAATTTTTGATAGAATGCTTGGTGAATTTTTTTCATTTGAAAGAGAAGAGCCTTTACGCGGCATTTTTTGAAAATTTTTTTTATATATATTTCTTTTTTTTTTCTTTTATTTGTATTATTTATTTACATAGAAATTTAAATAATATAATTTTATTAATTTTTTTAATTGCAATTCTTTTCAAAAAATTAAAAGGAAAATAAAATAGGGAAAGGGAAAATGGATCAATTCGACATCAATGAATATCATCTATCCTCCGTAGAAGAAATTGATAAAGCTGCTGTTTTAAAATACATTAAAACTGTCTATTGTATGAATTTTTCCATTAGAAATTATAGCGTATCATGTGACCAAACTTATTATTATGCAATAGAATTTAATATAGATAAAGAAAACTTTAGCTTTACAAACATAGATCTCATAAAACTTCCTGAAGTTTGCGATATATCCTACATAGATGCCGAATTTTTTATAAGGAAAAATTTTGTTTCATTTAAGGTACTTTTAAGAAAATTAGTGAAATTCGACATATCAACCAAAATTAATATAATACAAGAAGAAAAATATAAAGAATCAACAAATTCAATTGAACCTATTTTAACTGATCCCTATTATACAAAGGGATTAGAAAAAACGCAAGAAATTGTACAAAGAGAATCAGATATTTCTGGATTTTATGCAAATAGAAGGGAAAAAGATTTAAATACAGCAGAAGGCGTGATTTTAAAAATCAAAAAATCAAATATAGTTGAAACATGCGAATTGGATGATGATCCTTTCCATTTCTTCATAGTTATAATCAATTTTAAAAAAGGAATCTTCTTATCTGGAAGTATAATTCATGATTTATTGGAAGATTTTATGTATATGTTCAAGGGTTATAAGGTAGAATTGATTGACGGACAATCGTTTCGCTTATATGTAACTATGGAAAAGCAAAATGGATATGAATTCTCAAGTACAATTATTACTAAAATACATGTGGAAATTTATTCCATTAATAGAGATACACAAGAAATGAAAACACATGAATTTATAGATACTAAATCAAAAAGTGATAAAATTCTTCCTGAAGGAAAGCATAATAATGGTTCATACATTAGAAAGAAGTTCAAGTCAGAGGGTTTGTGAATCCTTTTTTTTTTTTTTTTTTATTATATATATTTTCCCCTCTTTTCTTCTATCTAAAAGAACAAATTTCTAGAAATAAAAATCAAAAAAATGATAGCTATACAAATCTTTAAAATCGTTCCATTTTTAGTGTTTTCCTTAATAAAATCTTTGAATTTTTGTATATTTTTTACTCTATTAAATTCAGATTTAAAGTCTACTGTTGCATATAAAGATGCAAATGGATCTTGAATATTAGGATTAAATCTTGAAATGTTAACGCTAATTTCTTGGAATAGTTCTTTGATGAGATTTTCCGTTTGAATGTCTATCATTCTTTCAATTTTTAATGACCATACATAATAATAGTTTCCTTTATCATCTATCAATCCTTTCCAATTACCTAGTTGAATAGATAATTTAGGATATTCCTTATTTATTTCATCTATTCTATTTAGGAGTTTGATGTTCCAGATATCTGGATCGATTTTTATTTCCTTTTGTTCAATGAGTATTGGCATTTTTTCTTTTTTTTTTTTTAAAGAAAAAACTCCGAATTAAAAAAAAAAGAGAAAATTTTTTTAAATTTTTTTTTTTAAGAAAAAAAAACTGAAAAAAAAATAGGAAGAAAAAGAAATGAACCTGGCCGAAACAAAACAGAGATTTTGTGTCACAAAATCATATGATCTTACTCCACAACAACTTAGAGAAAGATTCATCCTATGGAAAAAAGCAGATTCTAAAACAGATATAAATGCTGCTAAGAAAATCGGAATAGACATGGAAAAAAACATTGAATATGCTCATATTTTAGATGAGATAACTGGAAAATGTATTAAAATATCGAAAGAACAACTCTTATTCTTCTTTGAAGATAAAATAGCCGAAATAGCAGATAAACCCACATTAATTTCCAACAATAATTGTTCAAAAATTTCGATAGATCCGAGATGTTACCTCCTTAGATTAAAGAAAAATTATCAAAGAAAAAAGGCTGCTCAATTTTCGTGTTTAAGACATGATACAGGTAAATATAAACAAATTGAAAGCGATTTCATTTCAACCGTAAATAATATAAGTATTTATCTTGAAAAACATGGAAATGTGTTACCAAAATTAAAATTAATTGGGAAAAAAATGGATAATCTTTCTTCCTCTTCCTCTTCTTCCTCCTCTATTATTAATATTAACGGAAATGACGAAACTGAGAAAAAGGGTAAAAAAAAGATCACTGAAAAAAAGAAAGTAAATAAAAAGAGAAAAATCGAAAAAGATGTATCATTTCATTTAAATGAATTAGCAAAGTTTTACGATATGGAGAAGACTGTTTCCAATTCTGGTAAAACAATTTACAAATTTACTGAAAGGGAATTTCCTAAAAAATAAAAGGATAATTTTTTTTAAAAATTTTTCCCCTCTTCCTTTCTCTTTTTTCTAAGGAAAAAAAAAAGAAATAAATGAATCGCTATAGCAAAGACGTAGAAGAATCATTTAAAGATCTAGAAAACTTACTTTCTTTAGAAAATAAGAAATACAAAGTAGAAAATAAAATAAATACAGACACATATGAAGTACCATATAAATATCTAAATAAAAATTCTGAATATTACAGACATAAGAAAGATCCATTGATTTCAAAATATGAAAAAGAATGGATCTTAAAGCAAAATAATATGGGAATATCTACAAAAGTGAATATATCACATTCTTGTTTAAATGAAGAATGCCAAAAATATGGAAATATAATTTATCTGGGCGAAAATATTTTTAGATGTGAAAAGAGTGGAATGGTTCATATATGTGATAGATTCAACATTTGTGATCAGATTATAATTACTAAAGAAGAAACTAGAACTTGTTATATTTCTTTATATAACTTTGATCAATTATATAAAGAGGAAAAAGATTCTAATGATAGAGTCGGATATATAAAAACTATCGCAAAAAAAAAGGGTAATAAGTCTAAAACATGTTCCATCAAAAAAGTAAATAAGAATTCTAAGGAAAAGATCAAAAAAATGCTAGATTTTACAGAGATACAAGAAGAGGTATCAAAGATAGGAAATATGCTTTTTTCAGATATAACCGTAGAAGGAATAAATTATCAAAGGAGAAAGAAAACTTTAAAGAAGTTCGAAAGGGAATGCGAATCTTATATCAAAAATGCAAAAAAAAATAGAAAATTCATTATGGTGAAAGATTTATACGAAATACATACAAAACTTTATAAAAAAATAATTCAAGTCAATGAAATTGTTGATAAACAAAAGGAATATTATATAAAAATCGTTTCTTTAATTATATTATATATTCTTAAAGAAATAGAAAATGAAAATGGAGAAAAGGGATTAGACAATTCATTTAAAGCATATCAACTTATTCTAGGAGTATTTTATTATTTATGTGAAGATAAAAAGGGACTTACATTTGAATATTCAGATAAATTATTATCCCAAAATCTTCCTAATCAAAGTGAATTAAAATTATTGAATGATAAATATACGGTAAATTTTATTACGCGTGGTATTAACGAAGTGAAACGATATTTGGAAAGGATAAGATCTGAATATCCGAACAAAAGAAAGTTGATCAATTTTAAATTGAAGAAGATCTATTTGTGTAGCAATGATGAACTTGATATAAAATGTCCGGTAGTAATTTGAAGAGGATTTCTTTTTTTTTTTCCTTTTTCAGAAGGAAAAACACTAAAGTGAAAAAAAAAATGGAAAAATATTTAAAAGGAAAAAAGGTTAAAAAAAAAAGTAAAAAAAAATGAAACTCTCCAAAAAAAAGAAAAAGAATAAAACTCCTCCAGATATAAGTACCCTCAAATTAACTCCCCATTCTGTGCCTAGAGAATGGATCAAATTTGAAAATCACGTAATTAAGGCTAAATCATCTAATCTTATCAATTTAGCTGCTGTAACAGGAAATACTCCTGAAATTACACGAAGTACCCCGGATAATTTTGCGGCTGTAGTCGTAAGTTTCAAAGATAAAACTCATAAAAGAATAGCCGTAAATACATTTTCTTCTGGAAAAATGGTTACAAAAGGAGCAAAAGATATGAATTCAGCAATCTTTTCCATAATGTTTACTAATTACATTCTAGGAAAAAGCTGTGGAACCAAATTGATTACAGAAAATTTGAAACTGAAAAATATAGTATCAAAGGTAAATATTCCCGGAAAATTTGTGGATGTAGAGAGATTGACGAGAGAAAATTCTGATTTCTGTAGATACAAACCTGATAATTTTCCAGGTGTGATAATGAAATTTCCAGAGGGGCATACTCCTGCTTGTAATATTTTTAAAGGTGGAGTATTTATGTTACCTGGTCCTAATAATGAAGAATATGCCTATCAATGCATAAATCATGTATATAATATTATAGAACCTTATTTATATGATAAAGACGATAATGGTTTCATTGAAAATAAAAGAAGGAAGGTTGAAGAATGATATATAAAATAATAAAAAAAAGGAGGAAAAATTTTATTTTTTATTTTTCTTTTTTTTTTTTTTTTTTTAATTTTTAAAAATAAAATTAAAATAAAAAATAAAAAAA